>Ga0233448_1001220_pt1 | contig 22713 bp, 20 predicted proteins | sample SI_124_October20_2_FD_183015 | JGI IMG/M metagenome (GOLD analysis project Ga0233448, IMG submission 183015) | Seawater microbial communities from Saanich Inlet, British Columbia, Canada - SI_124_October2016_150_MG | ecosystem: Environmental > Aquatic > Marine > Inlet | place: Canada: British... | reverse complement strand
GCTCTCCTAACGGTGTGGATAAGGCCTTGCCAAGTAATTGCTGCATATTTTGAGACTTTCTTTGGTCGGAGAATCTCAAAGTATGAATCACTTCAGGGCTTTATCCTATTAAGTCGGGTACTGTGGGCGAACTCAGAAAATCTATTGCACCCAGGGCCCAGATGGCCAGAACCAGGGCAATTGCGATTGCCGGGGCCCATAACATTATATTGCGGGGTAGTTTACGCGGCGCCATTGTCGTGCTTCCCATATCCCTCGAGCCTGTAATTTTTTCCTGGTCTTGTGCCAGGCCATCTCAAAAATGTCGTCGGCAATATGCCTCAACGCGGTCTCAAATAACATTGACTCAACCCGTTGGCAAAATTTATCGATTTAGCAACGGACAGCGCATTTTTAGTGAACAAGGTTTCACTGAAAATGCCTTAATGAATGGCTGATCATATGTCAGTGAGATGGATCAATGATCTGTGGCATAGGGTCGCATTAACCAACGTCAAGATACATTCCAGCTTATCAATACAGCGGAATTTCTGTCCGGGACCAGGCGAACAGATTTCCGTCGAATCACGATTTGTTCCGGATATCTGGTTTGTAAATTCAGTATTTGCGTCGCAAAGCCAGGCTGGACATAACGTTTTGCTGAAAAACTTCTCGCATCTGCTTCTTGCGCTTGGAACCGAGCCTCACTATATAACGGACGAACTTTCCGGGCAGTGCGTGTTGAATAAAGACTGATCACGCCGATTTGTCGGAAGAAAATAGTGAAAAATCAGGGGGTTCGTGCGGTGCCATATGTGGCTGCGCGTTCCTGCCGCAAACCAAGAGGACACAATGGGTAAAATAATTGGTATTGATCTCGGAACCACAAACTCCTGTATCGCCATCATGGATGGTTCGGATCCGAAGGTCGTAGAGAACGCAGAAGGCACACGGACAACACCATCGATGGTGGCCTTTACAGAAGACGGTGAACGTCTGGTTGGCCAGTCGGCCAAACGTCAGGGCGTCACAAACCCCGAAAACACACTTTTTGCCATCAAACGCCTGATCGGTCGTCCCTACGACGACCCGATGACCAAAAAAGACATGGATATGGTGCCGTACAACATCGTATCGGCAGACAATGGCGATGCCTGGGTCGAAGCCCGCGGCGAAAAATATGCCCCAAGTCAGGTCAGTGCCTTCATTTTGCAAAAAATGAAAGAGACCGCTGAGACCTTCCTGGGTGAAACCGTAACTGAAGCTGTCATCACGGTTCCGGCTTACTTTAACGACTCACAGCGTCAAGCCACCAAAGACGCCGGCAAAATCGCCGGTCTGGATGTCAAACGCATCATCAACGAGCCCACAGCCGCGGCTCTGGCCTATGGTATGGATCGTGGCGATGCCAGCACCATCGTCGTTTATGACCTGGGTGGTGGTACCTTTGACGTCTCCGTTCTTGAACTGGGTGACGGCGTATTTGAAGTAAAATCTACCAACGGCGATACTTTCCTTGGCGGTGAAGATTTTGATGCCACCTTGCTGAACTATCTGGCTGAAGAATTCCAGAAAGAACAGGGCATTGACCTGCGTCAGGACAAACTGGCACTGCAACGTCTGAAAGAAGCTGCAGAAAAAGCTAAAATCGAGCTTTCCAGCGCGACCCAGACTGAAGTAAACCTGCCGTTTATTACAGCCGATGCCTCAGGTCCGAAACACCTGACCATGAAGCTGACACGGGCCAAACTGGAAGCTTTGGTTGACGCTTTGATCGAACGCACCATGGAGCCTTGTCGCAAGGCACTGAAGGATGCTGACGTTACAGCCGGTGAAATCGACGAAGTGATCCTCGTTGGCGGTATGACCCGCATGCCCAAGGTCGTTGAGAAAGTTAAGGAATTCTTTGGTCGCGAACCTCATCAGGGCGTGAACCCGGATGAAGTTGTGGCCATTGGCGCCGCCATTCAGGCCGGTGTTTTGCAAGGTGATGTGAAAGACGTTTTGTTGCTGGATGTAACACCACTGAGCCTGGGTATTGAAACCCTGGGCGGTGTGTTCACTCGTTTGATTGATCGCAACACCACAATCCCGACCAAGAAAAGCCAGACCTTCTCAACCGCAGAAGACAGTCAGAACGCCGTGACCATCCGGGTCTTCCAGGGTGAACGCGAAATGGCAGCGGACAACAAGATACTTGGGCAATTTGATTTGGTGGGTATTCCGCCTGCACCACGCGGTGTGCCACAGGTCGAAGTCACATTTGATATTGATGCCAACGGCATCGTCAATGTTTCGGCCAAGGACAAGGGTACCGGCAAGGAACAGCAGATTCGAATTCAGGCATCGGGCGGTATTTCCGATGATGATATCGAACAAATGGTCCAGGACGCTGAAAAACACGCTTCTGAAGATCAGGAGCGCAAGGAAGCAGCCGAAGCCCGCAACCAGGGAGAATCACTTATCCATGCGACGGAAAAGAACCTGGCCGATTATGGCGACAAGGTGAGTGCTGAAGAAAAGACGGCGATTGAAACAACCATCGCTGAATTGAAGACAGCACTTGAAGGCGAAAATGTCGAAGACATCAAGGCCAAAACGGAAGCCTTGTCTCAGGCAGCCATGAAGCTGGGTGAAGCCATGTATGCGGCGGAACAGGCCGAAGGTGCTGCCGCTGAAGGCGCACCGGAAGGTAGCGATGCAGGAGACGCTTCTGGTCCAGCCGATGATGATGTTGTTGATGCCGACTTCGAAGAAGTAAACGAAGACGACAAGGACGACAAAAAAGACGCGTCCTGATCTCGGGCTTAAACTTCATATTTCGATTGTCCGGGTGGTAAAGCAATGGCGAGCAACGATTATTACGAAACATTAGGTGTTGATCGTGACGCCGGTGGGGCTGATTTAAAATCAGCTTACCGGCGGCTCGCCAAGGAATACCACCCGGACCGAAATCCCGATAATGCCGAGGCGGAAGCCAAGTTCAAGGAAATTTCGGAAGCCTATGAGATCCTGAGCGACGAGCAAAAGCGCGCCGCTTATGACCAGATGGGCCATGCCGCCTTTCAACAAGGCGGTCAGGGCGGACCAGGTGGCGGTGGGGCCGGCGGCTTTGGCTCCAGCTTTGCCGATGTCTTTGATGATTTATTTGGTGAGTTTTCCGGCGGCCGACGTGGTGGCCGGCAGACGAATACCAGAGGTTCAGACCTTCGCTACAATATGGAAATCACTCTGGAAGACGCCTTTCATGGTCGTCAAACAGAAATCCGTGTGCCCACAACCGTGTCCTGCCAGCAATGTAATGGCAGTGGCTCGAAGGATTCGTCCAAGCCCAGCACCTGCCAGACTTGTCAGGGCATGGGTAAAGTTCGCAGCCAAAGCGGCTTCTTTACGGTCGAGCGCACCTGCCCAACCTGTCAGGGCGCTGGTCATGTGATAACGGACCCTTGCGGGTCTTGTTCCGGCGCAGGTCGTTTGCACAAGGAAAAAACCTTGTCGGTTTCGATCCCGCCAGGTGTGGAAGACGGCACCCGCATTCGTCTGTCGGGCGAAGGCGAGGCCGGTTTGCGCGGTGGATCACCGGGGGATCTCTATATCTTCCTGTCGCTCGCCCCGCACGGAATTTTCCAGCGCGATGGCCAGCATCTATACTGCCGTGTGCCGATCCCCATGACGACCGCAGCCCTCGGCGGCACCATCGAAGTGCCCACCCTGGCCGGCGGCAAAGCCCGCGTCACTATCCCCGACGGGGCCCAGACCGGTCGCCAGTTCCGCCTTAAGGGCAAAGGTATGCCGCCTCTGCGTGGCCATTCTGGCGGTACGGGCGATATGTATATTCAGGCCACCATCGAAACACCCGTTAATCTGACGGCCCGGCAAAAAGAGCTGCTGAAAGAATTTAGCGACGAAGGTACGGCCCGCACTAATCCAGAATCCGAAGGCTTCATGGCCCGGGTGAAGGAACTGTGGGAAGACCTCAAGGATTAGGGCCAGAGGTATCTTCCCCGCTTGTTTTCCTGCCGAACTGTGTTTATATCCGCAACCTTGAACTGGGGCCGGAGGTAAATCGCGATGTCTGATCTGAAAATTGCAGTTGTTGGCTGTGCCGGACGCATGGGCATTAATTTGTTGCGCCAGATTGCGGCGACTGAGGGCTGCGTGATCGCCGGTGGTACTGAACGGTCAGGCAGTGATGCCCTTGGTAAGGATCTGGGCGCACTCGCCGGGCTTGATGATGTTGGCATTATGGTTTCGGACGATGCCAGCGTCGTCATTGCCAGTGTCGATGCCATCCTTGATTTTACCGTTCCCGCAGCCACCGCCGAACATGCCAACCTTTGTGCGGAACATGGAACGGCCCACATCATTGGCACGACCGGGCTGGATGCTGATCATGAGGCAGCTGTCGCGGCTGCTTGCGAAAAAACCGCTGTCATACGTGGTGCCAACATGTCGGTTGGCGTCAATCTGTTGCTGGGCTTGACCCGCAAGGTTGCCGCCATGCTTGACCCCGACTGGGATATCGAAGTCGTAGAAATGCACCATCGCCACAAAGTCGATGCGCCGTCAGGCACGGCACTTGCCTTGGGCAAGGCTGCTGCTGAAGGTCGCGGGGTTGATCATGATACTGTGGCAGACCGAGGCCGTGACGGCATTACCGGTGAACGCAAGCGCGGTGATATCGGCTATGCAACGTTGCGGGGCGGGAATGTCGTTGGTGATCACACCGTCGTTTTTGCCGCCGATGACGAACGCATCGAAATTACCCACAAGGCCGCCGACCGCACAATATTTGCCAGGGGTGCCGTGACTGCGGCGCTCTGGTCAAAGGGCAAGGGCCCCGGCCTTTACGGCATGGACGACGTGCTCGACCTGACCTGAACTATTACGCCTGAACTCCGGCTCAGGCAGCTTCTGCTTTGGCGGCTTCTCTTGCGGCCTCCCAGCCCAGAATAGCGCGCTTGCGATCAGGTCCCCAATAATATCCCGTGATGGCACCGGTAGATCGAATGACCCGGTGACAAGGTACGATCGGCCCCAAGGGGTTGCGCGCCACGGCCCCGGCAACGGCACGGGCCGCTCCTGGCTTGCCAACGCGCTTGGCCAGGTTGTCGTAGCTTGTGACGCAGCCTGAAGGAATGCGCATCAGGGCTTCCCAAACCCGCAGCTGAAAATTCGTACCCTTCAGGATCAGTCGCAAGGAGTTCTTGTCGCTGATGTTTGATTTACCGCCACCGTAAACGGCGTAGACCTGACTTGCTGTTCTGGTCGCGCGGGCATCATCGCGACTGAATTGCGCACCTGGCCAACGGCCTTTTAAATCATCCAGGGCGGCCTGCTGATCGCCATCTACAAAGGAAATGCCGCAGACCCCTCGATCCGTTTCACCGACCAGGCATTCGCCAAAAGGGCTGGGAGCAAAACCATAAATAATCTCCAGTCCACCTCCCATGGCTTTATATTCCCCAGGCGTCATGGCTTCGCAGGCAACAAACAGATCGTGCAAACGCCCTGGTCCCGAAAGCCCGACATCGAAGGAAACATCCAATACACTTTGGGAATCCTGCAAGGCCTGTTTGGCGTGCTCCAGCGTGAGATACTGAATAAACCTTTTGGGTGACAACCCGGCCCAGCGAGTAAACATCTTCTGGAAGTGAGCTTCGCTCAAACCAGCGGCGCTGGCCATTTCTGCCAGACCGGGCTGGTCCAGGTAATTATCTGCCAGATATCGAATGGCGGCTTCGACACGGGCATAATCGCGTGCGGCTGTTTCGCAATCGGGAAAATTTGTTATTTCATTTGTCATCGTGGATGTCCTGCTTGGATTTGTCAGTCAAGGCCATTTTCCACATCCGCCCGCCCTGCCGCCACCCGATTTCTGTGGTTCCCGAGGAATTGTTAATTACACAGGTGACCGCACGGCATCTTCAACATAATCTGGAATACATGAAAAAAGATAACATCGAAAAACTGTTCAAGATACTTTCGGCTGACAATCCGGAGCCTAAAACCGAGCTGTTCTATTCCTCGACCTATACATTGCTTGTCGCCGTCGTCTTGTCGGCGCAGGCAACAGACATCGGTGTGAACAAAGCGACACCTGCATTATTCAAGGCGGCGGATACGCCAAAGAAAATGGCGGCGCTCGGGGAAGCAAAAATACGAGATCTTGTAAAAACAATAGGCCTTTACCGGACCAAGGCCAAAAATGTCGCCAGGCTGTCTGAAATCCTGGTTGCCGAGCATAACAGCGAAGTACCACGGGACCGTGAAGCGTTGGAGGCCTTGCCAGGTGTGGGTCGAAAAACGGCGAATGTAGTTATGAATGAAGCTTTCGGGGAGCCTACAATTGCAGTCGACACACACATTTTCAGGGTGTCCAATCGAACCGGCCTGGCGCCAGGGAAAACACCTACAGCGGTTGAGCATAAACTCTTGAAAGTGGTTCCAGACAAATGGAAACGATATGCCCATCACTGGCTACTGCTTCACGGACGCTATATATGCAAAGCACGCAAGCCGGAATGCCAGGACTGTTTCATCATTGATCTGTGTTCTTTCAAGGGTAAAACCTGAATGAACAACAAGTTTAGAAAGAATTGACAAGAAAAACCAACAACTACGCACCCCTTGATTTGGGACTGTTTTGTTCTAATTTTTTTAGATACTATGATCTTTGTAGGGGCTTTGGAAATATTGCGATCTGTTTACTTATGCCTGATCAATCAACTTACAAGTTTGCGAATATCTGGTGAAATCTGAAACGAAGATTCCTCTCCGGCGAAGAATTTCGTTTCGCCTCGCTTTGCGCAGTGTACTGATCGCGCTGGTGCTGGGTCTTGCGTTCAGCGTTGTGCAATTGGCGGCAGATTATTCTGAACAGAACAAACAGCTTGAACGGACGATCAAGAATATGCTGGCCGCGGCGGAGAAGCCCGCCATGATTGCCGCATTTCAACTCGATGCCGAACTGGCCCACGAAGTTATTAACGGGCTGTTTGCCTATGAGTTTGTGGTGAACTCGAGAATTGAAGATGAATTCTCTGATATTTTGGTCGAGCAGAAACGCCGGGCTAAAACAACTGCTTTCAGCTGGATTTCAAAGCTTACGGATAATACGCAAAAGCTGCATGTTGTTGATCTGCTCACCCATGAAGCGGACAGACGATTTGTCGGCACGCTAAAAGTTGTCGTGGATCAAAATATCGCACTGTCATCTTTTTATAACCGGTCGGTTCTTGTCGTGGCGTCCGGCCCGCTCAGAAATATTGTTTTGATTCTGCTTCTGATGTTCGTTTTTCAGCAATTTCTTAGCAGCCCCTTGTTACAACTCATCGAAGATTTCAGCGCCTTTGATCCGACCAAGGATGAGCAAAAACCTTTGACGCTGACAGGTGATCACGATCTGGATGAACTCGGGTTACTGGAAGATGCAGCCAATGCCTACATTGCGTCGAATAATCGAAATATGTCCGAACTCAAACAAAGCGAAGCGCAACTAAAAACCAGTGAAAATCGGTATCGGCGTATGTTCGACAGCGCCCAGGTTGCAATCTGGGACGAAGATTTCAGAGATGTCAAAAAGTCCTTTGACCGCCTGCGCAAAACCGGCGTGACCGATATTTCAGTATATCTGGACCAAAATCCATATGCTGCTCAGGAACTGGCGTCCCTGATCAAGATTAATGCGGTAAATCAAAAGGCGCTGGAAGTCTTTGGTGCCAATAATGAAGATGACATCAAACTTAATTTCAAAACTTTGATGCCAAAGAGTGCGATTACCGACTTTCGACAAGAGCTTGTCGCGATCTGGCAGGGCGAAGACAGCTTTGAAATTGAAAGCAAACATCAAACATTTAGCGGTCGGACGCTGGACGTTATTGTTTCTATGCCGATCCCGAAATCTGACATTGACTTTGCCCATGTGCCAGTTTGCATCCTTGATATCACGGAACAAAAGGCCCTCTCTGAAGCCTTGAATCAGGCACAGAAACTGGAGGCAGTTGGCCAGCTAACTGGCGGCGTTGCCCATGATTTCAATAATTTGCTGCAGATCATAGGTGGGGCTGCAGCAATCATTGACGCCAGTGAGGAAAGAGATGATGAGGTTCGGGAGTGGGTCGAGCGGATCAATAAAGCTGTTGAGAGGGGCCGAAGTCTGACCAGCCATTTGTTGGCATTCTCCCGCAAACAATCTCTGCAAGCTGAAGTTTTCGATCCCCGGCGAAGTAACATTGGCCTGGAGGATTTGCTGCAGCGGACGCTTGGTGAGGATATCAATGTTTCGATTGGCTATGCTGTCGAGGATCTGGTTCTGCGCTGTGACCCCAACGCCTTACAAAATACATTGCTCAATCTCGCGATTAATTCCCGTGCGGCCATGTCGACAGGTGGTGACCTCTCAATTTTCTTTTCGCCCCTGACATTGAAAGCGGAACTGGCTCTGGATGATGAAGTCCTGCCGCCAGGCAACTATGTCGAAATCACGGTTCGCGACACCGGTGCGGGTATGAAACCGGATGTTATCGCCAGGGCATTTGATCCGTTTTTTACAACCAAGGAAGTTGGCAAAGGAACGGGATTGGGTCTTAGCATGGTCTTTGGATTCGCCCGCCAATCGGGTGGAAACGTGACGATTGAGAGTGCCTTGGGCGAAGGCACGACAGTCAAGCTATTGTTACCATCGGCTGAAATCAGCACGCCAGCTGCGGCCAAAGACGGAATCCGGACGACGCCTGGCGGTAACAAGAAAAACGGTAATAAATCAGTTTTGGTTGTCGAAGACGATGCTGAAACTCGCATCAACACCAAAAATCTTTTGGTCGAAATTGGATACGATGTGGTAGAGGCGGCGACAGCCGACGAAGCGATAAATTTGCTGCAGCGGCCCAATCAGATCAGCGTTGTTTTCAGCGATGTTGTTATGCCGGGAGGTATGGACGGATACGATCTCGCAAAAAAATTATCGGATCAGCCAGGCTCGCCCCCTGTCCTTCTGACTTCCGGGTATCCACAGCGAGCCGAGGCCGTTATTGGCGCCTCTGGTCAGCAGATCAATCTGATCAAAAAACCCTTTACGTCTGCAGCACTGGCGCAGGCCCTGGCCGAAGTTCTGGGTTAAAGCATTTTCTGTAAAACCTGGTTCCTGAATAAGAAGGCGACCTGTTGGGTGCCTTTCCATATTCCTCTATTTTTTGATCAGCCCGGCCAGACAGGTGTCGGTGGGGGCCTTGCTGCCTTGCAAATCAGTGGCCTCCAGATGGTCAACGCGGAAAGTTCCACTGGGCTCGTCATCATACAGAAAGACGTGAAGCACACAGTCCGCACCGGCATACTGCCAAACCTCAGCCGGTTTCTCCCGACGAATCATTTTGGGGTCACCCAGCAAGCCAGAGACCTTGGTTGGTCCCAGACCAAGAACATCGGTGCTTGTGAGCAGCGGTGGCGGTGTTGGCGCAACGGGGATTGGTTTGTTGTTTTGAGGCAGTGCGGCCGATTTGCGGGCAATTTGTTTTGCGGGTTCAGGCTTGATCATGACAGACCTGGTCGGCACAGGTTCAGGTGACACAAGCCTGGGGGGCAATGGCTTGGGCGGCAATGGCTTAATGGAACTGGATTTGACGGGTTCTGATTTTGCGACCGGTTCAGGTGTGGCAGAACCAACTGCCTGAAGTGTCGGTTTGCCAGTACTTGTCAGGGGGACATAATCCCCCATCACGCTTTGTTCTGGCCGTGAGGCGCAAGCGGCAATTGCGACCATCAGGCAGAGGGTAAATACAACGCGGGAACTGGTGCGCAAAACAGGTCTGTTTTTCAAGGGATCAAGCCGTTTGATTACTGCTGCTTTTGAAGATGTGAACCATTGCAGCGGCCGCAATCAAGGGCGTGAAAAAGTTGACAATCGGAATGGTGAACATGAAGGCGATAACGATACCGGTCAGGAACACTTTGCCCCGATTTTGTTTTCGCAGGTCTGACACTTCTGATGGCGTGTGATGGGACAGGGAAACCATCTCAAAATATTCACGGCCAAACAGATATCCGTTCACCAGGTAATAAGCCAATGTGAGAATACCGGTCAGATAAAGCGGCAAGGCAAGGATGTTCACCGCAATGACAATCAGGGAAAATTTGATCGATACAGCCAGGGATTGGGCGAGCGGTAAGCCCGGGCCTTTTGGATCATTGGGGTAATATTTTGCTTCCACGGCCTCGATGATTTCGTCCAGAAACAAGGCAATAAAAATACTGGCGACAGCCGGGAACAGCAGCAGTGGCACCGTAAAAACCAGAGCACCAAAAATCCAGGCCAAAGGTGACAGAATGAAATCTGGCAACCATGATATCCAACTGATCGTTTCAAGGTCTACGCCGCCCAGGGCGAAATAAACACTGCCCATCAGGATCACAAAAACAGCGACGGTCAAACTGAAAGCCTTGATCATAACGCTGCGAAAAGCAGGGTCTGGAAGTTGTCCTATGGCGCGCGCAAAAGCCGAAAACACATTTATCTCCTGGTATTGATCTTGTTCAAAATGATCAACCGGTTTGCACCGGTGACGCTGTTTCCTTTGGGTTCATGGGCACCAGCTTGCTCAATCCGGCGGCATCTTCGAATAGTTTCGAGGCAGCCAGCAAACGGGCTTCACTGTGTGGCGGTCCCACAATCTGTAATCCTACAGGTAGGCCTTCTGAAGTGAACCCGCAAGGGACAGATATGGCCGGGCAACCCAAAAGCGTGACAGCGAAGGTCATAACAAGCCAATCAATATAGTTTCCGAACTTGTGGCCATTAATTTCTTCCAGATAGCGAATTTCGCCATCAAAGGGTGCGGTTACGACGCAAGGGCTGGCAAATAGATCATGCGTTTCAAAGAAGGCAGCAGCACTTGCATACATTGCCGCCCGCTCTCGTTCCGCCTTGCCGATATCTCCTGCCTTCAGCTCCAGGCCGCGTTCGATATTCCAGATGACTTCAGGCTTCAGTTGATCTCTGTACTGTTCCAGCATTGGCTCTTTGCCAGCCGAAAAAAGGGCGGCACGGAGATATTCAAACGTCTCAAAAGCGGTGCTCAGATCCGGGCAGGCATCATCGACGGTGACACCCATATCAGTAAAATGTCGTAAACTGTCGGCGCAAATTTTCGCTGTTTCGTCATCAACAGGCACAATACCAAAATCACGGCTATAGCCAATTCTGGTTGGTGTCACCGGATTTTCCACTGCCTGCAGGAAACTGCCGGGCATTGCCGGGGGAACTGAAATGGGATCTCCTACATGTGGACCAGACTGGGCATCCAGCATCAAGGCCACATCAGCAACGTTGCGCGCCATTGGGCCTTCAACGCCCATGGCGGCAAAAGGCAGGGGCGACGGGCCGCTGGCAACACGTCCAGGTGTGGGCCGCAGCCCGACGATGGAGCAATAGGATGCGGGAATGCGCAAGCTGCCGCCCAGATCACTACCGGTTGCCAGCCAAACTTCGCCGCTGGCCAGGGCCACGGCGGAGCCACCAGAGGAGCCACCAGGGTTTTTCTTGAGGCCCCAGGGGTTACAGGTGCGCCCAAAAACCTCATTGAAGGTGTTCGCGCCCGCACCAAACTCCGGTGTGTTGGCTTTGGCGATGACAATCGCACCATTTTCTTCCAACTTCTGCACCATGTAATCGGAATGGGCAGACACATTGTCGCTGAAAATAGGCGAACCAAACGTCGTGCGCACACCCTCAACATTATTCAGGTCTTTGACCGCGATGGGCAGACCGTGCAGAAAATTGGCGTCCCGGTCTGTTGATTTGTCGGCCATTAAAGCTTTTGCTTTGTCGCGCGCCCGATCAAGACACAAGGTTGGCAAGGCATTCACGGCCGGTTCAACCTCTTCGATACGCGCCGCTGCGGCATCGATCATTTCCAGCGGGGAAACCTCTCCCGCCTTTAACCTGGTTACGGCCTCGCGGGCGCTCAATTTATTTAGCTCGTTCACTGGTCCTGCTCCCAATTCTCCAAATTTAATGTATTTGTACAGGCTTTTGTCGGGCGGATACAACGCCTGACCCCTCTTGCAGCGCAGCCTTCCCTTATATAGGTTGGCGCAAATTTTGTAGATTTTTTCATTTTCCAGATTGTTTCAAGGAACACCACGATGACGGACGAGCAGCTTGACGTTGTAGGCATTGGCAATGCCCTGGTAGACGTACTATCCCATGCCGAAGATGATTTTCTGGTCAAGGAAGACCTGGTCAAGGGCTCGATGACGTTGATTGAGGCTGATCGCGCTGAATCGCTATATGGTGCCATGGGGCCAGGCGTTGAAATGTCAGGTGGTTCCGCAGGCAATACCATGGCCGGTCTCGCCAGTCTTGGCTCCAAGGGTGGTTATATCGGCAAGGTGCGCGATGACCAGCTTGGTCGGGTCTTCTCCCACGATCTCAAGGCCATGGGTCTTGAATTCAGCACAAAAATGGAAGCTGAAGACGGGGAGCCAACTGGTCGCTGCCTGATCCTGGTAACACCGGATGCCGAGCGTACGATGAATACCTATCTGGGGGCAGCCACTATGCTGACACCCGATGACATCGATGAAGACCAGATTGCCCGTGCCAAGGTGATCTATATGGAGGGTTACCTCTGGGATCGCCCTGGTGCCAAGGAAGCCTTCCGCAAGGCGGCACGTGTTGCTCATGATGCCGGTCAAAAAGTTTCCCTGTCCCTGTCAGATTCCTTCTGTGTTGATCGCTGGCGAGATGAATTCCTCGAACTGGCGGAACACCAGGTCGATATCCTGTTCGCCAATGAAGACGAGATTAAATCTCTGTATCAGGTTGATGACTTTGACCAGGCCCTGCAACATGTACGGGGCCATTGCGAAGTTGCCGCCCTGACGCGCTCCGAAAAAGGGGCTGTGATTGTTTCCGGCGACGAAGTTCATATTGTCGATGCGGACAGTTCTGGCCGTGTGGTCGATACCACAGGTGCCGGTGACTTGTTTGCGTCCGGCTTCCTGCATGGCATCACCCAAGGCATGGACCTGCATCGTAGTGGCCAGATCGGGGCCATGGCGGCAGCTGAAATCATCAGCCATTTCGGCGCCCGTCCTGAAACGGTCCTGTCCAAACTGGTTTTGGGAAAATAAGAAAGTTGCCGGGTATCGGTTTTCCGGTATCCGGTAACTTGATCTCTTCCCTGGTCTTCCTTTATTCCGCCGCAATTTTCGGGTAAGACTTTTTGCCATGGGCGGGCAAGCAACTCTGTTAAAAGCGATTTCGACAATCGGCGGATTTACCATGATCAGCCGTGTGTTGGGATTTGCGCGTGACATCCTGATCGCGTCCTTTCTGGGCGCAAGCATGGTTGCGGACGTTTTTTTTGTGGCCTTCAAGCTGCCAAATTTTTTCCGGCGATTGTTTGCCGAAGGGGCCTTTAACGCGGGCTTTGTGCCACTGTTCTCGCGTATTTATCAGCAAGACGGTGACAGACCGGCCCGGGAATTTGCCGAACAGGCCCTTTCGGTTTTGTTGCTGACCTTGTTTATGCTGGTGACGATTTTTCAGATATTCATGCCCTTGGTCATGAACGTGCTCGCCCCAGGGTTTCAGGGCGACACCGTAAAGTTTGATCTGGCGGTGGACCTGACCCGGCTGACGTTTCCCTATTTGATGTTCATTAGCCTGGTTTCCCTGATGGGCGGTGTGCTGAATTCCATGGGTCGTTTCGCAGCGGTCGCGGCAACACCAATTCTGCTGAACATTTGCCTGATTTCGGCCTTGCTGGGTTTCGCCCAACATTTACCAACACCGGGCCACGCCCTGGCTTGGGGTGTGGCGGCGGCGGGCGCTGTGCAGTTCATCTGGCTGTTGCTGGCGTTGCATCGGGAAGGTTGGCATCTGAAATTACGCCTGCCGCGCCTGACTCCCCGTGTGAAGGAGTTATTGATTTTGATGGCCCCGGCAGCCGTGGGGGCCGGGATTGTGCAAATCAATCTGGTGATCGATATCATTCTCGCGTCCTTGTTGCCGGAAGGTTCAATCAGTTATCTGTTTTATGCAGATCGTTTAAACCAGTTGCCCATTGGTGTGGTTGGTGTAGCCGTGGGCACGGCATTGCTGCCCCTGTTATCGCGGCGCATTGCAGCCGGCGACGAGGCCGGTGCTGCCCAGGCCCTGAACCGGGCAACAGAATTTTCCCTGTTGCTGGCCCTGCCCGCAGCCATGGCTCTGGTCGTGATTGCCGAACCCCTGATTTCTGTTTTGTTTGAACGCGGTGCCTTTGATGCGGGGGCGTCACGAGCCACCAGTTACGCTTTGATGGCATATGCATTGGGGCTTCCGGCCTATGTCCTGGTCAAGGTTCTGACACCGGGGTTTTTTGCTCGCCTTGATACAAAAACACCCGTTCGCATTGCCTTGATTGCCCTGGCCGTGAACCTGGTGCTGAACGTGGCGTTGATGATCCCGTTCAAACATGCCGGCCTGGCACTGGCAACGGCCATATCGGCCTGGGTCAATGTCTGGCTGCTTTATTCGACCTTGCGGCGGCGCGGACACTTTCCGGTTGATGCCCGTCTTGCGAGCCGTCTGCGCAAAACGGTGATTGCCGCGTCGATCATGGGCGGTGGCTTATTCCTGGGCCACAAACAATTGCTGGTGTGGCTGGAGGGCGACACGCTGGTGCGAAGCGGGGCCTTGGCCTTGCTGGTTTTGGGCGGCATGGTGCTTTATGGCTTGGCGATCCAGATCACGGGTGCGGCCCGGTTAAGTGAACTGAAATCACAACTGCGTGGCTCTGGCTCCTGAAACCCTGTTGACCGACGCTTCACAACCGGCGATAACACCGGCCCGCACGTGTCCACAGCGTGCTTAATTGTGAAAGAAAAACAATGGCTTCCACCACCAAACAAGTATCTGAGCATCCGACCAACCGGATTTTCTCCGGCATCCAGCCCACGGGCAATCTCCATCTTGGCAATTATCTGGGCGCGATCCGTAATTGGGTAACGCTGCAACCAGATTACGAATGCATTTATTGCATGGTCGATCTACACGCCGTTACCATGTACCAGGATCCGGCGGAACTGACAGCATCAACCCGTGAAGTCACCGCCAGCTTGCTGGCCTCGGGCATTGATCCGAAAGGCTCCATCGTCTTTAACCAAAGCCAGGTGCATGCGCATGCAGAATTGGCCTGGTTGTTCAATTGTGTATCGCGCATGGGCTGGCTTAATCGCATGACCCAGTTCAAGGAAAAAGCCGGTAAAAACCGCGAGAACGCCAGCGTAGGTCTTTATGCGTATCCCAATTTGATGGCTGCAGATATTCTGGCCTACAAGGCATCGCACGTGCCGGTCGGTGCAGATCAAAAGCAGCATCTGGAACTGACGCGCGATATCGCCCAGGCTTTTAATTCGACCTATGACGTTGATTGTTTTCCCATGACCGAGCCTCTGATTTTTGGGGAGGCCACCCGGGTCATGAGCCTGCGCGACGGCAGCAAAAAAATGTCCAAGTCCGAGCCTTCGGATATGAGCCGTATCACCTTGACGGACGGCCCTGATGATATCGCCAAAAAAATCCGCAAGGCAAAGACGGACCCGCTGCCCTTGACAGCCTCGCTGGAAGATCTGGAAGACCGCCCGGAAGCTAAAAACCTGATGGTAATATTTGCAGCTCTGTCAAATGTGCCGGTGACAGAAGTTCATCAACGCTTTGATGGTGCCGAGTTTTCCCAGTTCAAGAAAGAGCTGATTGAGTTGGCCGTGGAAGTGCTGTCGCCGATTACAACTGAAATGCAGCGTTTGGTAGCTGATCCAGGCTATGTGGATTCCGTTTTGCGCGACGGTGCAGAACGAGCAGCTGAACTGGCAACGCCGATTGTGAAGGAAGTTCAGGACATCATGGGCTTTCTGCGGCCCTAGAGTGTTTTAGATCTTTCTGAAACACAGGTTTGAGTCTTCGTAATTGCGAAGCAGATGAAATACAAAACGAGGCGATTCGGACATTTCCGAATGCGCTTTAGAGGTTGCGGCAGGTCTGCTGAGCGCCCATGTAGGTAGGTATGGTACGAATTACTGACTTTTTTTCCCGCCGTCTGGCCTTGCCTGATTTATCGCGTCTGAAAATTTCAGGGCCTGGTAAAAAATCGGCCTTCGGCGGCGCGATTGCTTTGGCGATCTTTGTCGCACTTTATTACCCCATCGGCATGATCATGATCCATGGCGTTAATGATGACATCCATTACAGCCCGCCTGCAGCCGAAGTGCCCAAAGGGGCCAGTTTTTCGGTGGCCGCGGCGGCTGGCCTGATCGGTCGGGAAGTTGAAACGGCACGTTGGACCGCAAACGATCCCTGGTTTTTGCCAGGATCGGCGCTGGATAACATGCCCAATTTTCAGCAGGGCGTGATTTCTGCCCTGGCGCGGTTTGCCTTTGAGTTAACAGACCAGATCGGTCGCACCCGTGGCTCCAGCCAGACCGACCCTGATTTGCAGGAAGCTGCCGGTTTGCTGCAATATTCCGGCAAAAAATGGGTTTTTGATTTTTCCACATCGCTGGCACCGACGGCCACATCGGAAGCGCAATACCTCAAGGCGCAGCGCTCCTTGTTGGCCTTTAACAAACGCTTGGCTGAAGGCAATGCCGTTTTTGATCGCCGGGCGGATAACCTGCTGGCGACGTTGGACCGTATTGCCCTTGATCTTGGCTCATCTTCAGCAGCGCTGGATAATCACATCGACGTGCATGGCGGCAGCATTTTTGATTTTCAGGCAGATGATATCTATTACAACGTCAAGGGTCAGCTTTATGGCTACACCATTGTCCTGCGGGAAATTGCCCGGGACTTTGAAAATGTCGTCGCCGAACGGGAACTGGCAAAATCCTGGGCCATAATGATGAAAAGCTTTGAACATGCGGCCTCTCTCGACCCATTGGTTATTGTAAATGGCTCGCCCGATAGTCAGTTTGCGCCCAGTCACCTTGCCGCGCAGGGTTTTTATCTGTTGCGGGCGCGCACACAACTTCGCGAGATTACGAATATCCTATTGAAATAGTTGGTTATTTGCCCCAAATATAGTTGATCATGCTAAACGGTTCGATTTGTCGCACCCCCAAGCCTTGCATTTTGGCAGGTTTATAGGGCACAAAGGCAGTTGAACACGCTGTACAGATGCGCTGAATAACCGACTTAGCGGTTATGCCCAGCCCTGAAGATGTAACATGAAGATGTAGAAAGAGCGGAGAAAAGAAATGTTTATTCAAACCGAAACCACGCCAAATCCGGCAACACTCAAGTTTTTGCCCGGCCAGGAAGTCATGAGCCACGGCACAGCAAACTTTGTTGATCTGGCCGCGGCAGAACGCTCACCCCTCGCCACGCGCATTTTTGGCGTTGATGGTGTGACAGGCGTTTTCTTTGGTTCCGATTTCATTACGGTCACCAAGGGTGCCGTCGACTGGAACGACATCAAACCAGCTGTGTTGGGTTCGATCATGGACCATTTCACCTCTGGCGATCCCATTGTTGCAGCCAGTGCTGAAAGCACCGAAAGTGAAGAAGACGATGACGGTGTCGTCATGCAGATCAAGGAGTTACTGGAAACCCGGGTTCGCCCGGCTGTGGCCCAGGACGGTGGCGACATTATCTTCCATGGCTTCGAGGACGGCATTGTGCATCTTGAAATGCATGGTGCCTGTGCCGGTTGCCCAAGCTCTACCATGACCCTGAAGCATGGCATTGAAAATATGTTGCGCCACTATATTCCGGAAGTTATGGAAGTTCGCCAAATTTAACTGGCCAATTTTTACCTGGTAATTTTTTCGGCCCAAATTTGGTCGCAAAAACAAGACCTTGAACGCCCCTCGCCGATGCCGGCTGAGGGGCGTTTTGTTTGTTGGACATTTGAATCGGAATTGTCTATAAGATCGGGATTCAGAGGGGGCGTAAATTGCGCCATAAGTGGGACCTCAGTCGCTTGATCGGTTTGAACCCATACTTTTTTAACTGATCAACTGAAGTTTGGCGGATGATTTTTTGAGCGGTCTAATACTCAAATATCGCCAGGCGAGGAATGTTTGAGACGCAGGAAACTGTGCTTTTGATGACATGTGCTTTTGATGATAACGGTTTGAACAGGCGCCGGAACAATTATCCGGAGCTATGAGGAAAACTTCAGATGCCCCACAACAAGAAATCCGTTTATGCAGCCTTCCATTTGTCCGGATTGAACAAATTTATCATAAGTTTTATCAGCCTGAGCGTTGCCGGACTATATCTTGCCGCAGGGCTTGATCTTGCAAAAGAAGGCTCACACCTGAATGAAGGCAATGAACAGACGGCAGCCAAAGCGCCTCTGAAGCACGGCCTGATTTATGCCAGTTTGCCCCGCTACAAATTGTTTGGTGACGACAGCAGTGACCTTGCTGGCCTGGCCGAACGCGCCAAGGCCTTAAGTGGCCCGATCAAGGTCGCCAGTGCAGCGGACCTGCACGATAAATTCTCAGCCGCTGGTTTCACTTTGTCTGATATCCGCGATGGTGGTGATGTGCCGCGCGTCTTGTTGGTGCAGTTACCAGGCGATTTATCGTCGCTGCAGTCCGTTAAAACCAAAAAGAGCCTCTTTATCAGAAGCATGCTGCCGCTTGTTTTGCAGGCGAACGAGCGAGTGCGAAAAGATCGTTTGCGTTTGCTGAAATTGATGGTTCGGAGCGGTCAATTGGGTGAAGCCAATCGCATCTGGTTGCTTGGCCTTGCTGACCGCTATGATGCCATGGGCCCGCGCAAAGAAAATGTGGTTGATCTGAAAAAGGTCATGGCAGAACTAAAAACCCGCGTTGACATTGTGCCGCCGTCCCTTGCCTTGGCCCAGGGTGCTGAAGAGTCCGGTTGGGGAACGTCGCGGTTTGCCATCAAAGGCAATGCCGTGTTCGGTCAGTGGACCTATAAAAAGGGCAAAGGCATTGTGCCAGAAGGCCGAAACGAAGGTGCGACACATGAAGTTCGGGCCTTCGGCGAATTACGCGACTCAATTGATGCTTATCTGTTCAATCTGAACACGCACCGGGCCTACAAAAAATTTCGCAGCCGACGTGCCCAACTCAGGCATGGTGGTGACGATGTGACAGGTGTTGAATTGATCAAAACCCTTGATCGTTATTCACAGCGCGGGACGGCTTATATCGGCACAATTCGCACCATCATGCGGGTCAATGGTATGGCTGCTTTTGACCGGTCGCGGCTGCGCGTCGCCCGTGGCGAAGAGACCTGATCTACATCACTTTATCACACTACTTTTTGGGTAGGTAAAATAGTCGGCCCAGCCAGCGCCAACGCCCGTCCTTGCCGCGCATCGTGCAGTTGATGCGCGAGCGACCCGGTGGAAACGGTTTTTCGAACCGAACTTCAATTCTGTCCGGCCCCAGATGTTCCGTGCGCACGGCCGTCGGCATATGCGATGCGAAGCAGTTTAGTCGTGCAATCCCGGCGACGCGGCCCTCCAGTGTAAATCCATAAGCTGGCGGGTTGTCAGTGACCATCATATCGGCAGGTGACACATCTTTGGCCGGGATCGGCAGGGCGTTGGCCGCCAACTGAAAACGATCCATGTTGCCGTAAGCTTCGTTCAGGGCAAAGCGAGGTAAATACAAAATATCATCGCTGGTGTTCACGACTCCGGAATGTTGACCCAATGCCGCTGTAAAGCCTGCCTGTTTAACCTGATTGCGCAAATGAAGGCTGGCTTCTCCGTAAGGGTAGGCAAATATTTTTGGAACTTCACCCAATTCATTCTGGAAAGCCTTGTTCGCCCGGAGCAAATCTTGTGAGATCGAGTTCGAAGTTGCGTTGGCCATGTGCCCATGGGCGGCACCATGATGGCCGATCAAGACACCGGCTGCCTGCATTTCCCTGATCTGGTCCCATGTCAGATAATTGTCTGATCGGCCGACCTGATCTGTTGATACAAAAACTGTGAAGGGTAGATTAGCTGTCCTGAAACGCGGCCAGGCCTGGTGATAGACGGAGGCATAGGCATCATCAATGGTGATGGCAATCGTTCGGTCTGGCAGAGGCTCGTTTGCCTTTATGTGGTTGATGATGCGATCCAGCGGCCAGACATTGAAGGCAGCACTTTTCAGTTCAGCGATATGGGCTTCCAGTTGATCCAGTCGAATATTTGTTGACGGCAGGCTGGATTCGCCAAAGCGATGATACATCAAGACAACCGCATGCGGCACATCTGTCGCGGCTGCAGGCCTGCCAGCCGAAAGGCCAGCAGCTACCGCAATCATCAATGCAAGCAGCCTTGCCAGTTTTACGGCTGATCTCCCGGATGATCTTATTGGCAACATTTTGCAAACCGCATTATTCACGAATAACCCCATTTTGCCTTTTGCCACTATTGTTGGTTGAATCAAGGCGGCCCCAGTTTAACGGAATCGCTTCTGCGGTTGTATTTGGTGCCCCGTTTGAGTTGTACACAACGCTGCGTTTCCGTCAAAGCCAAAAACACCCTATTCTACATCATTTCGGTTCCGGCGTCGGCATCTTTCAGGACCGGATATTGCCGGGCGTCGAATAACTGATAGTGCCACCATTCATTGCGGAAAAAATCCCAGCCCGCCGTCGTCATGATTCCCATCAGCAAATGCCGGTTTTTCTGCGCCTGTACTGAAATTTCAGTGTTGCCATGGTGGGACAAAAGCGTGAACTCATCAAAACCTGTACCCATTTCAAGATGTTGGCCCTCCCCGTCCACCAGGGTTAAATCAATGGCCACGCCACGACTGTGTGGCGACCCCCGCCAGGGTATGGCAATAAAATCCGGGTCGGGCGTATGCCGCCAAAGAGCCCACTGTGCTTCTGCCGGACGATAGGCGTCAAAAACACAAAAGCGATAGCCTAGTTGTGCCGCCAGTTCACAAGCCCTGGCCTGGGCCGCAGCAGCTGCCGGGTGCAAATAGCAAGCGGGGCGTTTGTACACCGGCGCGCCAGTAAAGTTATTGTTGGTGGCATAGGCGATATCGATGTCGACATCGAAGTCCGGAGATTTGATTTCTACAAGCATGGTTATGACGGTGTACTCTTTAAGTTATCTCTGATTATGCTATCCCTGTGCCTTCGAGCCCCCGACTGATGGGCTTCAAAAACAAACCTGACCTTTAATTCATTACTGATCATTGCGCGATGATATGAACATTTTATCCTTTGACACAACGTTGAACCGATGCTCGGTTGCTGTTTTGGCTGCGGGGCAGGTGTTGGCACACAAGTTTCAGGTCCTGCAGCGTGGCCATGCGGAAGCCCTGATGCCCATGATCAGCGACGCTATGGAAATGGCTGATTTGACATTTTCTGACCTTGATTTGATTGCTGTGACAACAGGTCCTGGCACATTTACCGGGCAGCGCGTTGGTCTGTCTGCGGCCAGGGGAATTGGCGTTGCCAGAAGCCTGCCGGTTCAGGGCGTTGGCAGCTTGTCGGCAATCGCCTATGCCGCCAGAAATGACGGGCATGACAATTTGGGCGATGGGGACATCCTTGTGGTCCTGGATGCCCGTCGTGAACAATTTTATGTCCAACATTTTCCGGCTGATATGCCCATATACCCGGCGGCATATCTTCCCCAGGCTGTCGCCACAAATGAATTGGCAGACCTGCTACCTGAAAAAACATGTGTTCTTGTGGGGACCGGTGCGGGGATGGCAATGGAAATGCCCGGTCTGAACAGACCCGGTGTGCGTGCGACTTCTTCACCACCTGAAGCGGATGCAGTCGCTGTTGCCGAACTGGCCATTTTGATGGTGGACAGGGATGGCCTGCCCACTGTACCTCCAGCACCACTTTATTTGCGGGCACCCGACGCCAAATTACCCGGTGGGCGCACCCTTTGACCGGCAAAGGTCTTATCTGGATTGAGCCAGCGACGATTGCCTGTGCCGATTTGTTGGCGACGCTGCATCCTCAAATATTTGTTTCTGACGAACAGGTCTGGACGTCAGACTCGTTCAAACAATTATTGGCAATGCCAGGTACCAGGGCCTGGCTGGCAATAACATCACGGGACGGACAAGAAGTCCCGGCTGGCTTTGCGCTGGCCCGGTTTGCGGCAGACGAAGCAGAGATAATTACAATTGGTGTTTTGCCGCAGTGCCACCGCCAGGGGGTTGGGCAGCTATTATTGACACAAATTCTTGATCAAACTGGCGAGGCGGGCGCAGAAATATTTCTCGAAGTTGCTGCAAATAATAAAGCGGCGCTGAAATTATATCTGAAGCATGGATTTGCAGAAGCCGGACGACGAAAGAATTATTACAAACGTGGGAACGGTGACAGGGTCGATGCAATGATACTCAGGCGACCAGCATCAACCCTGTGAAGCCGGATCAAATTTTTTGATGATCAGTACATGAACGCCAGGTGCTTCTGGATCAAGGTCGAGTGAAAGGACGGTGTGCCCTTCTGCCTTGACGGAACGTGGCACATTAATCACGGGTTCACCCTCGCCCAGGCGGACTTCAACGGTCTCACCAGGGGCCATTTTTTCTAACAATAGCTTTGTTTTGACAAATGTAATGGGGCAGATGTCGGACGTGATGTCCAGGTAATAGTTTGGTGCAATAGCACAGTACCCGACTCTTTTCATAACACCAACTCTATCAACGGTTTCCGAGGAATGTTTGGTTTGAATAAAGCCATCATATAGTCGCGGATTTCCAATTCAGACATTTTGACCATGGCTTTTCTGA
>Ga0233448_1001173_pt1 | contig 23489 bp, 16 predicted proteins | sample SI_124_October20_2_FD_183015 | JGI IMG/M metagenome (GOLD analysis project Ga0233448, IMG submission 183015) | Seawater microbial communities from Saanich Inlet, British Columbia, Canada - SI_124_October2016_150_MG | ecosystem: Environmental > Aquatic > Marine > Inlet | place: Canada: British... | reverse complement strand
ATTACCAATTAGTAGCGCCATTAGGAGATGTTTCTGAAATATTAGAATATCCCACTCTTTCGATAGTTCCTGGTGTAAAAAACTGGGTGAAAGGTGTCTCTAATGTCAGAGGGAATTTGCTGACAATTATAGACTTACAGGGCTATATTTGTGGGGAAAATACCAAAATTAATCGACGAAGTCGTGTTTTGGTCATTGAAAAAAATAGTATTCAAGTTGGATTGCTTGTCTCAAAAATGTTTGGAATGAAACGGTTTTTTGATGATTATGATGAGCAACTAACCAGTAAGTATGACGGTATCGTAGGTGATTGCGTTGTCGGAGAAATTGAAGTCGAAGATGATTTATGGGGTGTATTTAGTATGGGTGAACTTGCACAGCAAAATGAATTTATGCAGGTTTCATTATAGATTTAGAGGCTCATAATTGTTTGTTTTTAAGGAATATATGATGGCAACTTGAAGTTATGGATTCAGGTTTAATATAAGGGGATGCGCAATAAATAAACATCCAACTTGCTTGTATTTTTGTCCGCCTTTTTTGTTGTAAAAATAGTTGTGTAGTTCGACTATACGCCTACTTTTACGCCTCAAAGGCGAACAAAAATCCTGCGCAATTTGGACATTTATTTATTTCGCTTCCCCTAAAGTTTCAGTGCTGTGAGGGTGTCAATGTTTGTAACATGGAGTGTATTGTTACGTCTTGAATTTCTTGCAGAATTTGTTGTTTCAAAGTAGGAACAAAAAAATAATACCATAAAGTACATTATGGTGATAATAAAAAAGCATTATTTTAAATATTTTTGTAATTTGTTTGATATCAAATAAATTAAATTAAAAGTGAATATCGGGAGCTCACTTAATTATGAAAGCAATAGCCGCCAAAGAATCTGAAAGTAAAAATCGTTCCAATTGGATTGCGTTAGGATTAGCGATCTCATTATTTGTGGTGATAACCTTAGCATTAGCTGCTTTCATCCATGTTGAAAAATGGGGTAACTATGATCGTGAAGCATTAAATCGAGCTTCCGAGCAACGAGTTTTATCGCAACAGGTCGCAAAATATATATTGGCAGCCTCAAGTGGTGAAAAAGAAGCCTTTAAAAAATTGAGGCAGGCCAGTAAGCGGTTTGATGTATTAATCAGTGAGTTAAGAAATGGTTCAGGTAATAAATTACCAAAAGCGCCTGATGAAATTATTCCCAAACTGGATGAATTAGAAGCTGAATGGAAAAAGCTGGGTGGTACTGCAAAACAAATTTTAAAAGCAGAAGCTTCAATCACCTCAGTGGATGAATGGGTTAATGTCATTCTTAATGAACTGATGCCAAAACTGGAAAAATACTCAGATTTAGTTGCTACAGGTATGACTGCTTATGCAGAGCCAACACAGATTTATTTTGCAACAAAACAATTAATGCTGGCCCAAAGAATTCAACAAAATGTAAATCAAGTTTTATCGGGTGGTGTTTCAAAAGATGACACGTTGAAGAAATTTAAAGAAGATTCAGAATTTTTTGGTCGTGTATTGGATGGAATGTTAGTGGGCGATAAGAAGTTTGGTCTTGTTAGAGTTGATTCCTTAAAGATTACCGATAAAAAGCGTTTGGCAAAACTTAAGAAAAGTTTGGGGAATGCTTCAATGTCATTTAGTAGTTTTAAAGAATTTTCACAACGTATTATCGAGACTGCACCAAAAGTTCTTCCCGCATTACAAGTAGCAGGGGCTTCCACAAAAATCAGTGACAGTTTAGACGCTAAGACAGTTCAATTAATTCAAGCTTATGATTTGTCTCCAGGAAGGTTGTCTGTTGCAGGGATTAAAGTTGATACCAATATTATTATTGTCTTGGGTGGTTTGTCGGTGCTGATACTCATTGCTCTTGGTGCTAACATTTTACTTGATGCAAAAAGACGTGAAAGATTAAGTGAAGAAATGAGTCAGCGTCAACAAAAAGCAATATTACGCTTAATGGATGAAATGGATGACTTGGCTGATGGTGATTTAACATTCCATTGTACAGTAACGGAGGATGATACTGGAGCCATTGCGGATGCCATTAATAATGCGATAGAAACCTTAAGACGTTTGGTGGCAACAATCAATAATACTTCTGATCAGGTCTCTTCATCGGCACAAGAAACTCGTGGAACGGCGTTACACTTGGCAGACGCCAGTGAGCATCAAGCCGTACAAATTTCTGCGGCAAGTCGAGCTGTACAGGATATGGCGGAATCAATTGAGCAGGTTTCTCAGGTGGCGAGTGAAACGGCGAATACATCTGCACAATCACTGGAAACAGCCAATAAAGGTGCGGAAAAAGTACGCAGTACCATTCAAGGTATGGATGGTATCAGAGAGCAGATTCAAGAAACTTCAAAACGTATTAAGCGATTGGGTGAAAGCTCACAAGAAATTGGAGATATTGTTGAACTGATTGATGATATTGCTGACCAAACCAATATTCTGGCTTTGAATGCAGCCATGCAGGCAGCAATGGCTGGTGATGCAGGTCGTGGTTTTGCGGTGGTTGCGGATGAGGTTCAGCGACTGGCGGAACGTTCGAGTAATGCGACGAAACAAATCGAAGCCTTGGTTAAAACCATCCAGGCGGATACCAATGAAGCTGTTGCTTCAATGGAATTGAGTACCAGTGGTGTGGTTAACGGAGCTAAATTGGCAGAAGATGCGGGTGAAGCTCTACAAGAAATCGAGCATGTATTTAAAAAAGTGGTGGATTTTACTCAGCGAATTTCTGGTGCGGCTGGACAGCAAGCAACAGTGGCATCAAATATTTCTGATACCATGAATGTTATTCAGGAAATCACCAAACAAACATCTGATGGAACACATCAAACGACTAAATCAGTTGGTCGATTGGCTGATTTGGCCGATGATTTACAAAAATCAGTATCTGGATTCAGGTTGCCAGCATAAAAATTATTTTGTAGGGAAGGTTGTCCAAAGGCAATCTTCTGAAGCAATGATACAACCTAATATCAAATCAAGAAGCCAGGCATATTGTCATTATATAGATAATGACAATATTTTCTTACGGCAAAATATGACAAAAATAGCTCCGCTACAGAGCTTTGTTGTGAAGATTACCCCAGTAAATTTTACCAGTGTGAGAAGACAATCATGAGTGACAACATCGACTACAGTGCTTTAAAGTGGATAAAAAAGGAGTTAGATATCACCCTTAAAGATGCGGGTGTTGCACTTGAAAAATATGTTGAAGAAAATATTGAAGATGAATTAGATGTTGTTGCAAAAGGTTTTCATCAGGTTTATGGCACGCTTCAGATCGTAGAAATTTATGGCGCATCATTATTGCTTGAAGAAATGGAACTGGTCATTGCTGGCTTAAAAAGTGGTGAAATTAAGCAAAAAGATGATGCAGTAGAAGTTGTATCGAGAGCCATTATTCAAATTCCAGATTATCTCGAACGTTTACAATCGGGTCACAAAGATATTCCCATTGTTTTACTGCCTTTAATGAATGACCTGAGAGCCGTCCGAGGCGCAGGTTTTATGTCAGAATCTGCATTGTTTTCACCTGATATGACGTCATTGGAAAAATTAAGCGAGGTCTCATACAGTCCTGGAGACGGCAATCAAAATTTTCCCAAGTTAGCCAAAAGTCTGCGACATGCATTCCATAAGGGATTATTGGGATGGTTTAGAAATCAAAATCCTGAAGAAAATCTAAAACGCATCAATGATGTGATGTCAACTCTGGAAAGTTCATCAAAAATAGAATTAACCAAAAAGCTGTGGTGGCTGTGTCGTGGTTTGGTTGAGTCTTTATTGATTAAAGGGATCAAACCTAGCACTGCTGTTAAGCAATTGTTGGGGCATACCGATCGTCAAATTAAGCGTGTTATTGAGGGGGGCGAGTCGGTACTTGCCAACGAACCTGACTGGGATTTTATCAAGAATGTCCTGTATTACATTGCTCAGACTAAGCGCGTTAATAATAGAATTCAAACTATTCGACAAACTTTTTCACTGGAAAATGCATTGCCCAGCGAAGATGAAATTTTGTCGGCCCAAGAAAACTTTTCTGCTCCAAATGCTGACTTAATCAGATCGGTGACAACGGCAATTAAAGAAGAATTGTCGGGTGTTAAAGATAATTTAGACATGTTTGTTCGTGGTGGAATGACTAAAGAAAGTCTTGCTGAATTAATGGAGCCATTGCGTAAAGTTTCTGATACCTTAGGTATGTTGGGGCAAGGGGCATTAAGAAAAAGAATTGTCCAGCAAGTCGATCAATTGAAAACTTATTCCGAGGACGATATTGATCCCAGTGAAGATAATATCATGGATGTTGCCAGTGAGTTGCTGATAGTTGAAGCATCATTGGATACCTTGCTAACCAGTGATGGTGATGTCAATGACGACAGTGGTGAAATTGATCCTGATGATATCTCAAATATTGAAAAAAGTGGTGTATTGGAAGCGGTATTGCATGAGGTGGCCATTGATCTTAATAAAGCCAAGGATGCAATTGCTATATTTTTAGAAGACAATTCTGATTTTAGCGTACTTGATGGGGTTACTGAATATTTTGAGCATATTCATGGTGTATTTTTTATGCTGGAATATGATCGTGCAGATGCTTTGTTAGTTGCCACCATGGCTTTTATCAATCAGGATCTTATAGAAAAAAATCAAGCTCCAGATCATAAAAAATCAGAAGCATTGGCTGATGCCATTACCAGTATTGATTATTACATTGAAGCCGTCAGAGAAAATCGCAGCAACCGTTCACATATCCTAGATGTGGCACAGCAAAGTCTTTCAGAATTAGGGCATACTGTGTTGGGTGTTTTTGCGTCAGAAGAATCAGAAAATGACAATGAGATTGACATTGAAAATGTTGAGCTTGGAGAAATAGATGGTCTAACCCTGACGGGTGATATCGATGACGCTGATGACAATGAAGAAATGTCATTAGAAATGGATCAATCGGATGAAATCGAATTGGTCGATGAAATACAACCTGCAGAACAGTCGGGTAATATTCTGGAACAAAAAGCAGAGGTGATGGCTGTTGTTCCTGAAGCAGTTGCACCTGCAAGCCAATCAAAACTATTAGATGACGTTGATGAAGAAATTCTTGAGATATTCATTGAAGAAGCTCAAGAAAATCTCGAAATGATTCAACAAGATTATCCAAACTGGAAAATCAACCCGAATGATGCCGATGCCTTGTCAAATTTTAGGCGTGCCTTTCATACCATTAAAGGTAGCGGGCGAATGGTTAATGCTACATTCATCAGTGAAGTTGCGTGGTCTGTTGAAAATATGCTTAACCGAATCATTGATGAAACCATTGATCATTCTCCCTCATTGATTGCTTTTATGGATGATGTGTTAGAAACATTACCATTATTAGTGCAGGCATTGGTTGATAATGTTGATCCAGAAATTGATACGCAGAGATTGATCGACTGGGGAGATCAATTGTCTAAAGGTGAACAACCTGAGCCTCCCGAAAAAGCAATTGAACAAAGCGTTGAAAAACAAGTCGAGGTCAATGAGCCTGAAATAGAATCTCCTTTGGAAATTGATGTAACTGATATTGAAGAAGTTGTTGATGAAATTGAGCTGCCTGAAATAGAAGAGCTTATTGCTGTAGAAGATATTAGCTTGCCAACAGAGATGGATGATGAAGTCGTTGAAGAGGCTGCTCAAGATCAAATTGACATGGATCCCGTATTGTTTGAAATATTTAACAAGGAATCTGTAACTCATCTCAAAGTGATCCAAGATTACATTGTAACAGTAAGAAATTCTAAAAAACCTCAGTTAATGGATGATAAAATTCGTCGTGCTTTTCATACTTTGCATGGCAGTGCTCATATGGCAAATGTCACAGGGATGGCATTATTATCAAGATCATTAGAGCAGTTTACTAAAACATTGGTCGGTAAAAAAGGCGCAGTATCATCAGAGACAATTGATGTGATTGATAAAGGTGTCAGTCATGTTGAAGATATGTTGTTTTCTCTGAGTAAAAATGATGTACCAATGCCATCCGCTAAAACACTGATTAGTGAGATTGATGAATATCACGAAAAAATTAAATTAGAGCCTGTAGAACAAATAGAAATTGATGAACAGGACTCAGCCATCAATGAAGAATTAGATGATGAGCTGTTAGAAATATTTCTTGAGGAAGGTCTGGATATTATTGATGTGATTGAGTCAACTCTAGGGCAATGGAGTGGCGGTAGTGCTGATACGGAAATTATTGAAGAGTTGCAGCGCTCATTACATACCTTAAAAGGTGGTGCCAGGTTATCAGGTTTGACGGGGATTGGTGATTTAAGTCATGCTTTGGAATCATTGTTGGTTTCTGTGGTTAATGATGCTTCTGAAAATACCAAAGAATTGATTGATTTAATTCATGAAGCAGTTGATGAACTGGCTAATATGATTGATTTTGTGGGAAGACGTCAAGCATTACCTGATGTGGCAGGATTAATTAAGCACTTAGAGGAGATGACATCAGGGGATGCTCTGGTTGATGATACTTTAATGGATGGGGATCATTCAGATGATCAAGTGGTTGAAGATGAAGCAATAACCATTGGTGAAATAGCGTCAGACGATGTTCCAGAGTTGGTGGAAGAAATTGAAGTTGCTATCGATGAGCCATTGGTTGATGCTGATATTGAGTTGGTCGAAGTTAATGATGAAATTAGCCATTCTGATGATGAGTTTGATGATGAAATAGTTGAAGCGATTGAAGTAGAAGACATTGAAATACCCGAAGTTATTGAGACTGAAGTTACAGAGGATGCCATTGTTGAACCCGTAACTGAACCAGTAGCAGTTGTCGACGAGCATGATGAGCCTATTATTGAATTGGTTGATGATGATCATATCGTTACAGCGATTGATGAAAATAATATTGAAGAATTGTCGGTTGATGACATTGATCAGGATGAAGAAGAGTTGTCAGCTGATGATGTGTTGGAAATAGACGAAGAGTTGCTGGATATCTTCCTTGAAGAAGGTCAAGAACTCATAGATACCATTGAAACCACTTTAACTGAGTGGAAAAATGATTATCACAACACAGAATGTATGACGCAGTTACAACGGTCACTGCACACATTAAAAGGTGGAGCCAGACTGTCTGGTTTACCTGCTATTGGTGATCTTAGTCATATTATGGAATCAATGTTTACCGCAATCAATGATGGTGATTTAACCGTTAATGATTCGGTTGTTGAGATCACTCATCGTGTTGGAGATGAATTGGCTAACATGGTGGATTGTGTCGCTAAGCATAAAAATGTGATTCCTGCGACGGAATTGATTGAAAAAGTTGAAAAATTAATTGAGAATACAGACTCTGGTGAAGATGTAGCGATGGCTGAAGAGCAAATCAGCAGCCCAGAGTCAATGAAACATCACGTTGAGTCTGAAGAAAATAAAGCTAGATCTGTTAATGATGCAATTAGTGAAATGTCAATGGTACAGGAGATGTCTGTCTTGTCTGCCGTTGAGAAGGAGGAGCGTGAAGTGCGTTCTGCAACAGATCGAAGATCAAATAGTCGTGGCGAAAAAGGTGCTAAGCGTGGTGGTGCACAGGAACAAGTTCGTGTTAGAGCTGACTTGTTGGATGGATTGGTTAACTATGCAGGTGAAGTCAGTATCTATCGTGCTCGATTAGAACAACAAAATGGTTCTTTCCGATTTAATATTTCTGAATTAGATCAAACAGTGACTCGATTACGAGAACAGTTGAGACGTTTAGAAATGGAGACCGAAGCACAGGTGCTTTATAATCATGGTCAGGAAGAGCAAAAACGTGATGATGATTTTGACCCACTTGAAATGGATCGTTATTCAACGGTTCAACAATTATCAAGAGCTTTGAATGAGAGTGTCAGTGATTTAGTCAGCATCATGGATATGATGGATAATCTAACTCGTGAATCTGAAACACTTTTATTACAGCAGTCTCGTGTAGTCACCGAACTTCAAGAAGGTTTGATGAGAACCCGAATGGTACCATTTTCCAGTATGGTGCCCAGAATGAATCGTTTGATTAGGCAAACTTGTAATCAACTGGATAAAAAAGCCGAATTGGCTGTAGTGGGTGCAGAAGGAGAAATGGATCGTACCATATTGGATGGTATGATTGCTCCTTTAGAGCATATGATTCGTAATGCCATTTCACACGGTATAGAAACACCAGAACAACGACGCAGTGTCGGTAAATCAGAAAAAGGTACCATTACTCTGCACTTATCTCGTGAAGGTACGGATATCGTTTTGATGGTCTCAGATGATGGTGGCGGTATCCCAATTGAAATTGTCAAAAATAAAGCCATAAAGTTAGGTTTACTGCGTGATGATGAAGATATTTCAACAGAAGATGTTTTACAGTGTATTTTAGAATCAGGTTTTAGTACCGCAGGAGAAGTTACCCAAATTGCTGGTCGTGGCGTGGGTATGGATGTGGTTAATAGTGAAATCAAGCAACTGGGTGGCACGCTGGAAATAACCTCAGAAGAAAATAAAGGAACAAATTTTACCGTTAGATTACCATTTACATTGGCAATCAATCAGGCATTGTTGGTGCAAGTGGGTGAAGAAGTTTATGCGGTACCTCATTCCAGTATTGATGGTGTTGTTAGGTTATCAAAAACAGAACTGGAAAAATGTTACGCAACAGAAGCGCCCGAATATGAATATGCGGGACAAAAATATCAGGTACAACACATTTGTAATTTATTGGGTGTACCTCAAACACCTTTGTCGGATTTGAAAGGCAGATGGGCTCCCATATTACTGGTTAGATCAGGACAGCATCGTGTTGCGTTACAAGTTGATGGACTGATGGGTAATCGTGAAATTGTGGTTAAATCTGTAGGATCACAATTAAGCACCGTACGTTGGATTTCTGGTGCAACTATTTTAGGCGATGGACGTGTCGTATTGATTTTAGATGTCAGCGCATTGGTCAGAGTTGGTTCAGTCTTTCATGTGGCAGGTGAAGTTCAGGTTGCTGAGCCTGAACCACAACAAGAAAAAGTACATGTAATGGTGGTGGATGATTCAATTACCGTGCGTAAAGTTACCACACGTTTGTTAGAGCGACACAATATGCTGGTTTCAACAGCCAAAGATGGTGTTGATGCAGTCGCCAAGTTGCAGGATGAAGTTCCAGATGTGATGTTGCTCGATATTGAAATGCCGAGAATGGATGGTTATGAATTGGCGCAACATATTCGAAATAATGAGCGCTTAATGGGGATTCCGATCATTATGATCACTTCCCGTACGGGTGAAAAACATCGTCAACGAGCAATGGATATTGGTGTTAATTCCTATTTGGGTAAACCTTATCAGGAGTCTGAATTGATGGAAAATATTAATTCGTTGCTTAACATAGAGCAGGAAGACGATTAGTTCTTTTACCCAAAGAGCATTATGTTCAAGTATCGAAAAAACAAAGTTTTTTAATAATAGGTGTTTTTTGTTTTCACCATGAAGTGCATGAAGATATTGAAGTTTTTCCTTCATTGTCTTCATGTGCTTCATGGTAAAAAAATATACCATTCGCAGAATATTTGCCCGTCAGGGCATCATGTATCTTTGATACGATGAGTTTTATTCCTTAACGTCGGTTTATTATCAATGCCAAAAAAAGCATTACCTAAAAAATGGGAAAAATCAGAAAAAAGTATCAGAGCCGTTCAAATAGCCTTTGAACTGAGTACAAAAGTATCCAATGTTTTAAAAGATGAAGCAGGTTTTAGTGGTCTTAGTACCTCCGATCAAATTAGAAAAATCATTGGTTTAACCATTAAGCCTCCAAAAAGACCCCGACTAACCATTACTTTATCTCATGATGATTATCAGCAATTGTCAGCAAAATATCAGCTAAATATTGATGACAAATCAGGTATTAGGCAGGCAATTAGAGATGATTTGGTAAATTATTGCCAATCCAAAATTGATCGGTACGAGAATAAGTCATGAGTGGTTTCATTCAGTGATTAACATAATAAGAATAAAAAGAAATCAGAGAAAAATATTTCGTCATATTAAAATAATACGAAAAGATTTGAAAAAATCTCTGGTTGAAACTTTACTTTATTTAATACTCATTATTGTTGCCCATACATTGGCAATGTGGCAATTTGAAAATTTGTCTTTTGCTAATTCGGTTTGGTTGACCCTGACGACTGTAACAACGGTGGGTTACGGTGATTTTTCTGCGACTACATTCATGGGGCGCTTATCAACAGTTCTATTTTTGTATATTGGTGGAATATTTGTACTCGGTAAAGCTGCTGGAGACTATTTTGAATATCGAAATGATAATAGAGAACGGAAATTAAGAGGCAATTGGAGTTGGGAGATGTCGAATCACATCGTTATTTTAAATAAACCAAATATGCATGGCAGTCAATATTTTTACCGCTTAATTGATCAATTTCATCAAAGTGAAAAATTTCATTTTCATCCTGTTCAAATTCTTACCACTGCATATCCAAATGGTTTACCTCGTGAATTAAGAGAAAATGATGGTGTGCTGCATTACAATGGCAGTGCATCAGAAATAGAGGATTTGAAAGCAGTCGGTGCAGACCAGGCTGAGATTGTCGTATTACTGGCGATGGATGAAACTAATCAGGAAAGTGATGGTCAAACATTTGATATTTTACATCGCTTAAAAGAAATTCATAGCAAAGCATTGATACTGGCTGAATGTGTTGATGACAGAAATCGTCAGCGTTTATATGACGCAGGTGCCAGTGTGGTTATTAGGCCCATGAGGGCTTACCCTGAAATGATTGTCAGATCATTTGTGGCACCAGGTTCTGAGCAAATCATTGAAAATATGTTTAATAGTAAGCGAGATGAATATCATCGTTTTAATGTGACAATTAATAATAAGCGTTGGTCTGAAATTGTTTGTTCGTGTATTAATCATGGAATAGGAACCGCTGTAGGCTACCAGTCAAGTGATGATAAAAAAATTCATTGTAATCCTAAAGGTGATCGGGAGATTAATGCCGACGCTATTTTTGTTATTGTGAGAGAAGAAAGCGGAATAGATCTTGATTATGTTAAAGACAAGTTGTAAACAATATCGTTCTGAGAGAACTACCTTAAAGGAGTCGGTTTTGAATTATAAATCAGTTTGTAATATAAAGCACTTGATTGTGTTTATGTTTGTTATCACCTTGTTGCAAGGCTGTGGGAATCGTTATGAGGAAGAGGTGTTGCAAAACTATCAAGCAACGTCCGAACGATTGGTGGTGCTAAAACGTTCGTTGGATAACGGTAGTTTACGCAACGCAATAATGATTAAAACTTACGCCAATAATTTATTGAATTCCCGTTCAGATTTGAAAGAATTAATTTTGGTTTTGAAAAAAGATGGCACATCAAAAGGTTCATTTTTTACGGGTTTAGAGTCACGCTTAAAAGCCGTAAAAAAAGAAGTTAAAAATGAACAAGAGCGGGGTGTTTCAATTACTGAATTGAACAATATCTGGATTGCATCAGATACCGTTATTTATAACGATGCACTATTGGATGTGGTGAATACATTAGCAGATTTGTCGAATGGTAAACTGCCACGCATTAATATTAATAAAAAAGCAGCAAAAAATAATCAACTGTCTGGTTCTACTGTTCCAGGAAGTTATCTGGTGGGTAATCCCAGTTATGGGGGCTGGAAAAAAGACAGTAGCGGTCATTCTTTTTGGGAATGGTATGGCATGTATTCAATGATGTCTAATTTAACATCGCCAGGTTACGGCTATTATAATCGCCCTTTATATTATGATAGCTGGTATGGTTCATCCAGAACCAGTTATTACCATGACTATGGTCGAAGCTCTTATGGTAGTCGGTCTGATAGAGGTTCGTGGTCAAAAGGTAAAAGTTCATTAGTATCTAAAGGTATTTCGACCCCTGCGCGAACAAAAAGTTACGGCTCTTTAGCCAGTAAAAAACGGGTGAGTACCTATTCATCTAATCGTGGTGCTTCATCAAGACCCATGAATTTGGCTAAATCTAGTCGACGTTCATCGAATTATTCGAGTTATGGTTCAAGTAGTCGAGGGACATCTTCTGGTTCGAGAAGTTCTTACGGCGGTAAATAAATAGCACAATTTAAACATTATATTTAAAGTTAATTTTGAATTTGGAGAAAAAATCATGGCAGAATACTTAACGTTGGGAACAGATATATTGCCTTTTTATCTGATTGATTTTGTAATCGCAATGCTGATCTTAACAGGAATTCGCTGGTTATCAGGGTTGATTGCGAATGTGTCATCAACCGAAGAGTTGGCTCATAAAGACAATCCAGCTTTCGGTATTTCAATTGCTGGAGCAACCATTGCCATTTCAATTGTATTGATGGGTCTAGTCACAGGTGAAGAATCTGGTTCTGATCCAATGCATGAAGTTATGTTGGTGTTGGTTTTTGGTTTATGCGGTATTGCTTTAATGTGGCTGACACGAATTTTATTTGACCATCTGTCATTCTCGAAATTATCAATTCATGATGAAATGATGAAAGGCAATATTGCCGCCTCCATTGTTGATGCAGGTAATATGATTGCAACAGCGATTATTATTAAGGCAATTATGGGTTGGGTTGACAATGATTTTGTATCCTCTTTGATTGCCTTATGTGGTGGTTATATTTGTTCACAAGTTTTAATGGTTGCGGCAACAATATATCGTTCTAAGGTTTATTCATCTAGGCATAATGGTGAACCATTACACAATGCCATTGAAGCTGGAAATTCAGCTTTGGCACTACGTTTTAGTGGTTATCGTATTGGTATTGCTTTAGCGGTGACAGGTGCCTCTGGTATTGTTAAGTTTTCAGCCGATAATTTGTGGGTTTTAATGGCAGTTTGGGCATTGTGTGCAGTTGTTTTGTTTGTTGTGTTAACTGTTTTGGCCGTCATTTCACGCAACATTATTTTGTCAGGTATTGATGTTGCCGAGGAAGTTGATAATCAAAAGAATGTTGCGGTCGGTGTTATAGAAGCATCTATTTATGTCGCAATAGGTTTGATTTTATCGGGTTTATTGGGGTAGTTTTAAATTCTCAAATTGGGGTTGTTTATTTTTGGTATTGACTATTTTTGACAAAGTTTGCCATAATGTTGGGTGTCATGGTTTTTATGTGAGGTAAGTATAATGGCTACAATGAATGTATCTCTTCCTAATCCAATGAAAGATTGGGTTGAAACACAAGTAAAAAGTGGACAATATGGCAATGCCAGTGATTATGTTCGTGACCTTATTCGTCGTGATCAGCAGGATCGAGAACAAATAAAATTATTACAGCAAGCTATTAGTAACGGTGTAAAAAGTGGCATTAGTGATCGATCTATGCTAGATATTTTAAAAGAAGCCCGTAAAACAGCAAATACAATTGAATGAATTATAAGCTCTCAAAGGAAGCTGATAGCGATCTGATTGATTTGTATATTTATGGTTTTAAACAATTTGGTGAAGTGCAAGTTGAACGGTATTATTGTGAGTTAGAAAGCAGTATTAAATTACTTGGTGAAACACCTTTTATATGTAGGGAGCGTCATGAATTTACTCCTGTTGTTCGGATTCACCCTTATGGAAGTCATATTATAATTTACCTCGTCAAGACGGATTATATTCTAATAGTTCGTATCCTCCATGGCAGTATGGATATTCAGAGATATTTAAACAATTCACAATAATACTATTTTCTCATCGCCCTCTAAATTAGAAAACGAGTCCCAAAAAAGGTCATTTTATGGGACTAATTATATCTATTAAATATTAAAAATATTTAGCTACCTTTTTTTCATAAAGCGGCATTTTTTGAACTTTTTTATATAGAAGTGATCGAACTATATCTCCTTTTTTTCTTCTACTTAAATTAGGATGTTGTTTTACAATATTATCATAGGTTTCTTGTATTAAATCAGGCACGTTTTCTCCTGATTCTTGAAGAACATCAGTCTCTTCTTTACCCATTGTGATTGAGCTCTTATTATTATTTTCATCCAAAATAGGATGAGTTGTTTTCTCTGTTTTATTTAATTCAAACATGATTATGTTCCTTATTAATTAGTAATGGATATTGACTATTATTTACTTAACTTAGATATTTTTCGCTAGAAAGTGGTAATTTATAAACAATAATTAATAAGAAATAGAATCGTATTAGCGACGCTCCAAACCCGCAGATAAATGCCGTAGAAAAAGTGGTGGGTTTAGAGCGGTATATACAAATCGAATAGCTGGTGTCAATTTCCTATTATTATTTGGCATAACTGAGAGAAAAATACTAAGTTAGAATAATTAAATGATTCTTACAGCAACAGGTATCTTTAATGCTTCACTTACCTCTTCTATATATCTTTTCTTAGATTGTGTATTTGTATGAAAACTGACGTACCAATCACCATACCTATAATGGCGGTTTTCTTCTGGGTTATATTTAGTTTTACTAACAACAGGATAACCAGCAGAGTAAATTTCTAATTTTGATGCATTATCAAATCCAAATATTCGTAATGCTTCGATTAATGTATCAGCAGCAGTTTTACATTGAATTTTTTCACCCGTATTTATGAATAAAACTTGAAGCCTTGTTGGAGATCCTCGTTTCTTCCTAATATTAGAAGAAGATATGCTTATAGAATCTGATTCGTTAAGAATGTTATTGTTCCAACGTATTAATAAGGTATTTGCATCCTTAGTAAAGGTATCTAGGAGGCTGTCCGAAAATAGAGTTTGTGAAATTTACACCGCAACATATTGCGTTTTATTACTTGATAATACACTGTATATTGTGGTTAATTTTTAAAAGTTTGCATTCTCGGACAGCCTCCTAGTGCTTTTGATGATGAGACCAATTGTTCTATTTTTTGATAATTACCATTAACAACTGCTTCCATATTTAATGTTTTAATATTGTCGCTAACAATGGCAAGACTTTTAATCACTGATTGAATTGCATTATTAACAAGTGTTTTATCTTGATTGGTAAATATTTCCATTTTATTTCTCACTTTTTATAATGATGCATTGCTGTGATAAGTGTGTTGTTATTGCTCATTACTGCAATAATATCGCGTTCTTTATTAATAGCATGTATGAGTTCTTTTTTTATTTTATGGCTTAGTCTGATGGTTGATGTGCCACTTTTTTGAAAAATCTCATCGCCAAAAAATAATAGCAAATTAATGCATGTTTCTGTGATTGCACGTTTATCCATCTGTATTTTGGCGTGTTTTGTTTTATTGCATTTTTTCATGTTATTCTCCTATAGGCTGTCTGCAAATTCGTTTTCTTCTTTTATTCTTTTTTGATATTCTTTTGTATTAGGGACATATTCATCATCAAGATAACACTCAAAGCCAATGTAGGCTGGGGGTAATCGAGTATTATATAGTCCGTTATCTTGTTGAGATTCTCCTTTAAAGGCTACTCGAATATTTTCCAATGGGTCTCTGATAATATTTTCAAGACCGTCAAGTCCTCCAGTAAATTGTAAAAAATCTTCATGCCAATCATCATGTATATTTTTATTGGTCATAGTTTCTGCTATATCAAAACGCTTCAACGTCCTGTGTGTAGATAACAAAAATAAAATTAGTCTATTGAAGAAACTATTTCTAAGAACTCTATTTTTATCTTCAATTTTTTTAAGTTTTTGAGCTGTTTCCTTGTTAACAAAAATACTAATAGGTACCAAATCAACTTTTTCATTATTGATTTTTATATTGTGAAGAGCCTTATATATGTATCGCCTAGCTTTTTCAGATTGCTGCTTTTCTCCAATATCAATTTTCAGATTATTTATTTCTGTGTCCAATAAATGAGCTAAAAATTTTTCTTTTCTTAAAAATAAACTTTTAAGACGTTTATCTAATAGATCAGCATTAGGTTTGATTAGTTTAAAAGATAATTTTGTTTCCATGTTAAGTCCTATTTGATTATTTTTTAATAAAGTGGCAAGTAAAGTGAAATATCTTATGAATATGTTTATATCAATTATTTAATGAACAAATTATAATTCTGTCTTGAAATATACGCAACGTTTTATTTGATTGTCAGCGAGGTGATCGCTATGTAAGAAGCTGTCTAAGAGAGGAGGTTAAGAGTAGTAGTCTAAGAGAGATGAGTTAAGAGAGAGGTGTATCTAAAAGATAGTCCATGCCAATAATTTCAATTAGCCTTACATAAAGTATCAATAAATTTTCCTTTTTTGATACTTTTCTATTTCAGAAAATTTTACGGTAGAATCAGGCTTAAAAAGTACCACTTACTCGTCCCATAAACTATAATGTCATTAAATTTTTAAAAATAGATTAAATGGGACTTTATTAATGGTCACAAATAAAAAATGCCAAGAAAATTATTTACGCTAGAGTTTCAATGTTTGATCAAAATTTAAGTTTACAAATAGATGCACTTAAGAGTTCTGAAAATATCTGGTGTGAAAATATGACGGCCAGAATTAGAAAAAAAGCTAGGAGGTTGTCCAAAAAACGCATCTTTCCGCTAACTCTGAGTTAAAAATGGTATCAAAATTTTTATTTAGGCAACTCGCAATAAATAAACTACCCATATTGCGCAGAAGTTTTGTTTGTCTTTTTTGTTACAAAAATAGGCGTGTAGTCGCTCTACATAACTATTTTTGTGGCAAAGAAGATACAAGACGGACAAAAGAGCCAGTAAGATGGGTAGTTTATTTATTGCGAGTTACCTTACGCTGGTAAACTGCGCTTTTTCTCAAAATTTTGCCTTGTTCAGAAGAAAATTTGCATTCTCGGACAGTCTCCGAGTTATTCTAATGCTGGGTTTTGTGATTAAATATCAATCAAAAATGATGTGAAGATGGAAGCAATATGTTCAAGTTATTTAATTTTCATTCCTTAGTTTTGGGATTTTCTATTTGAGAAATAACCTATGCGCTCACTTCAATATTTAGCCTTAATTGCCATTGCATTTGCAATCTCTGCCATTCCTGTTGTTCATTGGCCATTTTCATGGTTGGAGACTTATTTTCATGAAATTAGTCATGGTTTAATGGCTATTTTTTCTGGCGGTAAAATTGTTAAAATAGAATTAAATTATGATGGTTCTGGTGTTTGTTATACCATGGGTGGTGTTCGAGCATTTGTTAGTTTTTCAGGTTATGCGGGGGCTGTTTTATGGGGAGCTTTGATTTATATTGCCGCCAGTGCGAGTAAAAAATATACCTATATCGTTGCCGTCATTATTCTAACAATGGTTGCATCAAGTGCTGTTTTGTGGGGGCGAGATTTAACCACTCTCGTTATCATGGCGATTATGGCTGTTGTATTATTTCTAGCCATTAAACATGCAGAGCAAGGATTAATACACTGGTTTTTACAATTTGTGGGAATTTATATCTTAATCAATGCTGCCCGCAGTCCATTACATTTATTAGATGGTCAAAGTAAAGGGGATGGTTCAACGTTGGCACAAATTACGTTGTTGCCAGAAATGGTATGGATCATCATTTGGGAATTATTGGCATTGTGGACATTGTGGGTTTTATGGAAAAAAACCAAGAAGCCTAAAGTTCAGGATATTGAGTTTGAGCAAAGTTGATTAGTCGTATTGACTATCCTTCCATTCACGGATAGCAGAAAACACTTCTAATTCAGTTTTTAACGTATGCCCTGCATATTTTTGTGCGGCCTGAACAACTTCTGTGATATGAGTGCGTAAAAAAGGATTGGTTTTACACTCCATCTCAAGTGTCGATGGTACAGTAGGAATCCCCTTTTCTGCTAATGTCATGGCTTCATCATCACGTTTTAATAAGTCTGTGTTTTCTGGTTCTACCCATTTTGCAAAACCTAAATTATCAACCGTATATTCGTGTGCACAATAAATTTTAGTTTCTTTGGGTAATTGTTTCAGCTGATGAATTGAATGATAAAGTTGTTCAATGGTTCCATCAAAAACTCTGCCACAACCCCCTGCAAAAATAGTGTCACCGCAAAATAATGCATTGTTTGATTTAGCCAAATAAGCAATATGTCCTTTGGTGTGCCCAGGAACATCAATAACTTCTATGGAACAGTTAAAGTTGAGTTGAGTAGTTTGTTTGCTCGAACAAAACTTATCCTCTTGCGGGATAAGTTCATTTAGCTGAATCTTCTTTTGGCCAGAAACAAATTGAGTAATACCCGTAATATCTTCGTTTTTTGGACCATAAACAGGGATGCCAGGGAAATGTTGTGTCAATTTTTTAATTCCCCCCACATGATCATAATGATGATGTGTGATGAGAATTGCAGTCAATGATAATGCTTGTTCATTAATATATTTAAGTACAGGTGTGGCATCGCCTGGATCAACCACAACTATTTGATTGGAGTTTTGTGAGCCAATAGCCCAAATATAGTTGTCGGCAAAAGCACGAATAGGATTTATGGTTATCATGGTTATGGTTGTCTCTAAAATTCAATATTTTCAAGGTTGCAATCAATCAGTTCAAGAATATTTTTCTTTTGAGCTTGAGTCAAGCGGGAAAACTGAATGCCGATACCAATGCTACTCCGATGGATGAGTTTACAGTTTACTTTGAATTTTCTATTCTTGGCAGAGGTTAGTGTTAATTTGGCGGGTTGATGAAAATGATTTTTTTCAACCGATTTGTTGATTGATCTTAATAAAACGCCACCGATACTGATGTTGTCAATTTCACCAGTGAAATTGTCATCATTAATAATGAGCATATAGCCTAGTGTTGCTTGATTATATCTAGGGTGTTCTCTGTGTTCGTTGGGATTTGTCATGTTAATAAAATGCCTGAATTATTTAATTGTCATTTCTTAGGTAGAAATAAGGGGTGACTTGTTCAATAGTGGTGCTTCCACCATGACTATATTTTTTTCCAGATTTGTCTATGCGAAAACCATGATCTGCAAAAATCAACAAGGGTTGGTTTGCTTCCATTTTAGTCAAACATTGTTTGATGGAAAACTTTAATTCAGCTTTGACCACATTCATTAAATCTTCATAAGGTAAAAAGCTATGATGAATTTTATCGTCAAGGCAATTAATTTTTTCGAATGAATGTTGGTGTCTTTCATCGGTTAATTGCTGGTAAAAATTTGCAGTTGTTGAGGGTGAACTAATTTGCATAAACCCCATTTGATCAACCTGCCAGTCAGGAAAAAAATCTGTCATGGAGGATATCATTAATGGATAGACTGAAATTCCCATTGCGTCAATGATTAACCATTGTGCTGTTTTATATTGTTTTAAAATATCATTAGCGGTTGAAACAGATATTTTAAGATTATTTAATTGGTCAAGATAAGCCAGCCAATCCGATTGATTAACTTGCATCATGATGATGTGGCAATGATAGGCATCGTTGATTTCATTGGCGAGTTGTTCGGCAGTTACAATTTCTGGAGGACACTTCATCTGTTGAATTTGCCGAATATATCCTTTATTTGACCCGTTTTTAGGAAGTTTTAGGTGTCCTTGATCTAACCATTTTAGTATTTTCAATAAACTGGAATGCCCCAGTTTTAATTGTTCAATATTTTCAATCGTTGTTTGGCTTAGCCATTCTGGTAAGATGATTTTTGCCATTGCTTGATGTTGCTGTTGACTCATTGAGGAGGGTAATGGTTGAGCAAAATTTAGACATTGTTGAGCTGTCCAGGCTAACAAAGTATCTTTGCTGTCAGTTATTTGTACCTTATTAAATTTAATTTGTTTGCATTGTCCCAGTTGTTGGGTGATCCATTGACTGAATGTATCGATCAATCGTTCAGGCTGCCAGATTTGTTCTGTAATCAGTTCAAACAATTCACTACAATCCAATGTTTTTGTCATTTCAATGCCGATTAAACGTTGATCAAATTGTTCGATATTGGTTAGTTTGGGCAGTTGTTTTTCACCTTGTAGATATAATTGAGTTTGAGGATTAGATTCAATCTGTTCATTGACATATTGTTTGACTTGTTCTTTGACTTTTTGTTGAGAAAAAAAGTGATTTAGGTTTTTCTCTATGTCATTTTTGAGTTGGTTTAATTTTTCAAATAATGCTTCAATGGGACTATTTTTCCCATTGTAAGCACAGCGACAGATGACCTGATATTCCAGTGGTGAAATTTGCTGACAAAGTTTTTGTCGTGCCTGCTGCTGTAATTGGTTAAATTGCATGACGCTTGTTTTTAACCCAATATGCTCGCTCAATGAAACGGATGCGGGTTGCCAGTTTAAAATGGCATGATCTTTTTGTTGTTGCCACCATAGATCATGGCTTCTTTTATAGCTGATTTGATATCTTAAATAGCCACTTTTAACCAGGGATAACCAATTTGCCAATTCATCAGGTTGGTTCAATGGTGGAGCATCAGTAAGCTCACTTAAAAACTCATCGACTATTTCAATGTTTTCCAGTGACTGAAATTGTGTCAATAAATGCTGAAAACGTTGATGCTCACGTAAAATATTTTCAATTTTATCGGGCAATGCAGAAACTTCATCCAACAAATGAATAAACTGTCGGGTTGAGCTTATTTCGTATAAAAATTGTTGAAAAGCATAAATTTCATTACTGGATTGATGTAATGCATTCCAGTTAGCAATGACCTGTTGAACTTTTTCCGTTAATCCATCGGCTTGCTCAATCTCATTGAGTTTTAATAGCAGTGTTTGTAATTTTTGTTTGCTCTGAACAGATTTGGACTTGACCTGATTGATGGTTTGTTTTTGAGCAACGACTGTCCATTGTTTGGGTATTCTTATTTTTAAAAAATCAGCCAGTTGAGTTAATGAATTCACTTGTTCCGTGGTTAATGCATGACCTGCAATAATTTTGTCGTATGACCAAGGATGCGTTAATGTTTCAAAATGATCGCGCAGGGATTGTGTGCCTTTGATGATGTCGATGTCACCCATGATGAATAAAAAATACAGCAAACAATGAATTTGATCTGGCACTAATCCATAAATGGGAGCGGTTAAATGTTGATAAATGACTTTGGGTGCAGGTTGTTGGTCGAGTAAATTTAATACCAAGCTGACCAAATCGTGTCGACCTAAACTTTTGGTTGCTAAATAATCGCGACCTTGTCTTCTTAATAAACCCAGAGGAATCAAATAAGCTTCACGAATCAGTTTGACATAATTGTCACTGGTTTCACCTAAAACATCGTGATGAATCGCCTGTTTCATAAAGCTGCGATAGGCTTCTTTGGGTAATGGTCCATAACTGGGAGCAAACCGCTCAAAAGCAGGAAAATTGTGTTGTAACAGCCAGCGCCCAGTCAGTTCTATATAATATTCAAATGATTTGGAGACATCAAATTTGATGTTTGAAATAGCCTCGCCTTGCATCGTCAGCAATTGTGCATTGGCATAGCTGGTTCTGATGGCGACTTCAAAAAAATGCTGACGACTATTGATTTGCTGTAATAAACGTTGTTTGGCGGGTTGACGTAATGGTCTTTCTGAAATCAGTTGCATGGCAGCCAATTCAATAATTTCAGTGGTTAATTGAATTTTTTCAGGAATGATCATGGCGCAATGTGGAATGATTGCTTGTTCACCCCAAGGCAGTCGAATACAGAAGACAACATCACTTTGTTTTATATCAACAGGTTCATTGTCACCCAAATAGAGTGCCATTTTACGTTCGTGGAAATGCCATATAAATTGTCTAAATTGCCAGTTTTCACGAGATGTAAACCAGGGCGAAAATTTGACATTTTTTAACAATGGAGCCAGAATTTCAAAAACCACTTCGCCTCGGTTTTGGATGTCTTTGATTTCACGTTTTAAATGTTGCTCTAAATCATCAAAACCATCATCTTTAAAGTCCAATTTAAACTCATTGTTTTGTTGAATGACAAATCGACCATCATCTGCCAGTGTGTTGAGCACTTTTTTTACAATGTGTAAGTTTTTGTCAGGATCAATTCGAGTGACTTTAAATAGTAACCAATAAGCTGCTTGCGATGCACTTAATTGTTGTCGTCCAGGGGTGATATAAACCAGTATCAGTAGTTTTAATAGTTTCCATGCCAGTTGTTGTAGTTTTTCCGTTTTAAGTAATTGGCTAATTTGTTTGCGATAATAGGGAAATAATTGTTGAGCAATGGGTAAAAACTCAGGTTGAATTTCAAACAAATCTGCAAAATGATCCACAATATAGTCGGGTGTTAACAAGCTTCCCCAAGGTTGCTCAATAAAACCCGACAACTGTTTTTGTGTGTTGCCATTTAGTTGATTAACGGTAAACTCAATGATGCCACGAGACTGAGAAAAACGATCACGCACTTCTTCCAGTAGTTCAATGGTCATGGGGTGTAAGGGGTAAATTTGGTTTAATAATTCGGCATCGAGTGGTGCTTGAGGGAATGCTTGCTGTAATTGTTGGGTCAATTGTGCAACCTGTATTTGATAATCAGGCGCTTTAATCAATACGCTGTCACTGATTAGGTTGCGTACATGAACAGTGGTTAAGAGCAATCTTAGGGGGTAACGGTCTTTAATTTTTCGGTATAAGGCATATTCCAGTTCACCCGTGTGTTCAATTTGTTCTTGCATTGCAGCTAGAATCCAGAATTTGTTGTGTTGTGACCATTCGCCTAAAAATTGTAAAAAGCGGACATCTTCATTAAAATTACTGGCGTTTTTTTTGGAACGTAAAAATTCTGATAATTCATCCAATATTAAAAATAAACCTGAGGGACAGCGCTGGTTTAATTGACTAAAAATATCTCGTCGATCAGGATGTTGTTGTAATTTAAGATTTTCACAAACAATGTCTTCCAAAGAATTTTCAGCCCGATAATTAATCAGAGAAATAGCACAAAATTCAGGTTGTTCTGATAACCATTGATTGGATTGAATTTGTTGTGCAATATACGCTAAAAAATGAGATTTTCCTGAACCATAATGACCAATGAGAAATAAACCACAGCCATGATTGTTTTGTAACGTTGTTTTCAGGCTTTGTAAATGGTTTTTTATCTCAGGCGTTATATAATAACTGTGAGAAATCCAGGATGCGTCGCCTTGTTGAAGGTGTTCCAGTCGGATCACCGTGGGGTGATTTCTAACCGTCACTAAGTCTTTAATTAACTGAGGTGTTGTCATTGAAATACTCTGATTCATCAGAATTTGATAATAAAGGGCATCATGCGTTAGCGTCTGTCTTAAAACGTAATCTACGAGAGTTAATTATTCAGCAAGACTGGGTTCAAGCTCAAGCTCTTTTGCAGCAACTGAAAGAGCAAGATGGTTTTTCAAAAGAAACCCATGGGCTTGAATATGAATACTTAATCAAGTCACATCATTTTGTAGAAGCTCAAGCTGTCTCTAAACAATTATTAGACTGGTATGCCGATTCCAGCCGATTTCAATTCCTCACGGGATTATTATATTACATCCAAAAACAATATAAAAAAGCCTTGCCTTATTTTGAA
>Ga0233448_1001164_pt1 | contig 23612 bp, 15 predicted proteins | sample SI_124_October20_2_FD_183015 | JGI IMG/M metagenome (GOLD analysis project Ga0233448, IMG submission 183015) | Seawater microbial communities from Saanich Inlet, British Columbia, Canada - SI_124_October2016_150_MG | ecosystem: Environmental > Aquatic > Marine > Inlet | place: Canada: British... | reverse complement strand
TGCACGTAGGACATCTTATTCCGCTGATGGGACTGGCGCACATGCAGCGCGGAGGTCACCAAATCATCGCCTTGATGGGCGGTGGAACGGCCATGATCGGCGATCCAAGTGGGAAAACCGAAATGCGTAAAATGTTGACTGAAGAGCAACTGCAGTCGAATATTGAAGGCATGCTTCCGCAAATGGAACGTTTCCTGGATTTTAGCGGAGATGCAATTCTCGTCAACAATGCGGAGTGGCTGCGGGAATTAAATTACATCGATTTTTTGCGTGACATCGGTCGCCATTTTTCGGTCAACCGGATGCTCTCTTTTGAAACTTATAAAATTAGACTTGAGACAGGTTTAAGTTTTCTGGAATTCAATTATCAGCTTTTACAGGCGTTTGATTTTCTAGAATTGAATCGACGTTATAACTGTACTCTGCAGATGGGCGGTGACGATCAGTGGGCAAATATTATTTCCGGCACAGATTTGATTCGACGCGTGGAGCGCAAAGACGCTTTCGGCTGGACCTATCCACTGCTGACAACATCATCCGGAAAAAAGATGGGGAAAACGGAAAAAGGCGCGCTCTGGCTTGATCCGAAACGGACTTCCGCCTATGATTATTTTCAGTATTGGGTCAATACAGAAGATACAGACGTGGAAAAATTTCTGGCTTTATTTACTTTTCTGCCCATGGATGAAGTCCGGCAATTGGGGCAGCTTCAGGGTGCAGATATCCGTCAAGCAAAACAGCGGCTGGCTTTTGAAACAACTGCTCTCATACACGGTAAGGAAGCCGCGCTCCAAGCTCAAGAGGCGGCGCAGTCTCTCTTTTCCGGTGCTGGGAAAAGTGACAAATCGAATGTCCCCAGCACTACAATCTCAGCATCCGCTTTTTCCGCAGGAATCGATATTTTCGAAATATTTCTGCAGACAGGACTTTGTAAATCTAAAGGCGAAGCTCGGCGTTTACAGTCCCAGGGCGGTGTTTATGTAAATGACGAACGGATTGACAATCCGGATTATAAGCTTGGAGAAGCTGATCTACAGGATGGCGAAATCCTGCTGAGAGCAGGCAAAAAACGTTACCATCGTTTAATTATAGAAAATTAGGAGCAAAAATGCTTAAGCATATTGTGATGTTCAAACTCAAGGAAAAGAGTCCGGAAAACCTGGAGCTTGCTCTTTCAACATTGAGGGGACTTGAAGGAAAAATTGAGACTTTACGGATGATCGAGGTTGGGCTGGATTTCAATAAATCAGAACGTGCCTATGACATTGTACTGACCACTCATTTTGATGATGAAGCAGGATTGTCCGCATACGTGTCACATCCGCATCATTTACCGGTGATTGACACGATGCGTGCTTTGTGTTCAAGTTCAATCGTAGTTGATTATCTTAACTGATTATCTTAGTTAGTAGTCCGCGCCAGTGCCGAATTTAAGTCCGCGATTATCGGCTCAATTTCGTTTTCAGAACCTGAGGCAATACGAATCAGATAACGTGGAAGTTCAATTTCCAGCAGATCTGCGTCGCTGTCATGATAGTGCGTCAGCAGTGGATACGGGCAGACAAGAGTCTGGTTGGAACCTAAAGTCGGCGCTTTAAGGATCGAAGAAAATTCGCCGTCATAAAATCTCCGTAAATTATCTTCACAATCATTCTTCAGTACAAAACTAACCACACCACCGTTTCCGGAAAGCAGCTTTGGTGCAGCTGAACTGCAGACATCGCTCGGCGAACAAGCATAATAAACACGGTCGACCGCTGAGTGAGCTTCCAGAAAATTAGCAACAGCAAGACTGTTTTCGTTGAAGCGCTGCATACGTTCTTCAAAATCAAACATCCTTTTCTCTAAAACTTCTGCTTCCAGCGGCGAGATTTCCAACCCCCAATTTTGCTGAAATTCCTTTAAGGCTTTCGCGTTTTCCGCACATTTCACCAGCACAGCTCCACCTGCATGATCGTTGGTACCGCTCAGATATTTGGTAGTGCTGTGAATCACATAATCCGCGCCCCAATCGACAGGTTGGCAATTGGCAGGTGAAGCGAGGGTATTGTCCACCACAAACGGTACTCCCTGCGCATTTGCCAATTTACCGATGCGCTCCAGATCCGGAACTCCGCAGAGAGGATTGGTAATCGTTTCTGTGATCACCATCGCCGTGTCCTTCGTCAACACTTCCGCTAAACGATCCAACTCATGTAGCCCTAAAAATACAGCGTCACACGTGGAGGAACGTCCGGAATCCATCAGTAAGGAATAGGTTTCGCTGTAAAGTAAACCAATCACGATTAAACGCGGCTTTCCCTTTTTCTGTAACAAAGTCAGCACGGCCATTATCGCCGCCATTCCTGAAGGAAAGAGCAATCCGGCAGCAGCATGTTCCCACTCACAAAGTTGTTTCGTCACCGCTTCTTCATGAGCGCAGTCAGGCTCAGTTTCAGCTTCTGCGGAATTTCCGGAACTGCTTTGGGTACCATCAGAATTTCCAGCAATTTGTTCACAAAACAGCGCTGCATTACGCGCCGAAAGAATCGCGCCGCGTCGTTTACGCAGTTCCGCTAATTCTGCAATTTGCCGATCGTTGTTACTGAGAATTACACCGCCGGCTATTCCGGAAGGCAGATCCCGGCTTTCCGGAAGGCTGAAACCGCTGATCCAGTATGTCAGCCCATTCGGCCATTCATCTTGAAAATCCGCCGGCAAAAATCCACAAGCAGCTTCTTCAAAAATAATAACTGGAACACGCAGTTTTTTGAATTTCCCAAGCCACTCTGAGTTTTCACGGACAAAGTTTTGCGAATCTTCCGGAGCAATCAGGATTAGATCACCCGCTTTTCCGGAGAAAATTTCAGCTGCCGGAAGCTCGTTTAAATTAAAAGACTGCGGGGCAATTTCCAGAGAGGGCAAAGCATCCGTAATAAAAGTTTCAGTAGAGGCAAGATGCAGTTTAGTAAGCGGACGAGAGTCCTGCAAATAGCTTAGTAATTCCAGCAAAGCGGCTCTTCCGGAACTATAAGCGAGTGCATGCCGAGCTTGCTGCCGCGCAGCTAATTGTTGTTGAAAATTTTTAACTTGTTTAGGCGGAACAAAACGAAAATATCCGTATTCGAGTTCACGCTTGCCGTTTTTCCATTCGTGAATAAAATCTAGCGTCGGTAAAATTCCGCTGACTCCGAAAGTTCCTCCCAGCAATCCGGAAGTTGCTTCAGAAGATGCGGCAGTAGTTTTTGCGGGAATTTCGCTAATGTCGAAATCGCTTGTAGTAGTATTGAAATCTGCCAGAATCGCATCCCCGGCTTTCCCCTGATTCGTCGCGCAGACCAAAAAAGTAATTCCGGGATAACGCGCATTTCCGTTCCAGAGAGCATCCTCTTTGTCCTTTTCCGAAAAATATGCTCCCACATCCGGATGACTGTGGTAGATGACTTTGATCTGCTTTCCCGCTTTTTTCAGGGAACGTTCCAACTTCATATGTTCACGCGGATCGATCATGTAACCGTCACGTCCCGTACGCGGATACTGCTCGGGATCTTCCTTGTGCAGTTCGTTCATGATATTACGCATTGGGTAGACGGTTTCCAGTGATTCCGTATCATCGAGCTTACCCACGATAAAACCGCAGCTTTCTTCCGGATACGCCTCCACACCATGCGCATGACATTGTGCTAAAATTTGTGCTGGAATCTGCATTAAGTTGAATAAATTTTCATGTTTTAATTGGGAGGTACGGCGGACAGGTCTGCCCGCCTTCCGCTTAGTATTGAGGCATATCTGAATCGACTTCTTCCGCCCAGAGATCTATACCTCCGCTCAGGTTTTTAAGCTTTTTAAAACCTGCCTTTTTGAGTTCTTTGAGTGCCAGCATGGAACGTTTACCTTTGTAACAATAAAGATAAATCGTGTCCTCCGGATCTAATCCACTGGAAGCAGGTTCAAAACTACTCAGTGGAAGCAACTGGGCTCCGTCTATTTTGCAAATATCCCACTCAAAACTTTCACGTACATCAACCAAAACCGCGGATGGATCCTGATCCATAGCGTCTTTAAATTCCTGCGGAGAAAGCTCATAAGCCGCTTCATCAATTTCTTCCGGAACTACTGCTCCCGGAAGTGGAACATCACAAAAAGCTTTATAATCAATCAATTCTGTAACGCTGGGATTTTCTCCACAGAGGACACATTCCGGATCTTTGCGGACACGCACCTCTTTGAAATTCATCTTCATTGCGTCATAGAGCAACAAGCGCCCAATCAAAGGAGCGCCTCCATCCAATATCAGCTTAATAACTTCTGTGGCCTGTATTAAACCAACTACGCCCGGGAGCACGCCCAGGACACCTGCAACTGCTCAATTGGGAACGAGGGCGGCAGGAGGAGGTTCTGAATAAAGACAGCGGTAACACGGCCCTCCGGTTTCCGGAGAAAAGATAGTTATCTGTCCCTGAAAGCGGAAAATAGAAGCGGAAACCAGCGGTTTTTTTGAAAAATACGCTGCGTCATTAATCAGGTAACGTGTCTCAAAATTGTCCGAACCATCCGCAATGATGTCATATTGTTTGAACAGTTCAAGCACATTGTCACGTTCTAAACGGATGTTGTGAATTTCAACTTCAATGTTTGGATTTCCAGCTAAAATAGAATCACGCAGGGATTCGACTTTTGGACGGCCTTCGTCTGAAGTCGTATGTGCGATTTGCCGGTGCAAATTGGTGTGATCCACAACGTCGAAATCCACCAGTCCAATTTTTCCCACACCGACCGCGCCCAGATACATACCGAGCGGAGAGCCGAGTCCACCGGCTCCGATCATCAGCACACTAGATTCTTTCAGGTCCAACTGACCGGCCATTCCAACTTCAGGTAAAGTCAGGTGTCGGCTGTAACGATTGATTTCCTCATTGTTTAATTTCATTTTTCCCCATTTAACTATATTTTACAGTTGAGCAACCGCCAGCAACTGAAGGTACTATCTGAATTGAGTCTCCATCCTGAACCTCACTTTTCAAACCGTCCGCATAGCGGATGTCATCGTCGTTCAGATAAACATTGATAAAACTGCGGATTTTACCGTTTTCATCAAACAGGTTAGCTTTCAGTTCAGTATACTCCGAGACTAAGGCTCCAAAAGCCTCTTCAACTGAATTTCCGGATACTTCAACTTCATCCTGATTATTTACGTACTGTTTCAGTGCTGAAGGGATTTCAATGACTACTCCCATAACTCTCCTTTTTTGGCTGGCTAATGGCTTAAAAATTCGTTTATACTAAAAGAATGGACAGGTTTATTATATTAAACAATAATCCGATATAAAGAATATATCATTTCAGGCTAATCATGCAAGCAAAAAAACATGATTACACTTCAGCTTTAAATTTTATCTTATTAGAGAATTCATGCAAGCAAACAATACAAGCCTGGAAGCACCTCCAAAAGTAGGTCAGGAAATTCAACGTTTACGACTCCAGCACAATCTCACACTGGACCAGTTAGCCAGCAAGTCCGGAGTTTCAAAATCAATTCTTTCCCAAATTGAACGTGACCGCAGCAACCCGACTTTATCCACAATTTGGCGTATCACCAATGCTCTTGAAAGCCCTTTGGAGGAAGTACTTGCGGCGAAGGAAGGGACAAAGTGTTTTGAAAAATTAAGCCAGAACGCGACTCCGGAAGTGATCAGTGAAGACAGTCATTTCCGCTTGAGAATCCTCGGCACACTTAATTCAGTTTCAACAGTACAGTGGTATGAATTTACCGCTGAACCGGGCGCGGAGCTGGCTTCAGAAGCACATGGTACAGGAAGTCTGGAAAGTGTAACGCTCTGCACTGGGAATTTAAGTGTAGTTGTCGGTGAGGAAACAGAAGACGTTTGCACTGGGGAAACTCTGCGTTTCAGAACTGATGTCCCGCATCGGCTGAAAAATATAGGTGAAGATGTAGCCCATGGATTTATGGTTAATTTACTTTAAGCCAAACTTTTCTCTGCGAAATTAATGCTGATGAACCTGTAATACTCAACATCCCCTTTTGACTTAGGAAACCTGAATGAAGGAATTTGTTCAATCTCTGCGACACCCCGCTCCGCCACCAGGATGGTTGCGCTGGACACGTCAATTACTTCCACCGCTCTGCTGGAAATGCAACAAAGTCCTGGGCGGAAATACTTATCTCGATCCCGCTTCACCATTTCTCTGTTCAAAATGTCTGCTTGAGCTTCCCTGGACAGATCCTGTTTTTCACTGCCGACAATGTGGAAACCACACTGCAGAACCGGAGCGTGTCGCTTGTCATGAATGTATGGAGGACGATTGGGATTTAGCAGAGTCTCGGAGTGGATTTGCCTACGATGAGATAATTCGGCATTGGATTTTACAATTTAAATTTTTTGGACAAGAACATTTATCCCCGCTCTTAGGTCGTCTTTTGGCACTCAGTTTTCAAAACAGCAATTGGCTGGAAAAATATGATGCTATCGTTCCGATCCCTCTCCATTCTTCACGATTGCGTAAACGCGGCTTTAATCAGTCTCTGCTGCTGGCGCATCATTTACAGAAAAATCTCGGAATAATATCTCCGGATATTCATCCGCAATGGTTGAGACGAACACGAGCTACACGGCCGCAAACAGAACTTCCTCTGGCTGAGAGAAAATCAAATCTTGAGAACGCATTTTCTGCTTTAACGGATGTACAGGATAAAAATATCTTGTTGCTGGATGACGTGATGACGACCGGTTCTACGCTGAATGCCGCGGCGCGATGCCTTAAAGAAGCTGGAGCAGGAAAAGTCGGTGCATTGGTTTTGTGCAGAAAAATGTGGGATTCTCCGAATTAGCTCCAGAGTAGAAAACGTTGTAGCAGGAACAAGCTATGACAAATCTTTCATCAGCAATGGAACGCACAACTCGGCTGCTCCAGCTTGAGCTTCAATAAATGCCCGTGACTTCTGACCCAATTCATGACAATGCTCCTGATCTGCTAATAAATCAAAAAGCAGCTTCCGGAATTCCGCAGAATTTTTCACTGTGTTGACCAATTTTTGTTCAAGCATCTGTAGAGCTTCACTTGAATTATCGTGTTTTGGACCAAAGGCAACAGCGGCTCCCATTGCTACTGGTTCGAGAATATTATGCACGCCGGTGGTAAAAGCTCCTCCAACATAAGCCATCTTTGCGGAGTGATAAAGTCCTGCGAGGATTCCCACAGAATCTATCAATAGGATGCGAACATCCTCCGGAGCGGAAGAAATGTTTGACCAGCGTATGAGCGGAATTCCGGCAAAATGCTTTTCCGCCTTTTTCAAATATTCTTCGGCTGGTTCATGCGGTGCCAGAATCAGGAACAATTCCGGAAACTCAGTCAGAGCCTCTTTCAGTGCAGGAAAAATACACGCTTCATCCGGAGGCCACGTACTGCCTGCAACAAACACAAAACCGTTCTTTGCGTTTTGAGGAAGTTCCGGAATTTTCAAACGATCCCTGCGTTCCAGCACACTGTCACAACGTGTATCCCCCATCACTTCAACTTTTGGATGCTCCGGAATTGCCGAAAGGATCCTTTGGCGGTCTGCTTCAGAGACTGTTAAAATATGCTCCAGGCATTCGTAAATTGAGTGGTAAAATGAACGTCCCACAATGTTAGTCGTTCTTCGTGAATCAGCATGTACGATTGCGGAAATTAAGGATTGCGGTATTTTTTGTTGATGCGCCTCCCAGACTAAATTCGGCCACAAATCGTAACTTACCCAAACCAGACGAGACGGCTGCAGCAGACCAAGTAAACACCGCGCGTTCCAGAGAGTATCGGGTGGTAAAAATTCGCTTATCAGCAAACCCGGTATTTTTGCCTGTTGCGGACGTTCAAGCCAACGGTAGGCATTGATTGAACTGTAGGTCAGTACACACTCCGCACCTTCCGCTACACAGCGTTCGATTACCGGTTGCGCCTGTAAGAATTCTCCAGCACTTGCTACATGCAACCAGACTAAGGGCTTTTGCCAGTCACGTTTTGAAACGCCATCAGCCAGACGTTCCCACTGCCCTTCCCGTTTTTCGAGGCTCTCGCGGATATTTGTTTTGCTAAATGCTAATATTTTTACAATTCCTAAAAACAGCGGCAGTAGAAGAAGATTGTAAGCGGTAAACCAGAAACGGCTAGTCATCGTGAAAAATTATTGAGAGGACACGGGATCATCCTGAAATGAACTCGGCAGAATGTTAAAAGGCAGAACTTTGATCAGCACAGGTAAAAGTATGCCACCTCCGGGCAGAGCAAAAATAGCGAGTGCCGGAATTGAGCGGGCAACGTCCATTAACTGTTCTTGTACTTTTTGTTTTTCATGACTGGTCAAAGGTTGCGTGGTAGCTTTCAGCAGCAACTCAGAAAGTTCTTTGGTTTCCTTGATTTCATTCATAATATTGGCCACATTTTTTTTAACCAACTTGACAACCTTATCATTCATATAATCTTGAAACTGCGTGAATGCGGTATTATTTTTCAAGAATTCAAGTCGTTCATTGTGAACCGAAAAAAATTCTGCCACCGTGCAATATAACTGTTCCAGTTTTTCATGAGGCAATCCGAGGTGCAGGGAAATTTTTTCTATCAGTTCCCGTTCCTGCCATGCTTCCTGATTATCGATCATGGAAAGCAAAATCAGCTGTTCCACCAAATAGCTGCCGATAATTACAGCAGTAAAGGAACAATGCAGATCTGATATTTTTACAGGTTCACCGATCATCTGGATGAGTTCAAGCTGTTTTGACTCAGGAAGTCCGGTTTGTTCGATATATTTTTCAATAACCTGCTGTTCTGCAGCTGCCACAAAGTCATCCGCCCAAATCAATGCAGCAAAGATGTAGATCATTTCCTCACGGAGTTGCCGGTCCAGCTCAAGATACTTTTCCGGAACAGAAACATCACCTGCCGCATTTTCACGAGCCCAGAGCAGGAAAAAATAAAGTTTTGCAAAAGCGAAATTATTTTGTCGATTGCCCAGTGATGAATAACCCTGCAGGGTTACTGTGTCAAGCAGCACAAGCTCCAACTTTTGCAAAGCACCATTTAAAGTTTCATCCCCTTCCAGTAAATCCGGCAGCGGAATTTCCTGCGGTATGCGATAATAACTGTCGGGCAAATGATATTGTAAAACGAGCAAAATAATTTTCAGCAGCTGCGTTTGATACGGATCAGCATCCTCTTCATCATCACTCTTTGAGCTCAAACTTTGATTTTCGATAAATGCAACCGAGAACAGCGTTTCCAGGAAAAGTAAAATAGTTCCACCCTGCTGTTTAGGAAAATACAGTTTTTTGGCCAAGTCCTGTAAAGCTGGAGAAATAACTGGGCAACCAAAGAGGATGCCGTTTTCTTTGACCTCGGAGTAGAGATAATCATCAAATTTTTCTACTCCTGATTCACCCTCTGCTAACTCAAGATAAGCCTCTGTCAAGGTAAACGGCGTTAGCGCTCGATAATGTAAATAACGATTCAGCCAACTGGAATTGTGAAAATTTAACGAAAACATAAACTTAATTTGTTTGAAAAATAATTCCTAAAATTAAACACAATTCGGTTTCCTGTCAGAGATGGAATATCGATTGCTTTTCTCTTAAATCAGCTTTAGCAGCTTGAACGAATAATCATCTATTTTACTTTGTTTCCGGTTAGCTACCAGTTTTTTCTAAGCGCTGAAGCGGATGCTCGGTAGTCACGGGGTTTAACGTGACCTGCTGTACCTGTGCTTAGTGTTATTAAGCTACCGTACTTTGACAGAACTTTAAATTGTTCTAGCTGAAAAACCGCGGTCAGGATTAACAGCTTCAGCTGAAATTTACTAACACGCGTTGATCGACATAAGAAGGACTAATGAGAAAATTGCCCCTAAAACGGCGTTATTACAGAAACATATTTTTGCTGTCTGGATTTTTATTCAGTGTGCATCTTGTTTGGGCTACAGCGTTGGATTTTCAAAAATTAGCGCTGGATTTTCAGCAATCCGCCATTTCAGATTTCATTGGTTTCACCACAAAAGGTGAGCGTTATCCGCTTATTCACACTATCTCTGAGTTACGTTATCGTGTTTTTTCGGAAAAACTAGGGATCAACCGCAAGGTTGAAACGAAGGCTTGTTCACTGAACAGGACCTATGGTGTCGCTGTACCAAACTCGCAAAAAAAGTTTTGTGAAGACTATGATGCATTGGTGGAACTCGCCAAAACGAGCATTGCACAATCTGCTTTCTTTGAAAAAATATATTTAGCAGCAGAACCTGCATTATTAAATGAAATAGAAAGGCAAAGGGCACGGGATGCAGTACGTGTCTGGATAAGACAAAAATTGAATTGCCTGAATGAAGAATACAGATGCGGGCGTGATGAAAGAAAAATGATTAAACGGGTTACAAATTTTGAAACTGAAATTTTAACAACTTATGTACGTATCCTGAAAAATCTGGACAAGAAATTGTTTCCGGAAGAACAAACTGCGACATTTATCAAAACTAAAGATTTAGAAACACTTTGCGGATTTGTTGACAGCGTCACTCAGAACACACCAAAACCGGGAATGTTGCTGATTGATTCCGGAAAATTCAAAATGGGAAGTTCAGGGGGGCTGCCTGCAGAGCATCCTGTACGTGAAGTGCAACTGGATGAGTTCTGGATAGACAAATGTGAAGTTACTAATTATCAATATTTACGCATTGCGGCTCAACATCCTTTTTTACGAAAAAGTACTTTCCCGCGTAAATTTCATGATGGGAATTATCTAAGAAACTGGTCGGATGATCTTGTGCCGGAAATCGGCAGTGAGTTAAAACCGGTGATTCAAGTCTCTTGGTATGCGGCCCGGCATTACTGCAACTATGTTGGCAAACGTTTAGCCTCAGAAGCAGAGTGGGAAATGGCTGCACGTGCGGGAATTGAAAGCGAATATTCGGTAGAAGGCGGTGTAGAATTTTTACGGGATTATGGCTGGTTCCGTGAAAACTCCGGCGGCATAATTCACGCGACCGGACAAAAAACAAGTAATCCGAATGGACTTTTTGATATTCACGGAAACGTTTGGGAGTGGGTCTATGACTGGTTTGGAATCTACCCCAATCCCAACAGCACAAATCCGCAAGGTCCGGAAATCGGCAAGTATCGTATTCTTCGCGGTGGATCTTGGAGCGATCCAGCAGAATATTTACGCTCGGCCATGCGGCGTGATGCTCTGCCGACAAGCACCTACAATAACGTTGGTTTCAGGTGTGCTGCCAATAAATAAATAAGTAAGTTTTTCAGTTTCCATTTTTTTTGTTCTCATGCAAAAGTTTTATTTGCTGATGCAGTTTAAATTTTTCAAGAAAACCTATTTCCTGATATTCAGGTTTTTCGAGATGATAGCCAAAAAGTCCATTTCCGATCCATATTTTCACTCCGCTTTTGTGCAGAGCATGAAAATCGTCAAGCCTCCACTCATCCGGTTTACGAGCCATGTTGTGTAAAATAACATTTAGATTGTCTGCTTTCATGTCTATTTCGACTTTAAAAAAGAGGAACGCGGCTATTTTTTTCCGGCGTGATTTTAAGGTAAACAATATATTCAGGAGATACAACAATTTTGCAAAATTCGCATTGTTGGGCTTGCTCGTACTTACAGGATGCAGCGGACAGGAAGTTTATGTTTATGAAAAACTTCCGGAGGTCAGCGAGTGCCGCCGTTACAAAGATTACTGGACTGTCAGTGCATGTAACCGCAAACACCAGATAATTTTGAGTGAAAAACTAAACGGCGCGATCCAGACAACGAACTATCGTCTCAGCCGGAAATTTAATCAAGGTAAGAGAAGATGCAAGGAAACGGCTTATCGCGGTGCGCCGGCCGGATGTTACATCAACCATCTGCCTATCCGTGGAAATCTGCCCACCGTTGGTAAAACAAGCGACTGAATTTTTCAGCACGGAACCACTTCCCCGGAGAAAATTTCAACCACACAGATCATGATGTATTCCTCAACAGTCTGGAACACATAGTCATTTTCAGCAGGATGGGCATCTTTTTTTGATATTAGAGCAGCCACTTCCAGCGGAATTCCATGTTCACTCAGAATGTCAGGGTTTAAGCGCTTTTTAACGTTGCATCAAATAATAATATAATTTCAGCTTACTGTCCAGCCTCTGAGTTTTTTAAAGTTACTTTGTCCGTTTAGCAAGGAAGGATTCGCATTTATCAGGCAATTTAACGGAGCTTTGCTGCAGGTACTGAAAGATCAACTCACGCAGATGAAGAGCTTCTTTTTTCAATAATTGTGAAGGATGCAGCAAGGCCTTTGCGGCTAAACCACCACCACCGTTCCAGTGAAAATTAGTCAACCAGACACGATACTTTTGTTCCGGAAGCAAAGCTTTTCCCTGCAGATTTTTTAAATAAAGCCGATTGCTTTTACTCGAATTATCCAGTTCCGCAGCAAAACCACCCGGCGTGAGAATTGTACTGCTGCGTGCGTACCAACCGAGCTTTTTCCTACGATAGGCTTCGAGCATTATTTCGATTTGCCGACCATACATCAGCACCAGCACCGGTCGGTTGTCGTAAGGCAACCAGCGGAAAAAATGTTCCCTGCGCAGCGCTTGTCCCAAATCCGCAAAGGGCAGTTTGCCCCGGAACCACCACCACGGTAAGAGTGAAAGGGTTTCCGCTTCCATGCTTTCTACAGCAGAAAATGACAAAGCGATTCCGCAATCCTGAAATTCAGTTTTTTTCGGAAAACGTTTCAAAATTACTGAGGTCGGTTCTGCCAAATATTTTTCTACTTTAAGCAGGCGCGCATCCAGTTTCCGCAGCAGTTGAGCTTCCGGAACTTTTTCTGCTTTAATGAAATCATAAACCGTTTCCGTAATTCCCCAGTTCCCAGACTTTTCTTCAAAATTCACGAGGATTGTACTCAGTCCCTCCGCGGCGGTTCCGGGGGAAACCAGCGGAGTCAGATGTCCTTTGAGTTTTTTAGTACGGCGTTTCGGGCTTATTCTGTGGGCGTGTCCGGAAATAATCAGGTCGAATTCCGGCAAGAAATCGGCAATCATTCCCGCGGCATTTGGATGAGGTAATTCCCTGGTTGAGGCAACATCACGATCATACTGCGTGTTGTCGCCACTATGAAACAAACCAATCAAATAATCTACTTTCTCCTGCTCACGTAAAACTATAACCCATTTTTTTGCTGTTTCGAACATTTCTTTAAAGTTAAGACCTTTCCTCTGTTCCGGATCTATCCAGAGCGGAACACCGGGCGTGATCAGTCCGAGAATTCCAACACGCACTCCGTGACGTTCAATTATTTTGTAAGGCGGAAAAAGCGGCTGTTTTGCGTTACGAAAGCTGACATTCGCTGCCAGCCAGCTGAATTGCGCTTGTGCGATGTTCTGTTTTAAAATATTCGTCGGTGGTTCAAAATCGTGGTTTCCTAAAGTAAGTGCGTCATATTTCAACCAGTTCATCATTTCAATCACGGGCAGGGGTCTCGTAGTTTCAGGCTCAACATGACTGAAATAAAAACTGGAAGGATCACCCTGAATTGTATCTCCGGCATCCAGCAAAATAAGTTGCGGATATTTTTCACGTAATTTTTTCAGCGGCATTGCCAAATGGAGTAATCCTCTTGAACGTTTGCGCGGCAGCAGACGTGTCGAAGTCAAAGAACCGTGTAGATCAGAAGTCGCAGCAATCAGCAGTGATGTTTTTGCGCCGCTGAGGATTTTTGTTTTTGGACGTTGGTGGATTTTGAAATTTGCGGATTTTCCGGAGGGACGCCATTTTTTCCAGCCGGATTCCTCCTCTTCAGCAGAATTAGCAGCAAACAGAAATAGCGCAGGCAGGAGCAGCATTAAAAGTAAGCACGGCCGGAATTGCCTTAGCTTTGACATATTTTCCTTAATCGCCTATTTTATAATTTTGGTTTTGCAGCAGTCAAAAGAAGAGCTTCTCTTAACTGCTAAAATCATTGCACTCTGTGTCCCTTGATTAGTCAAGCTGAGGATGTTTTAGGAACACATGTCTTAACCTGAATTTACTTAGAGAATTTTAATCGACACTTTGGATTTCAAGCAGATGAAAAAATATATGGATTATGTCGCAGACGCGGCAGAGGTAGTGACAGAGGTCATGCCCTGGGATTTGGATGAAGAACTCGAAGAAGGAGCAACGCCGCTCATGCTGGATATTCGGGAGCCTTATGAGTTCGACTGCATGCACATTGACGGTTCATACAATGTTCCTCGTGGAGTTCTGGAAAGCGCTTGTGAATGGGATTATGAAGAGACAATTCCGGAATTGGTAAAAGCCCGTGAGCGCGAGATTGTGGTGGTCTGCCGTTCGGGACACCGCAGTTTGCTGGCAGCTAAAATTCTAATTGAAATGGGCTACGCCAATGTCCGCTCACTGAAAACAGGCTTACGCGGTTGGAACGACTATGAAATGCCGCTGGTACGTCGTGAAGGTGAGGAGCCGGTGCTTGAGAATAATGCCGACAGGTATTTTGCCCCAAATGTCCGCAAGGATCAACTGAAGCCTAAAAGCTGATTAACGATTATGCCTTAAGCACAACAGCAAAAACGGATAATCTAAGCGTGGTTTAAAATTGGAGACCCTTTGAGTAAGTGAGTCGTTGAGTAAGTGAGCTGGAAAGCAAAATACTTTCACAAAGAGTTCAATGTTTCCTCATAAAATTTGTGCGTTTCAATCGCGTTGTTTTGCCAATTAAAATTATTTGCATAATTAAATGCATTTTCAATTTTATCTTTTGGAATCGCCAGCAGATTTTTCAAGCCTTCACTTATTTCATCAACAGAAAAGGGTGACACTTCAACCGCAAAACCGCCCGCTGTTTCCGGAGACGCCCCGATGTTTCCGCTCAAAACCGGTGTCCTGTTCATCATTGCTTCCAGAATAGGGATGCCGAAACCTTCATAAAAAGTCGGGAACACGAATCCGACCGCATTTTCATATAAGGATGACAATGACTCATCGGGAATATAATTCAGCAGTTCAACACGTTCATTTAATCCTAATTCTAGGATTGCTTCTTTTATTATCTCGATCCCCCGGCCTTCCATTCCGGCAAGTACCAGTTTGAAATCACTGTGAAGACCGGACAACAAAAATGCTTTCAGCAGATTAATAATATTCTTGCGGATGGAAATCTGTCCGACAAATAAGAAGTAAGCGTTTTTTTCCAACTGGTGAAATTTAAGGTCAATTTCCTTTTTAGCAGAATCCGCTATTTGATTAGGCGCAAGGGGGATTACACGTATTTTATCTTCCGGAAAATCATAAAAGCGCAGAATGTCATTTTTAGTCGCAGTACTGATCGCAATTACGCCATCTGCTTTTTTTAAAATTGCTTTGGTTTTTTGGTCAATGATGCGTTTATGTCTTTCAGAAGTATAATCCGGAATTTGAGTTTCTTCTCTAAAAACGGCAAGGTCATAAATTGTATAGATTTTTGCCGCAGCTCTAAGGTTAAGAAAAGCGCTGTCCGTCGTATGCGCAATATCAACTTTTTTCAATGGATTATAAAGGTGATTGTAATGCCAGTTTATCTTAGCGTTAATGTGTTTTAACAGATTGTGACGATTTTTATACCTAGAAATTTTGCAGTACAGCTTAACATCCGCATTTATGTCCATTAAATTCAGGAGAAGATTTTTGATATAAAAACTAATACCTGTCGGATTAGCATTCATCAGCCCTGTTGCTTCAACACCTATTGATATTTCCTGCATCTTTACTAATAAGTTTTATTGAAAATTAGTCCTTAGAGCTAGTCAAAGTATTTTACGCATCGTCCCAAAATTCCCTCAACTTGTCATTCCCGCGAAAGCGGTAATCCAGAGAAACCACTAATAATTCCGCCAGCTCAGCAAATACGAGATTTAATTTCTTACACAATTTGTCATTCAGACCGAAGGGAGAAAGCTCACGCAGCTTGTCATTCCCGCGAAGCTTTTGCTTGAACAACTCGGTGAGCGGGAATTAAGGAACTAGTAAATTTGTAAAAATAAGGGGGTTGACAAAACAGGTTTTCACCTTTGCAGTTTCGCCCAGGTACTGTCCTGTTGGTAGATATAAGCATTGCAGTTTTTACAGACGTCGATCTCGTCGTATTCCAATTTGAGCATTTTGTCACGGTACGAGTTCATCTGCTTAGATTGCCATATTTCTTCGATTGTATTTTGCATAACATCACCGACTTCCGCCGCCAGTTCATAATCGAGACAACACAACCCCGCCCTTCCATCGGCACCAATCACCAACTCGTCCCATGGATGAGTGCAGGCAAAATCAAAACCGCCCTCCTGGCTTTCACCCAGACTGTCACCAACATTAAGATCATCCTGAGTCCCTAGCCAGGTATTGTATTTATTTACATCAACCTTATCAACAAGCGGACTCCAGTATTTGACAAAATCTTCGATTTCATCAGTGGTCGGTTTCATGTTGATGATTGTGACACGCGTCTGAGGTTTATTCTTTTTCTGCTCTTTAAGATATTCTGCAAAGAAACGGACATTGTTAACCACTTTATCAAAATTCAAATTCAGACGTACCTTTTCATAGGTTTCCTTCTTGAAACCGTCTATGTCGAAATTGATTACATCGATCAAATCCTCGTCGATGATCGCACGGGTGCGCTTCTCACTGAGCAGGCTGGCATTTGTGGAAATATAAAGTTTTACTCCCTTCAGTTCTTTTCGCACATAACGCAAATAATCCAGAATTTCACTGTGGCAGAAAGAATCTCCAAGCCAGAAGAGGTTAACCTTTTTCAGCGGCTTGCTTTTGCAGTCCTGCACCACCTTCTGCAGGATTTCAAAAGGCATGTTTTCCTTGACACGCTCCATCTCAACATGGGGGCACATGATACACTTGGCATTGCAGATGCTGGTGAATTCAATCGACAGGAGGGAGGGGAAACGTTCTTTATGCTTTTTAAGCTTCCCAAAAACAAATTTTTTCATGACATTATTACGGAAATCGAAGGAGATGAAAAAGCTTAAAAATGAAATATGACTCCATTTTCGAGAATAAATATATCATTTCCCGTTCATTGCAAACAAGTCGAAATAAGACTTTTTGATAAAGAGCCTTTTTCTAATAAAAATTTCTTAGCTGGGACTATTGAAATGGCCATTACAGATACAGTACTAGGATTTTTGAAAAGGAGACAAATTTAATTTATTTTCATAATTGAGTGTCTCTTTCCAGTAATTCGAAAATGAACTGAGGTCTTCTTTGTCAATCCCGCGTACGCAGTAATCCAGTTTAACTACTACAAACCAGCTTAGCTACTCAAGGATTAGCTCCCTCACACAATTTGTCATTTCTAATGGAAGGAGAAATATCACTCAGCTTGTCATTCCCGCGAAAGCGGGAATCCAGCACAAAACCTGCCATCAACGTAATCGTGCATCCGGGAACACTCAAAAATTACTGCGGCATGAAATCAATTTATTTTCTAGACTTAAGTTTCGCAACCCTCTAATTCAATCCTCGCAAAATTATAAAAACCACCTTGTTCATCAAGGCAAAGGACTGACATAGATAGATAGACATGCATTTATTGTTTTACTTTCCAGACAAAACCTAAAGCATCCAGTTTTGATTTCCTTAAAGGGTTAAGTGTATTTTTATTTAATCTTTGTCTTTTAACCCAAGCTCCTAATTGAAATCCACCGTCAGTTATTAGTTTTGAATCTACGTTTGCATGACCTTCACTTTCGTAAAATTTTATTAAATACGACAATTCTTCATCCCATTTTGTTTCCAAATATAAACTTCTACCATCCCAGACCCAGCCAACTAATGATTCAAGTCTTGATTTTCTTTCCTCAGGTAGTGTGTCCTTCTTCTGTCTTTGACCTTGAACCCAAGCTCCTAGTCTATAACCGTCTTCTGATATGTAATTTGCAGAGATTTCTTCTGTAAATTTATTTTCTAAGAACGTTTTTAAATGAGAAAACCCTTTTTCCCATTTCTGATCTAATATGTTCCAGATAAAATTTAACAAATCTAGTTTGTTTTTTCTTTCATTATTCATTTTATTTTTACTATTTCTTTGCACTCCTACCCATTGACCTAATTTGAAACCATCAACAGTTTTATATGTTTGAGTAAAATCGAGATGACCATTAATTCTTTTAAATTCCATAAGATGATTAAATCCTTCATTCCAAGCATCCTCCAAAGGCTCCCAACTCCAGCCAGGAATGCTTTCCAAAATTTGTTCCATTTCTATTGTGTTTTGCTCCCTTCTTGCTCTTAAATTTGATACAAACATACCTAATTGAAATCCATCTTTAGTTTTATACTTAGCCTTTGGCCTGGCGGATCCTTCTGACTTTGCAAACTCTTGTAAATTTTTGATTCCTTCTTCCCAATAATCTTTTTCAGGGACCCAATACCATCCTTTAATTGATTCAAGTTGATTAATTTTTTCCTGAGGCAGTTCGTTTTTAAAAGTTCTTTGCCTCGAAACCCAATCAGACAATTTAAATCCATTCATTGTTACATAACCTGTTTTTATTTTACATTTCCCAAATTTTTTACTGAATTCTGTTAGATGAGTTAAGCCTTCATTCCAAGTTTGTTCTTTTAAATCCCATGACCAACCTGGAATGGACTCAAGCTTAGATGTTTTTTCTTCAGATAGGTCGCCTTTTTTTAAAGCATATCGTTGTCTAACAGCCCAGCTTTCTAATCTAAATCCATCTTCAGGTCTATATTCTCTACTTACTCTAATGTGTTTGTATTTATTGGAAAATTCTTTCATATGTTTAAAGCCAGTTTCCCAAACATAGTCTAATTTATCCCAAACAAATCCTAATTCATCTAATTGTTTCTTGTTACCTTTACTTAGATTATTTTTACCCATTCTTTGAACACATACCCATAGACCTAATTTGAAACCATCAACAGTTTTATATGTTTGAGTAAAATCGAGATTACCATTAATTCTTTTAAATTTCTTAAGGTGTTCAAATCCCTCATTCCAAGCATCCTCTATGACATTCCAACTCCAGAATGGTAATTCCTCTAAGATGAGTTTCCTTTTTTTAACCATCTTATTTTTGTAATTTCTTTGAATTCTAACCCATTGACCTAATTTATAACCTTCATCGTTGATAAATTCATTTGGAATTATACTTGTTCCATTTTCTTTGATAAAAATTTCAAGATTTTTCAATCCTATCCACCATTTGTCTTCTGTCGGATTCCATGACCAGCCAGGTAAACTATCTAGTTTATTTCCGAGTTTTTTTTCCAAACGATTCTTTTTTGATCTTTGAACTGCAACCCAAGATCCCAAATTATAACCATCATCAGTTTTGTGGTTTGGGGCAGGTCTAGAATGACCTTCTTTTTCTGCAAATTGTTTTAAAGAGTTGAAACCATCTTCCCACGCATCTGAATTCTCATCCCATGACCAACTTGGAAGTGATTCTAATAGTTTCCTTTTTTTCTGGCTTATCTCATTCTTTTCTCCCCTTTGACGAGAAACCCAAGCCCCCAAATTATAACCATCATCAGTTTTGTAGTTTTGGGCAGGTCTAGCATGACCTTCTTTTTCTGCAAATTGTTTTAAAGAGTTGAAACCATCTTCCCACGCATCTGATAGTGTATTCCATGACCATCTTGGAAGTGATTCTAATTTAAGTTTTCTATTCTTTATCATCTTACTTTTTTTTGATCTTTGAACTGCAACCCAAGCCCCCAATTTATAACCATCTTCAGTTTTGTAGTTTTGGGCAGGTCTAGCATGACCTTCTTTTTCTACAAATTGTTTTAAAGAGTTGAAACTATATTCCCATTTAAATTCTAAAAGGTCCCAAACCCATCCTGCTAAAGATTCTAGCTTTGACTTTCTTTCTAAAGATAGTTCGAGCATATATGATCTCTGGTGATAGACCCAGCCGCCCAATGCATACCCATCAAGAGAAAAATATTTTGCAGGAACTAACAAATGACCCTTTTCATCAAAAAATTCTTTCAAATGAAAAAACCCCTCCTCCCAATCTTTTTCGTAAGGATCCCAATCAAAATTTAATTCATTAAGTCTATTTATATCTTTATCACTTAATTTGTTCTTTGTTCTTTTTTGTCTTTGATTAAGAACCCAGGATCCCAAAGCAAAATCATTATCTACTTTAAAACCTTGAGCAACTCTTGCATGCCCTTTTTCTGCAACAAAATTTTTTAAATACATAAAAGCTTTTTCTTTATTCAAATCTTCTGGTGACCAAATAAACCCTAAAGTATTAAGTCTCTCTTTTTTTTCTGGATCTAATTTATTTTTATTATTATTCCATCTTTGAACACCTACCCATTGTCCCAAATTATAACCATCATCAGTATAATAATTTCGAACAACCAAAGCATGACTTTTTAGCTTTATAAACTTTTCTAGGTGCTTGAACCCTAATTCCCATAGACTCTCAATAGGCTCCCAATTAAACCCAAGAGAATTCAGTCTTGAAATTTTCTCTTTAGAAAGGCTTTTTTTTCTACTTCTCTGTACAACAACCCATGAACCCAATTTATATCCTTTTGAGGTTTTATAAAGAGTTGGAACATTTACATTTCCTTCATGTTGGAAATAATCCTCCAGCAAACCAAACCAGAAATTCCATGATGCTGTGGTTTTTTCAACAAGGAGAGTTTTCAATGAATCTGCAAATGATTCATCAACAGTTTGTGGTAGATCAATAACAACCTTTGGAATGACTTTGATTTTACCCTGAAAATGCTTCCGGCCAAGATTTGTTCTCAGTTGATCAAGTTCAACAGAAAGAACATCATCATGGGATTTGAGAGCATTTAACACATTCCAGACAGGTTTAAAATTACTGGACTGTATTGATGATTCGGCATCATCTCCCTCCTGAATAAAGACTGGCAAAAAAATTGTACCGACCGTCTTTTCTTGACTAAGACGTATTGCCCTGCCGACAGCCTGAATAATATCAACTTGGCTTCCTTTGGGGTCAATGAATGCAACACCGTCCAGAGAAGCTACATCGACACCCTCAGAAAGGCATCTGGCATTTGAAAGTAATCCCCGTTCACCTTGAGATAATTCTTTAAGCTGATCCAGTTTCGTTTTTCTTTTGTGAGCAGACATCTTTCCGGAGACAAAGTCAGTCCAGACTGTACCTTTTGGTTTTTGCTTTTTGCTGATGAAGTCAATTGAGTTTTGAATATCTGAGACAAAAGTTTCGGCTCGTTTTACTCTGTTGTGAAAGCTGATTATTCTTTTTAGATCGTAGTCCTTCATTGCTTTAAAGAGTCCAATCTGTGCTGCCAATGATTCTGCATCTGTTGCTTCACCTGAAGCAGTTTTAATTAACTCTCGATTTTCAATCCATTCCGTAATCATTGGCTGATCCACGCCAATAATGACAACCTGATAGTCTGTCAGGAGTTCACGTTTTATTGCCTCACCAAATGGAAGATAGTAAAAGACTTTGCCAAAAACAGCCTCATCATCCATTCCCGTGATTTCAACACCTCTCTCTTCTGCACTCTTCTTGAGGTTTGCGGTATATGTTTTAGGTGTTGCCGTAGCAAACAATCTTCTCCTGGACTTGATCAGTGTATCGTCCAAAACAGTAGTAAATGCACTTCCTGCCTCTCCAGTACAGCGATGTGCTTCATCTGCAATGACAAGGTCAAAGATTTTGGCATTGTTAGCTCTTTGTGCTTGAGCAATGATGGGAGAGGACTGATAGGTTGAAAATATTACTTGTTTGCCGGGGCTTTGCAGGAAACTTCTGATCTCGTCGACTTTAGCTGTAACAGGAAATGAGAGGTCATGCACTGATTGAATGATTTCATCTTGTCCGGTCTTTTTGCCTACAGTTTCATCGGAGCAGACACACAAGACCTCGAACGATTCATTAGCAGCAAATGTCCATTCTCTTAAAGTTTGTGACAACAAACTAAGTGAGGGAACCAAAACAAGTGTGGATTGAGCCTTTATCAGTTCTTTGATCCAGAGGGTCGTGTAGGTTTTTCCTGTACCGCAGGCCATTAGCAATTGACCGCGATCATTTTCCGCAAATCCTTTTTCTACTGCATCAAGTGCTTCTGATTGGTGGGGTCTAGGTGTCGGTGGGGCTTTTCGTTTAGTTGAACTAAGTTTTGAAAAATTTGCCGGATATTCAATTGCTGCTTTTTCAAAATCTGAATATAGAAAATGAACTACATCTTTTTCCTGATTCGCACATGTTCTTCTTGCATTTGCACCAATCAGATCAGTTGATGCAATTAAAAGTCGTTTATCAATTTCTGTTCTATTGGACTCACTGAGGAAGGTGTCAACATCCTTTTTGGATATTGAATATTCTTGAGAATAGCACTTGGCCTGGACGGCCCAGATTTCAGAATTTTTGTGTTTAAAGACAAGATCAATTCCACAATCCGGCCCCCATCTGTCAGGATACTCATTCCAGAGCCAGATTTGATCAACCTGGGTTGACCATTCAGGATCGTTTTTAAGGAACCATTTGACGAAGATTTCAAACTGTCTGCCCTTCGTTTCCGGCTCAAATGAATTCAGGAATTGTGAAAATGTTGCCATCGTTACATTCTGTTGGTCTCAGATATACAACCTTAGATTTACCACTTTTTGGAGAAAGATTCAAGATAGGTGTGACACGTTATGTAATTGGCACTGTCACAGGCACAGCCCATAATAATATTTTGGACTATGTTCTTGGATTCCCGCGTGCGCGGGAATGACAAGGTGCAACCGAAGAGATGATACAGATGCTTTCCTGGATTCCCGCGTGCGCGGGAATGACAAGGTGCATTAGCTTTTTCTCTCCGGTCGAAATGACAAATTGTGTGAGGAAGCTAATCAGGGATTCGGTAAGTGGGCGTGATTTATAGAGATACCGATTAGTTGAAAAAGGCATTTTAGCACTCAACAAAGCTGATTTTCAAATCGTGGAATGCTTAATTTCTTTTTGCTCTTCATCCATTCCACGGAGCTTAAAGATCAAATCGGCAGTTAGGATGAGATCAATGCTGTCTTTAAGAGTACCTTTATTTGCAAGGTACTTCCGTAGTGACCTTTTATCCCAACGTAGAATCGTAGTCGCCTCCTTGCCTGTGGTGACATCCGCAGAAGTCTTATCGCCGGTAATGAAAGACTGCTCCCCGATGAATCCACCTAAAGGAATTGTTTTTAATTTACGATTTTTTAGCACAACTTCAGCCTCACCTTTTACTACAAGCATCAAGCTGTCCAGATCGGAGTCACGATTAACAATGACAACCCCTGGTTGTAATTCCTCCCAGGAACCCTGATCAATTAGTTTTTTAAATACACGTTGTTCGAGTGATTTGAATGTCAGTTGATATATCTTCTGTTCTATTTCACTTAGTTTGATCGGCCTACTCTCCAAGTAAATCAAAAAGAGCATAACCATGTTGATTACAGTATAAATACCAACCCAAGAAAGTGGAATCCATAAAGGTTCATCAAAGAAAAAAAAGTAGTATGGTACAACGAATATATTTCCTATGATGGTAAAAATCCTGAGCCAGACTATGCCTTTTGCTACGAAAGCTGCTAA
>Ga0233448_1001162_pt1 | contig 23638 bp, 20 predicted proteins | sample SI_124_October20_2_FD_183015 | JGI IMG/M metagenome (GOLD analysis project Ga0233448, IMG submission 183015) | Seawater microbial communities from Saanich Inlet, British Columbia, Canada - SI_124_October2016_150_MG | ecosystem: Environmental > Aquatic > Marine > Inlet | place: Canada: British... | reverse complement strand
CAATCCTATCATGCCATTGACCTCCCCATTTAGTCTTAATAACAAACTCAATGCCCCTATTTTCTACAGCCAGTTCAGCAACAGATGTATGTACATCTTTAAACAAATCATAATAACCATCACCCTGATCAGAGAAAAAATTATTATCACCTTCAAGTTCAATCAATCCAGATGAATGATAAAATGAAAATAAAGTAACGACCTGTTTTTCATGTTTAATTGAAGCGTCTTTATTGTTAAACATAACGTCAAACCTTGGGGATCCAACTATGCTAATCTGATCTTCTCTACAAACTCCAGATCTTAATAAAATCTTTTCTACGTTTTTATTTGCAGAAAATATTTGCTTTCCAATAAAATGAAATTTATTCTGTTTGTACCTGTTAATTGTGACATCAACCACTACATCATCCTTCATATACTCTTTGAAAATAACGTAAAAAGGCACGTGTGTCGTCAGCGATGAAAATTCATAAGAAAAATCTTGCCTATAATAAAATGAACAAGAGATTATCCCGCATAGATTATATTTATCATTAAGCTTGTTTACAAACTTAACAACAAACCTTACCAATTCTTTAGTTTCTTCTTTTTCATTAATATAACTATCAACTTTGTAACTATAACTATTACTTAAAAATAAGGAATTTAATAGTGTTTGAATTCTTGAAGGTAATATGAGAAACTTTACTCTTTGATCTAAAGATAACGCATCTAGATCATGTGTGAATCTTTCATGATTTAGAATTAATATACTTTTTTTATTATCATGATTACTGTCATATTTTCGGTAGTAGTAAACCGACTTTACTGCGGCAATAATAAACAATTTATAAAATGGTGTTCGAATTAACCAGCTCGCTAATTTGAGAAGATATTTTTTTATAATTTCATTAACCATAAAGCTATAACTCTGTATAAATCTGATCATAACGAGAAGAAATCTGATCAATTGAAAAATTATCAATAATACGCTGGCGAGCGTTCAACCCTATCTGTCGGCGAATGTATTCCGGCTTTTTCAACAACTCTATGCATGCATCAGCTATTTTTTTAGGGCTTTTAGATTCTACAACCATACCTGTATCTCCAACTAACAGTGCAGAATCTCCAACATTGGTCACTACGCAAGGAACTGCGGATGACATCGCCTCGCCAACCACATTAGGAAAGGCCTCGTCTATAGAGGACGAACAAGCAATATCAAAGCAAGACATAATGCTTTGGACGTCATCTCTTTCCCCAAGCAAATGAACACGACTATTTAAATGCAATTCACTAATAATGTTCGAAAGATCTGTATTCGAACTATCAACATTTATCCCTATTAAAATATAATGCACATCTGGAAAAATATTATTGATTAAAAAACATGCATGTAAAAATGTTTTATGGTCTTTTTCTGATGAGAAGCGTGCGACCATTCCAATTAACAACGCATCTGGATGTATTCCAAGCTCTCTTTTGAGATTACAACTTAAGTCTTGCTTCTGTTTAAATAAATTTGTATCAAAACCATTTGGGATATATTCCCACCTCTTAGGCTTATAGCCTATTTTTTTATGGTGCTCTTGACTAGCAATAGAGTTGATAATTACCACATTAGGTATTCGTGAAAATAACGCCAACAATCTAACAAGAAAACATGTTAATACCTTATAGCGACATACTTTGTATGACCTAATGTTCCAACATAATATTACATTCGGATTAAAAACCTTAAGTAATAATGAAATAAAATCAGAGTGATATAGCCAAGATTGAATAATATTTGGGTCTATAGATTTAAAAACACTATGTAATTCTTTCAGTCCTCGAATGCTATAGATTGAAGAAGATAAAGCGTATACGGGAACACCTACACTTCTAATTTTCAGCCCTATATTTCCTAATCCACTCAATGAAATAACATGATGATTTAAAAGACTGCGATCACTATTTGCAAGGTATTTGTATAGCATACTTTCCGCACCCCCAACATTAGTGCTTGTTATTATATGCAATACCTTTTTACTCATAATTAACTAATACCTTTGATTGCTAACCATTGTTTGGCTATCTGGTCCACAGAATAATTTTTAACATACTTTAGTCCATTATTTACAACCCTTTCTCGCTCATCTTTATTGCTATATATAATATTAACAGCACCAATTACACCATTTTCATCGCCTTCGTCTATAAGAAAACCATTGCTTTGATTGAGTATCTCACTAGGGCCATACTTGCAATTGTAACTCACAACTGGGCAACTACATGCAATAGCCTCATTAATCACATTTGGCCATCCTTCATATCTTGAAGTTAATGTTAAACACAGGGCATTCCGATATAAGTAGAAAGGGTTTTTTACCGTGCCTGGCATGATTACACGCTTTTCTAATTCGTGCAAATGTATCAATCTTTGCAATTCCTCCCTTTTACCTCCCTCACCAATAATAATAAGATGCAAGTTTTTTATCTTAATTTTAGAAAAAATAGAAATCAATCTGTCAAAACCCTTCTGGGGAGACAAACTACCTACAGCTAAAATATATATTTCCGGAATATTAAAAGAATATTTTTCAGGAGTAAGTGCCATTTCTTGTATGTACTTCAATTTAATTGGATTAGGAATAAAATCAATTTTTCTTTTATTCAAAATAAGCTTCTCTAATCCGTGCGCAACACCTTTAGATGGGGCTACCACACGATAAGGAATTTTATACAATAACTTTATGGAAAATCTGTAAAACCAAGGGAATTCTAAAGGATTATTTCTAACACTCACAATCAAAGAGCTCGCCCTACCTAGCATCAACACTGCAAATATAGAAGGAATGTTTGCACTTTCCATGAAACTAATAATAATATCAGGCGACCTTTTCAGTAACAGATTTCTGAGTAAAAAAATTCTCGATATAAAAGTTAAAAACTTCATAACTTTAACGTTAAATATCTTAGTACCAAGCTGTACATAGGTCGCTTCTGTATCATAAACAGAGCCATTACCGCTCAGAGTCACAACCGTTACATTATGGCTTTTAGACAAGTAATCAGACAAAACAGATACCACACGCTCTGCGCCACCTAATCCTAAAGTAGGAACGATAAATAATATTTTCTTTCTACTCATATTATCAAAATAGTGAAACTATGTAGTATAGAGCTTTTTTTTCTGATCAATTCGAGAAAATATTGCAATAATATATATTGACCACATTAAATACGGTTCAAATGTAAAAATTGAGAATATAACAAACAATCCCATAATATTCACAAATGATAATTTATTAGCAAACAGGTGTTTGAAATAATAAAGAAATATGGAAAACCCTATCAACCCATATGAAGTCAAAAATCTAAGATAATAATTGTGCACTATTTGCTGGTCAACAGTCTTCCCAAATCTAAGATTTTCAACAAAATATGATCCATGCCCAAACAATGGTTTTTCCGTGAACACATCGAATGTTTCAGTCATTAAATAAAGCCTAGCTTCGGTACTTGAATCATAAGTGAATAATCTATGAGTTGAAACATCTACGTTTAAAAACCAGAAAACTACCAATAACAAAATAACTACAGAAAGAGCTGCAATAAATATCTTTATATTTTTCAGAGAAATAAAATAGCTAAAAAGCATAATTATTGCTATTAATAATGCACCTCGTGTCTGATTTATTATCAAAACAGAAAACAACGTTAAATACACAGCTGTGCGATAATAAATTGGCAGCTTTTTACTATGAAAAATCATTAAGTATAAAAGAATCGTGCCCAAGTAAGAAGTGTAACCAATGTGTCCTCCATCAACTCTAATACCACTAAATATCTTCTCATTTATTTCTGGTGAGTATATGCCAGTAAGACCAGGTATAACACCTGAGAACATTAACAATTGCAAAATAAGTATTAAGAATATGGAGAAAACAACGCACTTATAAAAATAAGTATTAATATTATCAATAATGGAAAGTTGTGAATATCGTGTATAAAAAAAATAAAAAAAATGTGCTGTAATGATCGGTAGCACCATCCTAAAATTAGCATCTGATTGATCTATAATGGCTGTTAAGTAATTTATCAGTACCATATAACACACCAAAATTATAAGCAGCTGATCAGCAATTGTAGAGCGATTAATCAGCATCGTGAAAAAACCAATAAAGGAGTTTTTATAACGGGCCGACCAATCTGACCTTAGGTAAGCATATATTACAAACAAAAGAATGATTGGAAGTAAGAAAGGAAATAAATTCTTTCCATGGTAAGCAGTCATAAAATCCCATGAAAACTTATCGTAAACTATCTTTGGGAAATTCACCCAGGATAGAACAAAAATAAAAACTAAAATTCTTTCAAAAAGTATTCGGTTCATGTGATCAATTATAAATTCACTTGCATCATACTGTAATACATCGTCATAATAATGGAATAGTTTGCCAATTTATTGGTCACCAATCATTTCATAATAAAGAGTAACAATTTTATTAGCATGCCTCGTTACACTATATTTCAAAGACGCATCACTATGTGCATTCAATAAAATTTCCATATATCTATTCAAATTATTTTCCATCAAAAAAATCTTAGATGTAAATATTTTTACATCTAATTTGTCAACTAAATAACCATTATATTTATGCTGTATTATTTCTGAATGCCCCCCAGAATTATAAGCTATAACAACTACACCAGCGCGCATCGCTTCCACTAAAGTTCTTCCAAACCCTTCACTAATAGCAGGGGAGATTAAAAAATCTATGCTAGACCAATACTCTTCCATATTAGATTGAAATCCAGCTATTTCAAAGGCGTCATCTAGATCACCACATTTTTTATGCTCATTAACAGTTTCTTTGATACCGTCAGACACCCTTCCAATCATTATAAATTGATACTTGTTAGGGTGAATTTTAGTAAGATGTTTTGCTAATTCCAAAAAAAATTCTGGTTTCTTTTGTTGTGTCATATTTGCCACATATGCCAGGGTATGTTTTTTTTTCGCAAACAACTCTTTTCTGACTAATAACTCATTACTTGAAGCTGAATGTGATTCAACAGGATTATAGATCATTGAAAGCTTGTTTGATGGAATAGAGGTATGTATTTGATCCAAAATAAAATTACTAATAACAACAAGTTTGTCACATAACAAATAAACTCTTTGACCAAAAGCAGATCTTGGCATTAGTGTTCTTTGATGCCACAAGTGTTTTGTAGAAACAAATTTAGATGCTACTAAAAAAATTAAATTCATCCTTATATCGTTAGTATGAACTATATCAATATCTTCTCGATAGAGATATTTTATAGCTAAATTCAATGATTTTATGATATCAAAAACAATATTAAATTTGGAATATTTATTTAATTTTATTCCTAATTCTTGATAATGAATATCATGCATTAATGCATGCCGCTTAAACTCATCGTTTGCAGAAAAAACTAATACATCAACTTTAATGTCAGCATATTCAGTCTTAAGACAATTCAACAAAGTGAAAGTAGATATATGGCTTCCACCTATAGAATCACCAACAAATGGGAATAATATCTTCATAAATACGGAAGCATCTTAATCTTTTCCTACCTTTTAGACTTGATGTAGTCTTCAACCTGCCAAGAAACATGATTTCTTGGCCCTTTAAACACATCTTTAATTACAGTAAAATATCCCTTGATACAAATCATTTTTGTTACATCCATGAAATAATAAAAGACCCCAGCCTCAAACTGATGCCATCTTTTTTTTCCAAAAAAGGCAAATAAGATCTTTGCTATAAATCTTAATGGAATCACCCATAGCGGCCGAATAGTTTTTTTATTTATTGGAATATCATCACCCCAAACACCCGCCCAATCCTCACTTTTAAGCATGTTAATATAAAGTTTCTGATTTGTTTTTAACTCAAGTGGTACTTGTTGCCAAAAATGTAAATACTCATCATCCCATAAAGGTAGTCGCCATTCGTAGCCATAGAACTCATAACTTCGTTGCCCATTAATTACATATTTACTTTGACGATTGACAAATTCTGAATATTCATATAAACCATGATCTTTGTCAGCCGTTGTGATTTGAGTCGGCATATTATCTAACAATTGACTCTTGATACCTTCTAAGTTTCTCTCAGTCTTTAAATAGCCCCATAAACTAAAATGCTTACTAATAATCTGTTTTAGAATAATGCTCAACCTATTGTTTTCTGACAAAGCACTATTGTCTCTTTGCATTAATGAATTAATATGACCCCCTGATATAAAATCACCTGAGTTACCATTAATAAAAATTGCATCCTTGTCTATCCAGTGCTTTAACCTTGGAATGGTGGAAAGTGACTGAAAGTGTGGCATTGCAACACAACTATCAGCAAAGTGTAAATAATTTTTAAAATCTTGTGACTTATAAAATTTCCTCTCCTCGCCGAATGTTAAAGGAATAAATTTAAATTCATAGCCCAACTTATCTGCAATAATTTTGGCAATTTTTGCCTCAAAATTACCCTTAGTTCCATAAGAATAACATTTAACATTTTTATATCCTAAATGCTTTAACCCTGAGGCAATTAGTCGTGAATCGTACCCTGCTGATAATGGAATAACAACCTGACGCCCATTTAAACTCTTAATCATTTTTTTTAAAATGCGTAAAGTAGCTAAGGCCAAATCCCCCTTATAATCATTTTTCTGAATTACCTTCCAGGGTTGGTACTGATAATAGTAATTTCTTTTAACTTGGTTATTTTCAAAAACAACATATTGGCCTGCAATCAAACTATTTAACCCTTGATATATAGTGTCTTCATTGATGGTATACCCAGACATTTTTACAGATAAAATCGCATTTTTATTTAGTTGCTTGATCTTCTTATTTTTAACCAAAGTAGGTGCATGTGTATTAATCTCATTACCCATCCAGAATAAAGGAATAGATCGTATTTTATCTACCGCCATTATCGTCAAACTATCAGTTTGCATTATTAAAGCAAAATGCCCATCTAATTTAAACAAATAGCTTCCAATCTCCATTAAAGGCACACTTTGAAGCTCCTTTAGTAATGTTTCAGTTGTTTTGTTATGGATATAGCCCTTGAGCCATAAAATTAAACCATTAAAGGTTAATTTTTTCCACCCGTACTCTTCATTGACATTGACATTGACATTGACATTAATCATTTAAGCTAACTCATTGGTGATAATATTATTTAGTCTTGAAACAAACTCTCCATATCCATCTTCCGAAGCTACATAATGTTGATAAATATTTTGAGCATTCTCCGCTAATTTAATATGCTTCGAATAATTATCTAATACAAATTCAAGTTTTTCAGAAAGATCGCTCAAATTCCAATTAAACGAAACATAAGTATCTTTATTATAAAAATCGGGCCATGTTTCAAGATGATCCATATCAGGTTTCATCAATAAAGCGCCAGTTATAAATACTTCGAAATCTTTTAATGTAATTTCTCCAAGTCCAAAAGGCGATATAACTATCTTTGATTGTTTTAATTCATTAAAAAAAGAATATCGATTTACTTTTTTTGTCTGAAGTCTTGTTTTTAATATTTTTGCAATCTCCTTACGTTGGTATGCCACGCTCTCTTTATCATAGAATGTGTTAAATCTACACTGCACATCTATTGGGCGCATGCCAGAAGGCATTGTAAATGTTTTGGGATATCTCAGTACGCCCTTTATAGGAAGCTTTCTATATAGTCTTCCTAAGTATTCTCCAGAAAATGAATAATTAGCTAGACCAGTATTCCACGACACTTTTATTTTATCTAAAAATTCATTACGACCAACTTGTACAATATTTTCCTTTGCATGCTGACTATCAACAACTTGATTGTGTTTATGATAATAATCACAAAATAGGCGTCTGCCATACATTGGCTCTAAATAATGATTTTTATCTTTCAGAATCTGATGTTTATAATAGGATTTAACATGGGGCAGTACATCTCCTAATAAAAAACCAGCACTATCTGATGTGTCAAAAAAAATTACATTAGTAGACTCATGAAATTTCGCCATTAAATCAAGCATTTCTTGCTTACGTTCAAGCCACCAACTCCTAAAAAACTTGCTATCAACAATTAATAAGTCACAATCTGTAATACCTGGTGAAATATACTTATAAAGACTAATATTGATCGAATAATCTTTGATGCGATTTTGATTTAATATTATGGGTTGTAAAAAAGCTCTTCCATTATAAGAAATAGGGCCTTCAGTTAATATGTTAACTATTCTCATTATTTACAATTCTCAAAAAAAATAGATTAGGCTATCAATGTTGATTGCTAAAATGATCGTCAATAATATCAACAATATTACTAGCTGCTGAATTTGTCCTTTTGCAAAAATTTGCACATGCAATCTCTTGTAATTTTTGTAATTTTTGCATCTCATCCTCACTATTCAGTTTAGATAAAAACTTTAACATATCATCAGTACTTTCACAATGTAATGAGGATTTCATTACTTTATACATATCATCAGAATAACCAGTGTCCATAAAATTATAAGAAATTATTGGTTTAGAGACTAACATCGAGATGTAGCCAACTGTACTTTGTTTTTGTAAAATACACTTCGATGAGAGGATTATATTTAAGTTGGTGTAGTCCCCTGTATAGCCAGTTAATATTGAATAATTAGATGTTGCACATGAAATAAGGTTGCGAAAAATATCAATATATTTAACTTCGGTTTTAGGATGGAATTTAACAAGAATAGATGCATCTCTATCATAAATTAACACTGTCTCAACTACCAACATGACTTCTTTAATCTGTTCTTCACTATAGCTAGAAGGGGATAAAAAAAGCGCATACAAATCTTTATTCTCTGACAAGTTAAGATGTTTTTTATATGCTATTTTCTTATCATTAGTGAACTTACTGGAAAAATTTATAAAACCATCATAAGCTGGATTGCCTACAACATGAATACGCGTTCCTTTTTTTGGCAACCCTGCGCTAGTCAAAGTATCTTTTATTTTATTACCAGTAACCGATATATAATCTAATCCTGAAAAGCCCTGGACCAAGCTATCCGACCTCATTCCAAATAATCTATCAAGATACCAAAATTTATTGTGTTTCAAAACAACATTGCATAATCTGGGCAATAAACTTACCTTCAATATGTCTTCTAGAAATTTAGCTACTGCATGATTCTTATTCGACTTATAGGTGTCAATTTCAAAATCAATATCCATCAAATTTGTTGTATTGTGTACAGTCAATGACGGAATTTTTTTTGACATCAGATACCACAACGGTTTGTTATCCCACGGCACAATAGAAAATTCATATCTATTTCGGAGAAATGCCAGCCATACATAACCCGAAATCCACAATAAAGATCTTACAAACATATTCCCAGATCTACGTAATAAAAGTCTAATTATCAGAGGTACATATTTCGAATTTATACCAATTTTTACAAATTTATCATAGACCACTTTATCCGCAGTTACTACATGGACCTCATAGCCTCTTATTTGTAATTCTTTTGTCAAACCTTCTAAATATTCAAACAAATAATAATTATAAAGATAAGGTATCAATATTTTTTTCATAATTATGTCAACAACTCCAATTTACACTTCTTAAGAGAATAAATACAGTCTGAATGGTCCAAGACCTCTTGTTGATGCGTTATAGCAATAACCAATATAGACTTACTTGCTTCTTTAATAACCTCTAAAATATCAAGCATCGTTTCTTTGTCCAATGCGGACGTTGCTTCATCTAATATTAAAATTTTTGGTTTTCTTGCTAACGCCCTTGCTATCGAAATTCTTTGCTTTTGCCCGCCAGAAATTTTTGAACCAGATTCTCCTAAATTTGTGTCAATGCCGTTTTTCATCATGCTAACAAACTTGTAAGCATGCGCCGCCTTTAACGCATCAATCACATCTTCTCTTGAGATTGCTATATCACCAAGCCCTACATTCTTAAACACACTGTCATTAAATATAAATGACTCTTGCTGCACATAACCGACTTGATTCCGAACAACACCACCACCAATATTTTGTAAATTCTCATTATCAATATAAATTGATCCACCGTCAGGCTCATAAAGCTTAAGAAACATATCTACCAATGTTGTTTTTCCTGAGCCCGATGCGCCCACAATAGAAACAAACCCTGTTGCAGGAAATTTAAAACTCGCATCCTTCAATATTATGTTGTCATCGTGTGAATAACTCACATTATCATACTCAATGCTGTGCTGAAACTTTACTTCCTTAGTATCATCTCCAAACACCTCTTTATTTGAGCGAAAATCGTCCAATTTACGCTGAAACGATATGAAATAATGAGAATTTACTAGGAAAACTTGATAATCAGATTGCAGTTTCCCTATACTTGATGCTAGCCTCAAGAAGAGCACTAATGATGCAAATAAAATTTCAGCTCTAAGTGATTGCATTTCAAGTGATAAATAAATACCCAATGAAAGAAATATTACTACTATCGGTTCACGTAAATATGTCAGCCCATGCTTAGCAACTATTTGCTTCTGTGTCGCGATTTTTATAGCAGCCGCTTTTGATAATATTATTGGAGAAACCAGGCTTATTAAGTTCATTGCCTTTATCACTTTAATACCATTCAACATTTCATAAATTTTAAAAATCATACTATTCATAATGTTTACTTGCAACTTGCTCTGCTCACTAGCTAGTTTGATAAAAAAACCTAATGAAATAAATAATATAAAGCCAAGAATAACCCCCCCAGTAGCCACCTCTATAGAAAAACTAAAAAGAACAAAGAATAATAAAATTACTTCAAATAATGAAGCTAATATAGTGCAACTAATTCTATAAATTGATGCTGCCTTGGGTACTTCAAAATTGACTGCATTGAGAAACTCTCCAGAATTTTTTTTCGTAATAGACGGCCATTTTGATTGTAACAAACCAGTTACAAAACGCTTTCTCATGCTAAATGATAATTGTGCAACCACTCCACCAATATAACTCATAGCTATTAAACCAAACAGCGCTTTTAATGTTATAAACATAAAGAATAAAACCAAAATACTTGTGATTGTTAAACTAGCTCCAACCATCTCTAAGAAGTAACTTACAAACTCGTATTTGGCTAAATCCTCAACTTCACCACTATTTATTATCTCAAAAATTGGCACCAATGTTGTAATGCCTATAGCCTCAAATACAGCTGCAATAAGGGATAAAAGCAAGATAAGTACCGACCTACTTGGAGAGCTTAGAAGCTGATATTTTATCTGTTTTATTGTATCAATTAACATACCAATCTTTACTTTTTTCTACCCAAAACCATAAAATTAGCAAAACGAATCCAACCATTTAAATACTTAAAAGGAAAAACGGTAAAAATAAGTTTTTTGAGAGCTAAGGGGAATCTATTAGTAGGTAGTGCATATCTGAATATGAAAGGCTTAAATCCAGCTACACTTAGTATTCTATGAAAATCTAAGATATTTTGAGGTATGGTCTTCTCCCGCTTTTTAGATCTAAAAAATACAGGTTGCCAGTGCTCCCCATGAATAATTAGTGACCCTCCAGGCTTGAGAAGATTATTAGCCACCTCTAAAGATAGTGGAATGTTTGCTGAATGATGTAAAGATGCACAAAAAATAACAGTGTCATAGGTGCCGTAAGAATCCTCTATTTTATTCATGTCTGTTATCAAAAATTTTAGCTTCTCCCAATCAGGCTGAAGCCTTTCCCACATGAAAGGACCTAATTGCATTATTTCAGTCATAGAAATATCCAAAGCTATAGCTTCCGTAACTCTATTTGAACGAGAAATAATAGCGGAAAAGTAACCATATCCCGAACCCAACTCTATGCACCTCCCTTTTATTGGTGCAATACTTTGCTCTAATAACATTTCAACCTCCTCCAAGCGATATTTCTTATTTAAAATATCTATCTCTCTGTCAGGATAACAAGTCATATTCAGGTAATCATTAGCCAGATCGTCTTTTTGATTTTCACTTGTCAATTTATCCAAACTAATTAAAGATGAAGTTTTTTCGTACATTCTCTCATCCAATAAATCATTATATAACTGATTGGCATAAACTGTACTTTCAAGGTATTCGTAACTACTTATACCCAATGGGGAGGAGGAATTATTTATAGCTATAAGCCTGCGAGTATAGAAACTCGTGTTTTTTATTTCTGCTACATATTCTTTCAGTTTGAGATCTAATTCATTTAAATCAGAAAACAAATCCTTCTCTTTTAAATTCAAACATGCACACCCTAAAGTGTTTAGTTGATTAAAAAAAGAAGTAGAATTTATCTTTATTTTTCTTTCGTAAAAACGCTGTAAACACCCAAAACGAGTCAGATATTGATTATTATCTGAAATAAACTCAAACTTTGACTCACGATGTGCAAATACACCTTCACAAGCAAGCAAGATTTCAAAATATTCATTAAAAATATCTCCTTTAACAATAGCAATTACTGGACACGGACTATTAACGACAAATCTAGTAAGCTCTTGTCCTTTTTTTGACCAATTCAACCTTTGGGCTACCATTAATTGCTCATCAATTTTCAAAAGATTTTTTGAAAATTCTAAAATAATTAAGTTTGCTTTACTTTGCTTAACTTGACGAACAAATGAAATTAGATCATCAATTATTTCATCATTTAATTTGTGAATTACATAAATATGAGCTTCAAGCTCTGAATAATAATTATTTTTTATCATAATAAATTAGTATTTATAGATTTTTCTCAATATACACAGTTCTCGCTCCACCAACCTTGCATATAATATCAATAGCATCCTCATCATCAATATTTTCAAATATTGCCCTTGTAACGCCATCTGTTTTAATACTTACAGTTTCTGAGTATCCGTACTCATTAATCATTACTGTGCCTTTTTCCCACGATGATGCCATATATTTCACCTTATAACCAAGACTAAATAATTTTTTAAGCGTTTTCGACATGTCATTTTCCTTAGTGTAGCGACTTATATGCGTTTCGAACACGATAGCTGGTAAAAGCTTGCCAGATTCAATCTCATCAATTAGCCCATTCAATACATCTACCTCGTGGCCTTCCACATCCATTCTAATTAAGTCTAAACCTCTTTCCATCTCATCTTTATTCAGCACATCTATGACTTTATAAGTACTAACGTCGATTGCTTCTCCTGACAGGTGCTGTGTAACGGTTCCGTAATTATGAAATGTGTTTAAATTAGAAGCATAAGAAAGATAAAACTTTTCCTTGCCCGTTACTGAGGAAATTGCACCAGAAATTATTCTTGTGTTGTTGTTTTTACCGTTAAGAGCTATGTTCTTTTTTAATAAATCAACATTTGAAGGTGATGGTTCAACAGCAATCAAGCGCCCATTATCACCAATTAAATTTAATTCCATTAATGCGTAATATCCAATATTAGCGCCAATGTCTAAAACAGTACTACCTTTTTTCAATGTTTTTTCTAAAATATATTTATGATCTAACTCCCGTTTTCTATACTTTATTAATTGCTTAGACAAGCCTTGATCATAGATATCCAAATACATCTTATAATCAAATACTTTGCGAATGACAAACCTGTTAATGCCAAATAACTTATACACTCGAATTAAAAGTATTCGAAAAATACTTAATATTAATAGTGGAAGTCCATAACTTTTTATTCTTAATGCAATTCTATTCATTCTCTAATTCCTATTTCTGTTGGTATTTTAAAATATATTCTATATAAGCAAATTCACCGACCTCGCTTCCATCAATATTGCTCAATTTATAATTATTCATATGTATCTCATTTAATAAATCTTGCTCATTATAGCCGAGGTCTATAATCTCCCTAGGATGAACGCTCAAAAAAATGGTTGGTTTAAATGTGGAAATAGTTTCTCTAGCACCTCTAAGTACATCAATCTCTGCCCCTTCAACATCTATCTTAATTAAATCTGGTTTTATATTATGATCTTTACAATATGAATCAATTGAAATTTGCTTTTTACTTATCTTGTTAAATTTTCTATTTATATTGTTAACTATAGAGCTAGTTGCGCATATATCGTCCCTCTCATAGAAAGAAACATTGTCATTTTCCTCTGCGCCTACAAGATAATTTTCAACAATAACATTGTCACACCCATTCATCGATATATTCTTTTGCAAGGCTTTAATATTTTCAGTTGATGGTTCAAACGCATACAACTTAGCATCTACACTTATGTTGATGCTTACAGGTAGCACTGTAAAACCTGCATGTGCCCCAATATCTAATATACATTTTTTATCTTTTGATTCTTCAACATACTTTATAAAACCATTATTATGCCCACCACCCCATTCCTCTAAATTTGAAAATAAAAACTCAGGTGTCATTTTAAATGGTCCATATGGTCCTATTTTTTTTGATGTGGACTTCATCAGAAAACCCTTTCTAAGAATCTTTCTAGCATTCTTACCAAGAAACATCCAAAAGCCGCCAAAAAACTTATTAGTTTTTTTTCTTATTTTAATTATTAAGTTGATCATAAAGCTTGCTCTTTATATGAATTATCTGCAAGATTAAAACATTTATTTAACCCAAGTTTTAAATGATCCCAGTTTATTTCGGCACGATTATTGGTTAAAAATTTTCCATCAACAACATAACACCTCTTCATCAACATCCTCTTTTCTTTATTTCGTAATTCGTGAAAACCAAAATCTATAAAAACAATGGGTTTATCAGTTGTGAATGCAAAGCCAAATGTTGTAGATAATGGATAATCAAACAAAAGTATATCTGCCTTACTGTACACATCTTCAAAACGCTTAGTCATATCTTTTATTTTAAAATTATCGAAAAAATACTTTGGTATTTTGGCCTTGGTTCCTGGATGTTGCTTAATTAGCGACATATACCCCTCTTCTGTTAAAAAATTTAGTAAACGTAACTGCCAATCCACTAATACAATATCTGGCATCATCCTGCTGTATAAAACAGATCCATTCCAATAAATAGGTGAGACGTACATTATTGTTTTATTTTTTATTTTCATTGTTTTATTGAGATTAAATTTGGTAGTTTGTCTGAATATAGTTGATTTTTTGATGCATCTATTAGATATTCAACAAAAGTATCTGAATGTGTTACAAATTCATCAACCTCTTGAAATTCGACAAGAGGCATTGTGCTAGATAAACTCAAATTTGCCCCATAAGCATGATCAAATACAGTAACAACCCCTCCTCTCTTTCTAACCTCAATTGCAAGTATTTTATTCCATAAAATCCCTGCAGACGTAGTCCACAACTTACTAGGAATAAACCTAGCTTGATTAATTAAAATATCTCGATAATATGATATACATATTAAAAACTCTTTATGCCACTCTAACGCATCCTTCAAATCATTCTCAGATAAATTTATATTATGTTGTTCGAATAAATTAATAAAAATTTCAACATATTTTTCATACTCCCGAGGAATGATTATTTCATTCCTTTCTTTAGCGATATTTTTTTTCAAATCATCTGAATTTGCTCCAGGAAAAAAGTCTGTAATTCTTATTTGGTATGCATTTTGATTCAGCTTCTTAAGGTATTTTTCTGCTAGGGGGCTTACCCCTGTGCATATTATATCTTTACCTAAGTTTATATCTAAACTTGAAATATCTTTCCTGATGAAGCCGTCTCTTCTTACAATGGTTGCTAAATAATTTCGAAGTGTCATCGAGATTATATGTTTTTTTTTAAAATCCTTTCTCAAACCATTCTTCACAATAGCAAGGTAGCCTAATTCTCCATTAAAGCTACTGCCTAAATCAAGCTCACCTATCTTTATTCGATTTTTAATTAGCAACTTATCTTGATAAAGATTCAACATTTTCAAAATAAAATATAAATTAGTAATCCGAAAATCATTAAACTCAGAATTTGCATTTTCCTTATTCAGTTTTATAAAATAACCAGTTGTTTCTGCAATGATACTATTCATTAGACTGGTCATATCTGACCTGTCTACAGGCCAAAAGTAATTTTCAACACCTTTTTTACTTAGTTTATATTTATTATGATCAAACATGCGCTTACCCTAAACAACTGCCCTACAGTAACAAAGCCTATAATTAAAGCTAACTAGAAAACTTTTCATTAAATACCTTTATAATTTCTAAAATAACAAATTGTTGTTGCTCTGCACTCATACTTGATGCCGATGGCAAGCACACACCAGTTGCAAATAATTGGTCACAAATACTAATATTGCTATGTTTAAAATAATCATGCTCATTAAATAAAGGCTGTAGATGCATTGGTTTCCATACATGTCGAGCCTCTATATTATACTTACTAAGTTTTTGTATCAAGCATTTTGGTGTAATGCTTGTTTCTTGTGGATTTATAGTTAATACTGACAACCATTTATTAGAATAATCTTGCTTTGGCTCTGGCATCCACTCGATAGCATCAATGTCTTTTAAGCCCTCTTTGTACGCCTCTAATATGTTTCTTTTTAATTTAACACGCTCATTCAGAACCTTAAGCTGGCCTCGCCCAACGCCAGCTAGGATGTTACTCATTCTATAATTGTAACCAACCTCACTATGCTCATAATGTGGAGCAGAATCTCTCGCTTGAGTCGATAAGAAACGAGCCCTATCAACCAATTCCTTGTCGTCAGAAACCAGCATACCACCTCCCGAAGTAGTAATAATTTTATTCCCATTAAATGAAAAAATACCAAACTTTCCAATAGTGCCTGTGTGCCTCCCTTTATACATAGAACCTAAAGATTCAGCAGAGTCTTCAACAACAGGAATGTCATATACTTTACTTAACACCATAATTTTATCCATATCGGCACTTTGACCATATAAATGCACTACAATAATTGCCTTTGGCTTCACCCCCAACTCTATATATTTTTGAATTGCTTTTTCTAGGGCAACTGGGGACATGCCCCAAGTTTCAGGCTCAGAATCTATAAATACTGGAGTGGCTCCTTGATAAAGTATAGGATTAGAGCTAGCAACAAAAGTAAAGCTAGAGCACAACACTACATCGTCATGTGTCACATCTAAAAGCCTCAAAGCTAAATGAATAGCAGAAGTTCCTGAATTGAGAGCGGCTGCATAGGTGCCACCAACATAAGATGAAAACTCCTCTTCAAACCCATCAACATTGGGACCTAGTGGGGCAATCCAGTTAGTATCAAAAGCCTGATCAATATAATCTCGCTCAAACCCTCCCATATGTGGAGTCGAAAGATATATACGTGGCTCTATATCTTTTTGAAAAAATACACCTATTGGTCTTTGAAACTCATCTACAACTGGAATTTGACTTATTTCAGACTCTTTCATTAGGATTAAAACATCCGCAGAGTCAGACTCCGCCCGCACCGTAATAGAATCTAATTTAGGCAATTGAATCAGTGTGTCGTCTAAATTAAAACCAACAAGCAACAGACGTCGAATATCCCCATCGGTAACTGTGCGAATCAAAGTATTATTAGAATCAACAAGCAATAATATCGACATTGCGGTCATGTCTAATATTTTTAATGCGCTTTTAATTGAACATGTATTATCAACAAGAATTTCTTTTACATCTTTCATTTTTTCCTTATTTCTTTTCCTGGGACACCAACAATAATTTGGCTATCCTTAACATTTTTTACAACAACAGATCCTGCTCCAATAACAACATTATTTCCAATCTTAATATCTGGCAATATTATAGAGCCAGCACCAATTAAACATTGTGCCCCTACACTAACCCCCCCTCCCAGTGTAGCATTTGGTGCTATATGTGAATACTCCCCTATAATACAATCATGATCAATAATTGCTGCATGATTAACAATGCAACCAGAGTTAATCACAGATCCAGATGCGACAATAGAATTTGCAGCTAAGAATATCCCCTCCTGCAATGAAACACTTTCAAAAACCGTGGCAAGACTATGTATAACATTAAAAGGTTTTTTTCCAAACTTTATTGCATCTTGGCTAATCCTGGCTCTTGATTCATTGGAGCCAATCGCGACATGGAAATAATTATCCAAGTCAGTCCAATCCTCTAAAAACTCTACTGAGTACTTTCCCAGTAATAAATCTAGTGTCGATCTATTTTCATCAAATATTTTTACTTTTATATCGCTCCTAGAAAAATTTAGAGATTCAACTACGACTTTTGCATGCCCACCAGAGCCAATGATTGATAGATTAGTATGCATTCACCTTATCCAATATTTTGGAGTCTATGGCTAAACTCTTTAGCAACTCAACAATTCTTTGTGATGATTTCCCATCTCCATACACATTATCAAATGAATATTTATTTAAAGACCTTGCTTTATTAATACCATTAATAATTTGAGATTTCTCAATTTCAACATCCACCACATTATTATTTCTTTCTCTCAGGTTTTGCCTATCGCCTATATTAATGACGGGTGTTCCTAATGATGCCGCCTCAATAATACCGCTACTAGAATTACCAACCAACAAATCAGCCTCAGACAGTAATGACAAAAATTCTAATCTTGCTATATGAACCACTGTTTTAATCTTTCTTTGTTCTTTGTATTGGCTCAATACTGAAGAGATAATACTACCTCCAGCATCTGCATTAGGCATGAGAGCTAAAATCTGTGTATTATCGAACAGTAACCCCTCTAAAATGGTGATCAATTGTTCTTTTACATTCTTGTATTGTTGAACCACTGGATGAAACAAAAATAAAATAAAGGGACTCTTGCTGTCAATATCATATTTTTCTAGTAAAGCCTCTCTTTGAATCAACTGAGTATTGCATATCTCATCTAATCCAGGTGCACCAGTGGTAAAAATATTATTCGCCACTTCGCCCATTTTGATTAAACGCTCCTTCGAAAGTTCAGTTGCTGTGAAATGATAATGTGATAATTTCGAAATCGCATGCCGAATAGATTCATCTACAGTACCCGATAATTCCCCGCCATGAATATGCACAATAGGAATATTAAGATGCAAGGCGGCAATAGCTCCAGCCAACATTTCACCACGATCCCCTAACAATAAAACCAAGTCAGGCTTACTTCTTTCTAATATCTTGGTTATACCGATGATTTGATCACCAAGTGCGATTGACATTTGTGAGCCAGATTCACCGGACAATACAACTTTGACTTTGCCGATAACATTCAAACCTGCGTCTAATATTTCTTGATACGTATTACCATATTCGCTTAAAAGGTGCATTCCAGTAACAACAACTTCTAGCTTTAACTTCTCATCTTGATCAATTGCTTGCAAAGAATACTTCATCAATCCGAAGTCTGCACGCGTGCCTGAGATATAGCAAATTTTTCTCATTGCACTAAATCACTCCATTGTATGGTTGTATTCGATTTACAATCAGACAACAATTTCATTCCAACAATTTTTTCAATATCAATGGGTGCAATACCATTTCCAGGCCTTAACAAGCTTAAATCAGATAATTTAAGCACCTCTCCCGCTTTCTTATCTAATACTAGCACAACACTCCTACGCACTAGTTCACGCACAGGCAATTCACTCTTGGTTGGCGCCTTAATACCATCACCCAAACACCATTCAATACTTCTAATCTGATCAACCATTTCTTTAAGCTCTTCAGGGTCGAGTGAAGCTTGATGATCTGGTCCAGGCATATCTTTATCCAATGTAAAGTGTTTTTCAACTATAGTTGCACCCATCACAACTGCACTCACAGATACAAATACTCCTTCTGTATGATCAGAATAACCAACAGGGATATTAAATTCATTTTCTATTGTTTGCATAGCCCTTAAATTAATATCTTTGTATTTAGCAGGATAATTAGAGGTGCAATGCAGAATTGTTAACATTTCACTTAATGGTCGTTTAAATTGTTTGATTTCTCTTGCATTTTGAATTGCTTCAACCGCATCTTTTATTTCAGCCAGGGTACTCATCCCTGTAGATACTATCATTGGCATATCGTAGTTCGCTAATTCTTTAATAAATGGGATGTTAGTCAACTCTCCAGAAGAGACTTTAATTTTTTTCATGCCTAAATCTAGTAAAAATTTTGCTGACTCAACATCAAAGGGTGTCGATAAGAACTCAATTCCTGACTGTTTGCATTGATCTATTAATTTGATATGCAGTTCTTCAGAAATTTCCAGTTTTTTTAGCATATTAAACTGACTATCTTCACCCGTTTGAAGTTTTTGATATTCGGCTGTTTTTGCTTCTTGAGATACTAAATTTTCTGTCTTAAAAGTTTGAAATTTAACAGCATCTGCACCAGATTTTGCCGCCGCCTCAACTAGCTGTAATGCCAATTCATCAGAACCATTGTGATTTACTCCGGCTTCAGCAATAATATAGCATTTACTCATATCAATATATAAATGGATTTAACAAAACACTGGAATCCCTCTGCAAGAGGGCGCTATAAACATCATTTTTACTGTGAGATGATTCTAAATACAAGGATGCAACTTTATCATTAAAATCTATATTTTTTGTATAGCGAATCTCTAAATCTTTATCTTGCTGTATACTCTTAATTGAAAATATTATTCCATTTTCAATTGTATTAACAAGGCCAAAATGTGCGGCACGCACCGCTTTCATGCCTAAAACAAATGGTGTCACTTTTTCCGCCATAGGAATGGCGTGAAACAACATAGGTCCGGAGTCCAGCCCCTTGGAAAGCATATGGATAGTTGCACCTACATAGTCTGGCTTATCATCATACAATGCCCAAAAATTACAACTACTCCCTCGATAATAGGGAGATAACCCCATATGGATATTGATAGCTTTATTTTCTACTAAAAAATCAATCAATTCCCCTTTGATAAAACTACTCCCAAACACAATATAATAATCACTGTCCAAAGCCTCATCCAATGAGCCGTTTTCCATCCTGTTAAGGTCTCCCGACTTTATGGCAATAGATTTAACATTGTTTGGTAAAAATCTAACGCTGCCAAACACTTCCTTCTCAGCATTTATTACATTGCTAAAATATTGTTGCATTACATCTGATTTCTTAAAAAAATCATCAACTTCTCCAGGAAATATTGTATTACATTCCTGAACAGCAAACACCTTGTCTGCAATTTTGGACAGACTTTCAATTAATGATATATGTCTAGGCTGATTACTTGTAAAAACTGTAATCTTCATAACGTCAGGCCTTTAAAAATGTTCATATGGTCCTCTCTTGGGAACTCATAGATTGAATTATGATTGTCAGACATGTTTGACCGAAAACCCAATTTTATTCCTAGTTCCGATAATATTTTCAATGTATCTTCAGTATACGAATTACAAGGATGTGACATAACATTAATATCTTTTCCTGTAATCCTTTTCAGGTAATCATAATTTAACTCGTACTCTTTTTTTTGTTTAAGGAATGGCAAAGATCCTAAACTGGTTGGATGTGTGTGTGAGTGTAGCCCGATCAGATGACCATCCACAGCTAATTCTTTTACTTGCAACTCAGACATCCACAAACCTTTAGATAAGATATTTTCATCAACATTGTAAGACAACATGACATCATCCATAATAACATTGTATTTATCAATCCCTAGAACGTCATCTCTAATAAATCTAAATTTAGTATCACTCATTGAATAAAAAGGGAAATCTTTCCAATCAGAATGATTGTAACCTCCTAAGCCCTCGATAATTATATTTCCATATTCTGATTGGAGGGAATTTTCAAAAAATAACTCATAAAATTCATCTATATTAGAGAAGTATTCATTCCTGAATTTTCTATAAATCTCTAACTTCTCTCTATGACCTTGTAAGACTGAAGAGTACACAAACCAAAAAGCAGTAAGGTTGTGTTTTTTAAGAATTGGCAACGCAACATCATATTGACACAAAAGAGCGTCATCAAATGTTAAGCAAATATCATCTTCGGACAATTGGTCACTAATCGCTTTTTTATACCAATCTTCAGCTGAAAGAATATTGTCTTTATAATGCAGAATGATTTTTTCAAAATCATTTGCCGATATAGAGCCTTGCCCTTTTGAATGCTCATTATTATGGAAATGATGAAACATGATTCCGAATGGCTTATTAAAGCTCATCATCTACCCTGTTTTTCATTATAGCCTCAGCACATATAAAATCATACAAGGTGTCTATATCAATAGAATTAAATTGATCCATTACATAGGCATAAGTGTTATTAGGCATCAAGCTTTTTTCTTTAATAAACTTACTTATTTTTACTATATAAATAGCACCATTTAAACGATAATAAGTTTCTAAATCTTGACTCCGCTTTCCTTCTAATGATTTAGACATAAAATTATCCATTATTCCACTCTCTGGCAAAGTATTACACCATAGTGGACTATGTTGCGTTTGACATACAGAAACAACAGAATTTGTCTCTCGATCTATTAACATTTCTATAGCTTGATCAATATCTAAACTTGTACGTAAAGGACTGGTAGGCTGTAATAGAACTAGATAATCAAATGTATCTTCTATTTTTTCCAATGTATGAAGTAATACATCTACAGTTGTAGATGTATTACTTGCTAAAAAATCGGGCCTCTTTAATATATCAACATCTTGTTCTTGAGCTATTGATAAAATCTGATCATCGTCACTACTAACAACAATTGAATCAATATATTTGCTTTTCTTTGCAGCGTTAATACTCCACTGAATTAGAGGCTTACCATTTAATATTCTTTTGTTTTTATTCAAAATCCTCTTACTGCCGCTCCTGGCCGGGATAATGCCCAAGAAAGTCTTTTTTTTATGCATGACGAGTTAAGGTAACAACCTTTTGAGTCAAACTACATATGATAATACACATAACTAACTAATCAAATTCCTAAAAAAATCGCCAATATCTAACATATGACATCTATTCTACTATCTATATTGACCTTGTCATGAAATACCTCACCCAAATGACAAATTACAGATCCGCTTAATTTTGACCGAGGTGAATATAAGACAATGCTGTCGTCATTTGGCACTACTTCACCCTCTAAATAAGTGCAAAGCAATGGCTGATTACTCTCACGAACAATATCTTGGTATTTTTCTAAAATCGTATTTTTACTATTAACTACACGCTGTTTAAAGATATTATGCTTTTCAATAACGCCATAAAGTGAAGCGATAGCATGATAAGGGCCCGTAGTCATTTTGTCTTTATGAGTGTTTAAATTAAAATAGAAAGCATCAAGGTCTTTAGGATTTAAATCAGACTTATACGCGACAAACCCCGCCCCCGTTAAACCAAATAAACCCTTACACGAACTAAATGCCATTACATCAGCTAATTGATGATTACCTTCCAATCCAATTGATCCTGTAGCATCAACATACAATTTTGCCTTACATTCATTTGCCTTATTTCTAACGCTTTCTAAATCTACTTTGAATGCTACTGAAGTTTCAGTATAAGCACATAGAACCCAGTCAAAATTACCTTTTATACTATCCAGTTCTTCATATTCACAAATTGTTAACTCGCAATCATTAGGTAATAATTTTTCTAATCTATCACTGTAATAACCTGTTGAAACTAACAAAACCTTCCCTGCAACAAAACTGTGTGCAGCAAGTTCTAATGCCAAAGTTGCTGATCCCTGCATTGCCACCACTTCATCTT
>Ga0233448_1001160_pt1 | contig 23644 bp, 26 predicted proteins | sample SI_124_October20_2_FD_183015 | JGI IMG/M metagenome (GOLD analysis project Ga0233448, IMG submission 183015) | Seawater microbial communities from Saanich Inlet, British Columbia, Canada - SI_124_October2016_150_MG | ecosystem: Environmental > Aquatic > Marine > Inlet | place: Canada: British... | reverse complement strand
TCTAATCCGTAAGTTTACTAATATTTTCTGTTTGACCCTGAAATGGACTTAGCGGACATTGAGAAATCTATAGATGGTCTAAATTTGACTGCTTTGAAATATCGGCATATGCTTAAGCCTATGCTTATAAACAGGAGATGTAGTGATGCACTCAGAAAGACAAGTCAGTTTGTTTCGAAATGGGCGAAATCAGGCAATTCGTATACCCCGAGAGTTTGAACTGAAAGGAGATAAAGCAATAATACATAAGGAAGGTAATCGGTTAATTATCGAGCCATTACATAGAGCCGGTCTACTGGATATTCTGTTAGAGATGGAACCGATAACAGAGCAATTTCCAGATGTTGATACCGACCTTAAAGCGCTAGATGATATTGAGTTATGAGTCAGCGATATCTGCTTGATACCAATATTATTTCTGATTTAATACGTAACCCTCAGGGTGAGGTCATGAAAAAAATCAGAGAATTGGGTGAAGAAAGCATCTGCACCAGCATTATAGTTGCGAGCGAATTGCGTTTTGGTGCCGCTAAAAAAGGTTCAGAAAAATTGACTCATCGTGTAGAGGTCATTCTTTCTGCGATGGAAGTCATTGCCTTCGAAGAGCCTGCTGATTGCCATTATGCAGCAATACGAAATTTCCTTGAAAAGATGGGTATGACTATTGGCCCAAACGACATGCTAATAGCGGCACAGGCTTTGTCGTTAAATTTGGTTATTGTTACTGCTAATACAAAAGAGTTTACAAGAGTACCCGAATTAAAAGTTGAGAATTGGGTTTAGTTGGGTTTTCTTTATTTAATTTGCACCTGATCCTCAATTTTCCCTTAATTTTCCGATGCCAGGAAGGCAGTGACGCGCCAAGGCCTGTTATCCCTAGAGGAGGTAGGGAATGACTTCAGCATGGACAGGCTGTGTGAAAACTATTTGCACTCAATACAAAGTGGTAAATACCATCTCAATTCAATGTTTTCTAGAAGAAAAGTGTCTAATTGATACTACAATCACCTTAAATGCTGCGCAGTGGTGGGAAATATTTTTTGAACATGACAAATATTAGAGTTTTCACACAGCCTGTGGACAAAGGAGCCGTTCATCTGGATTCAAAAATAGCATCTAAATAACTTGAAATATTTTTTCCTGAGCCTGCTATAAGGAAATAGGTATAATGTCACCAGATACTGTGAGATAGCGAACGGTAACCCAAATATAGCGAGGATTTCACCATGCAAGCAGTAAAACAGGAAGCACTCAATACAATCAGCCAACTGCCTGAAGATACCGATATGGATGAGATTATGTACAGGCTTTATGTACTGGATAAAATCAGGAAAGGACAGGAAGCTGTAGTACAGGGAAAAACTATTTCCAACGAGGAGCTCAAACGGGAAATCGATACATGGTGATTTGGTCAAAACCAGCCAGGGATGATCTGCGATCCATTCATGATTTTATTGCTCAAGAGTCCCGGCACTATGCTAAAAAGGTAACTCAAGACATTAGGGAGAAAACAGAAATTCTTGAAAGGTTGCCGAAGATTGGAAAAAAAGTTTCTGAATTGAATGATGAAAGTATTAGGGAATTATCCCTATACTCTTACCGGATTATCTACGAAATTAATAATCTAGAAATTTTTGTGTTGGGAGTGATACATAAACGCAGAGATTTAGAAAAATCAGATATTGATAGATAATTTAAAACACCAGAGTTTATCTCCCTGCTCAATGCCAGTTTCTCTGTAGCGGACATAAAAGGTACTATAGGTTCCGTTTTAATTAGAGACCTGAAAATTGTTTATATTTTCTTTTGGTCGTCAAAATGGACAAAGGAGCCATTAGTGGGCGGTCAAAAAATGAATGGTATAAAATCTAGATCTTACCCTGAAGATTTTGCATCCATTTTTGCCGGTGTGGCAGGTTACCTCTGGTTGTATATTGTGAGTAAGCCGGGAGAAAATGAGGCTTAGAAGTTGAACCAGATAATTTTTCAAACCCTTCCCTTCAGTCATTTACTGGAAAGGATATTCGGTTGGCTGGAAAGAGAGTGGAATCATCAGTAATAATGCAATCAAAGCCGTTATGATGATAAATAATATGTTGACCACCTTTTGTTATGAAATGGTATTAGTTTAGCAATAGGAGGCAATTTGAATAACTAATCGAATAAACCGAATAGTAGGTATTTAATATTCGACTTTTTATATTCCCTTGAAAGGACTAAGGTTATTACAGTAAAGAAAAATCAAAGTTTGAGGATTGAATGATGATGAAGCTGACACAAACAAATAAAACACTTTTGATGGTTATGCTGCTGATGACGTTATTTTTTCAGACAACTCCGGCTATAGCTCTCAGTGATGGTTTAATGCAGCGTGAAATCAAAGCTAAAATAGCCCATACCAAGCTGCTTCGTAAAACGCAAATTGAGGTACGGGTTGTACAACGACTGGTGGTGCTGACTGGGCAAGTTCGGCTATACGAACAGAAGCTGATTGGTGGTCGAATTGCATGGACTGCCGCAGGAGTTTTTGAGGTGGAGAATGACATCCAGGTCGTGCCGACTGTACCAGTCAGTGATGAGGCCATCGAGTTAAATATCCGTAAAATCATTAAAGCCGATGAGCGCTTTATTGCTGCAGTTGTGGAGTTTAGTGTTAAAAACGGCGAGGTTCGTCTGTCAGGAAAGTTTGCAAACTTGCATGATCCATCCAGATTGAAACACAAAGTGGCTGAGATAGAAGGTGTTCTTGATATTACCATGAATGCTGATTTTATAGTCTGAGGCAAAGTTTAATCAGACTGTTATAAAGTCTATATAATTACAGCACGGGAGAAACGGTGACTCCGATAACTCATAAAATAAAATTTCTACATTTACCCTATTTTCAGTCAGGTAGTTTCTAATCTGAATTTCTTTACTTAGTGGGAGGCAATATGAAAAGATTTAACAACATTCTTCTGGTTTACAATTCTGAGGTAAAACAGCAGTCAGCAGTAGATCGTGCTGTGTCTCTGGCCAGGCAAAATTCAGCAACACTCACAGTTTTTACTGTAATCAAAGAATTACCGTCGAGTTTGTTTCAGTCAATGTCGGACATACCATCGCAGGAGCTTATTGAACTAGCCACTGCCGATCATCTTCATAAGGTTGATGCTCTTGTTACAGATATAAATCGGCAAGGAGTTGATGCACATTCAAAGGCTGTCAGCGGCATTCCTTTTCTTGAGATAATTCGACAGGTGCTGCGAGGCAAACACGATCTGGTAATTATTGCTGCGGAAGGTAAAGGAGGGCTAAAGGAACGGTTATTCGGCAGTACATCCATGCATCTAATGCGTAAGTGCCCCTGTCCGGTGTGGGTGGTTAAAACAAAAAAACAGAAAACATATAAAAGGGTTATGGCCGCTGTTGATACCACAATTGATTTTCCAGATCCTGAGAGACAGTCACTTAATCCGCTCATTATGCAGCTGGCCAGTTCTCTTGCCCGAATAGATAACAGTGAGTTACACGTGGTGCAGGTATGGTCGGTATTTGCGGAAGGATATATGGAAGTGCGTGGCGGGGCGAGTGAAGATACTATTCGTGATTTTCGCTTACAAACCAAACGGGAATATGAATCCCGGCTTGAACACCTGATTGCAGCAGTCAATTTGAAGGGAGTTAAGACCCGCAGGCATTTACCGAGAAATGATGATGCTCCCAAAGCCATCGTAAAACTGGTGAAAAATTATAAAATCGACCTACTGGTGAGCGGTACCGTTTGCCGTACCGGGATTGCTGGTTTCTTTATTGGTAATACCGCTGAAAAAGTACTGAGTGAGGTTAATTGCTCTGTGTTAACCGTCAAGCCGGAGGGTTTCGTCACACCGGTGACTTTGGATGAGGAATAAATAATAAGGTATAAATAATGACAAATAATGAACCGTTAATCGAAAAGCTGCAGGTCGTTATTCATTGGTCGGTACGCATCCTGGCCATACTCATGGTATTGGTGATAGTCATGGGTGTTATTGATGTTGCCTGGACCATGTATCAGAAGCTGATCAGTCCCCCCAGTTACATCTTGACCATTACCGATATGCTGGCGACTTTTGGTGCCTTCATGGCGGTGCTGATTGCCATCGAGATCTTTATCAATATCACGGTGTATCTGAGGGATGATGTTATCCACGTTAAGATTGTCATGGCCACGGCATTGATGGCGATTGCGCGAAAGGTAATCATTCTTGATCTGGAAAAGATTGAACCTGAGTATCTTTGGGGTATCGCCTCAGTCGTGTTTGCCATCAGTATAGGTTACTGGTTGGTGGTCAGGTTACCGCGTTTTGATCTTGAACTGGGTCCCGGAAAGCGTGACAGAAAGGAAGGGGATCGTCAGCCTGAAAATGCAGAGTCAGGCGTTGCGCAGACAGCTGTAGCCAAACCGGAGTAATGGAAAATGAAACCCCTGCTGGAAAAACACTGGCATCATCTACCTCAGGTTGAAGTGCTGGACCTGCTCGATACCGATTCAAACAAAGGGCTGGATCGGTTCGAGGTGGAGGATCGTCAGCAAAACTTCGGCCCCAATGCGCTGACCGAGCGTAAAGGTCAGGGGCCGTTTCTGCGATTCCTGTTGCAGTTCAATCAGGCATTGGTCTACATTCTGATTGTTGCGGTTATTATCAAACTATTCCTTGGTGCTTATGTAGATGCTGGCGTGATTTTTGCTGTGGTTCTGCTCAATTCAATCATCGGTTTTGTGCAGGAGGGCAAGGCATTGAACGCATTGCAAGCCCTGTCCCGTGCGCTGACCACCGAGACAACCGTACTGCGTGCCGGGCACAAACAACGCATTGATGCCAAAGAACTGGTGCCGGGTGACATCGTCCTGCTTGCCTCGGGAGACAAGGTGCCGGCAGATCTGCGCCTGATAAACAGCCGCAGTCTGCAGATTGACGAATCGGCACTGACTGGCGAATCGCTGCCGGTGGAAAAAAGCGCTGGTGAAATGGGTCATGATACGACCCTGGCTGAACGGGCCAATATGGCTTATTCGTCTACGCTGGTGACCTATGGCACTGGTGTTGGTGTGATTACTGATACCGGTGACAATACCGAGATTGGCTTTATCTCTGAACTCATCGCCAGTGCCGAGGTGCTAGCCACACCGTTGACCCGCAAGATCGCCCGTTTCAGTCACCTGTTGCTGTACGCCATTCTGGGTCTGGCGGCGGTGACTTTCCTGGTGGGTCTGTACCATGGTGACAGCTGGATCGACCTGTTTATGGCGACGGTGGCCCTGTCGGTAGCAATGATTCCGGAAGGGTTGCCCGCCGTGTTGACGATAACACTGGCCATCGGTGTGGCACGGATGGCGAAACGCCATGCCATCATCCGTAACCTGCCGGCGGTGGAGACCCTTGGCAGTACCACCGTCATCTGCTCGGACAAAACAGGCACTCTGACCCGCAATGAGATGACCGTGCAACAGTTGTGGGCGGGTAATGAAAACTATGCGGTGAGTGGTATCGGTTATGCGCCGGAAGGTGAGATACGGCAGGCCAGCCATGCTGTTGATGGCAGCAAAAATTCAGCACTGTCCGAACTTCTGCGTGCTGGTTTGCTGTGCAATGATTCAACGCTGAAACAGGGCGACCACGGTTGGAAGATCGAGGGCGATCCCACCGAAGGCGCATTGCTGGTGTCGGCACACAAGGCAGCGATTGATGTACAACAGCTGTTGGCTGATTATCCGCGTCTGGATGCCATTCCCTTTGAATCCCAGCACCAGTATATGGCGACTTTGCATGGCCGTGCCGTTGCCGCTTCCAGGCCGGTAGTCTACCTGAAAGGCTCGGTCGAGAGTCTGCTGGAGCGTTGTAGTACCTTGCTCGGCGCTGATGGCAAAAGCCAGCTGCTGGATAAAGATAACGTGCATGCTCAGGTAGAGAAAATGGCCAGTCAGGGTCAGCGGGTGCTGGCATTCGCACGCCTGTCGGTGTCGCCCGAGACTACTGCTATCGATCATGACCATGTAACTCAGGGGCTGGTCTTTATTGGTTTACAGGGCATGATTGATCCACCACGGGAACAGGCGATACAGGCAGTGCGCGCATGTCAGGCCGCCGGTATCAAGGTCAAGATGATTACCGGCGACCACGCCATAACCGCCGCCGCTATTGCTGCTCAAATTGGGCTGGACGATACCCTGAGCGAAGGTGAAATACCGAAAGTGCTCACTGGACGCGAACTGGAAGTGATGTCCGATGCTGAGCTGATTCAGGCGACCACCGGCACTGCCGTATTTGCACGGGTTACACCTGAACAAAAACTACGCCTGGTAGAAGCCTTGCAGGCGCATGGTCAGGTGGTTGCCATGACCGGTGACGGGGTCAACGATGCACCAGCTTTACGCCGCGCCGATATCGGTGTGGCCATGGGAATTACCGGAACCGAAGTATCGAAAGAGGCCGCCGATATGGTGCTGATTGATGACAACTTCGCCACCATCGAAGCGGCAGTGGAAGAAGGCCGTGGTGTGTTTGATAACCTGATCAAATTCCTTACCTGGATACTGCCGACCAATGCCGGACAGGGGCTGGTGATCATCGCTGCAGTGATGACGTCCCAACCGCTACCGGTATTACCGGTGCAGGCACTATGGATCAATATGACTACCGCTGTTTTACTCGGCCTTGCGCTGGCTTTTGAACCACGTGAACCGGGTATTATGCACCGCTTACCACGTATACCAGGTGCCTCCATTCTCACGGGTGAATTGATATTTCGCATCGTTCTGGTCGGCCTATTGTTGTTAATGGGGAGCTTTGGCCTGTTTGAGTGGTCGTTATATCAAGGTGCCAGTGAGGCTGAAGCGCGTACTATCGCTGTTAATGTGTTTGCGGTGGGACAGTCCTTCTATCTGCTCAACTGCCGCTCATTGCGCTATTCCATGTTCCAACTGGGTCTGTTTAGCAACCTCTGGATCTGGGGTGGTATCGCCGCTATGGCCATGTCACAACTGCTATTCACATACTCTCCGCTGATGAACCAGTTGTTCCATACCGCGCCGATTGGTTTGATGGACTGGCTGCATATTCTGGTGGTTGGCGTGATCATCTATCTGGTCATAAATGCAGAAAAAACATTCCGGCGCAGTCGAGAAACTAGAGACGTGGCAGATTAAAAACAAGAGAAACTAATTATGATGCCTGTATTTAATGATGTCTTTACCGAAATAGCGGTGCTGTTACTGTTGGCCGCCGTCATTGGTGCCATTGGAATTCGCCTGCGTCAACCGCTTATTGTTGCCTTCATCGCCGTCGGTATTCTGGTAGGACCGTCGGTACTTGGTTGGGTATCGGCAAATGATCAGGTTGATTTACTGGCGAAGCTGGGTATTGCACTGTTGTTATTCGTGGTGGGGCTGAAACTGGATCTGCACATTATCCGCGCCATGGGACCTGTGGCTTTGGCCACCGGCCTGGGGCAGGTTATTTTCACCTCTGTGGTCGGCTACTTTATCGCCATAACATTGGGTATGACTCCCGTCACCGCGCTCTACGTAGCGGTCGCTTTAACCTTCTCCAGCACCATCATCATTGTTAAATTACTGTCCGACAAACGCGAAGTAGATGCGTTACACGGGCGTATAGCTATCGGCTTTCTTATAATTCAAGATATTGTGGTGGTGCTGGTGATGATCAGCCTGACTGCTTTGGGTGAGGCTGGTGATACCGTCAGTCTCGGACAGGAAGCCATTACAGTCCTGATCAAAGGTGGACTTTTCATTGCTGCCATCGGCTTGTTGATGCGTTTTGTATTGACTCCATTACTTCAACAGTTGGCAAAATCTCCTGAGCTGCTGGTGCTGTTTGCAATCGCATGGGCAGTAGCATTGGGTGCGGCAGGTGCCCATCTGGGTTTCAGTAAGGAAGTGGGTGCCTTTCTTGCCGGTGTATCACTGGCATCAACGCCTTACCGCGAGGCCATCGGGTCTCGCCTGGTGAGCCTGCGTGACTTTTTGCTGTTATTTTTCTTTATTGATCTGGGTGCCGGGCTGGAGCTGGCAACACTGGACGCGCAAGTTGTGCCGGCCATATTTCTATCGCTGTTCGTACTCATTGGTAATCCGTTGATTGTGATGATCATTCTGGGTTTTATGGGTTATCGTAAGCGTACCGGGTTTCTGGCCGGTCTGACGGTAGCTCAGATCAGTGAATTCTCGCTCATTCTGGGAGCATTAGGTCTCAGTCTGGGTCATATTGATGCCGACACCATGGGATTGATTACGCTGGTGGGATTGATCACGATCAGTGCTTCCACTTATTTAATTCTGTATTCTCATCCCATCTACGAATGGATATCTCCATGGCTAGGTCTGTTCGAGAGAAAAAAGGCGTTTAGGGAAGAGGCGGGCGATCTGGTTACAAAAGAGAGTAACGTTGATGTCATCATGTTCGGTCTGGGACGTTTTGGTTCTGGCATTGCCAGGGAGTTACAGCAACGTGGTCTAAGCGTACTCGGTGTGGATTTTGATCCGGATCTGGTACGTAAGCAAGATTGTAACGGCTATAAGGTACAATATGGTGATGCCGAAGATCCTGAGTTTGTTGCAAGCCTGCCGCTTCAGCAGACACCACTGGTTTTGAGCAGCGTACGCGAATTATCAATCAATCTTGCCCTGCTGCATGGTTTACACGAGTATGGCTACACAGGGCGTGTGGCGGTAACTGCTCATAGCAGCCGCGATGCCGAGCGACTACAACAGGCCGGCGCTAACCAGGTGCTGATCCCCTATGCCGATGCAGCTGTGGAGGCTGTTGACAGTTTGTTTGGAGTAACTGGTAAAAATGATGTTTAACAGGAATAAAATATTTGAAGGCGTGACATGCTCCATCTAACTTCTCCGAATATCTATTTGCGGTTCGCGTGGTTACGTTTATTTTTGTTTGCTTTGCTGTGGTGGATACTCACCGATGGCATCGTGAATTCGTGGATGGTGGGTGCGCCAACGGTAGTGTTTGCGACGTGGATCAGTTTGAGGCTTCTACCACCTGTTTCCCTGTCATTGACAGGAGTCTTACAATTTATTCCATTTTTTCTGTGGCGCTCCCTGGTTGGCGGGGTGGATGTGGCCAGGCGTGCATTTCATCCCCGGCTGCCGATCTCTCCGGGCATGGCTGTTCATCGCTGGCGTCTACCCCCGGGTTTGCCACGGACACTAATGGCGAATACAGTAAGTTTACTACCAGGTACTTTGAGTACAGGGCTGGATGAAAGGCAACTACATGTGCATGTGCTGGATCAAACAGGTTCTTTTGTCGCAGAGTTGATAATGATTGAGCAGCGAGTAGCAAAATTGTTTGGATTACATTTGATGAATGACAGGAGTGAAAATTGATATGAAACGGTTTAAAAAAATACTTTTTGTTGCTGATTCCACACAACAGGATAATTACGCGTTAGAGCAGGCGGTCAAGTTAGCAGAGAATAATCAGGCTACACTAACCGTGGTTGAAGTGGTGGAGTGCATCACCTGTGGTATCGGTATGCCACCCGGTGGCCCTATATCCGCTGAATTACAGGCGGCGTTAGTCGATGAACAAACGCTTGAACTGGAAAAACTGGTAGAGCCTTACCGTAAGCAGGCCAATATTGATACGTCAGTACTGGTCGGTACAGTTTTTATGGAAATTGTTCGTGAAGTTATGCGCAACGGCTTTGATTTGGTTATAAAGGTTCCGGAGCATACGGATTTGATGGACAGGTTGTTTGGCAGTGATGACATGCACCTGTTGCGCAAATGCCCCAGTCCTGTCTGGCTGATGAAGTCTTCCAGTACAGGACATCAGCGAAAGATTATGGCTACGGTTGACTTCGACCCGTTTAACTCTAAACCGGAGGATGATTTAATCAATCGGCAAATCCTTGAAATGTCCGGTTCGCTGGCACTGACTGAATTCAGTGAATTGCATATTGTGCATGTATGGCTGGCAATAGGAGAAAACCGTCTACGTTCGGGCTATGCGCGGCACCCTAAAGCCGATGTCGATGTTTATGTGGAAGAGATTCGGCTTAAACATCAACGACAGTTAGATCGGCTAGTATCTGAATTTATTATAAACACTGGCAAAGATGCCGTTAATTATATCAAACCAAAGGTCCATCTCATTAAGGGTATTGCCAAAGAGGTGATTCCACAACTGGTGAAAGAAAATCAGATTGACCTGGTGACCATGGGTACCGTTGGGCGCACTGGAATTCCCGGTTTTATCATGGGCAATACGGCTGAAACGATCCTCAGTCAGATCAACTGTTCGGTGCTGGCCATCAAGCCACAAGGTTTTGTTACACCCGTCACGCTGAATAGTGATTAATGATGGAAACGCTGTACTCAGGTCTGGCCCTGTTCCTGCTGCTGACATTAGTAGCAGGTTTGTGGCGTGTGCTGCGAGGTCCGACAGCGGCGGATCGTATGTTGGCAGCACAGTTATTCGGTACCACTGCGGTTGCCTGTTTGTTGCTACTGGCACAGGGGCTGGGTCGTCCGGCATTGCGTGACGTGGCGCTGGTGTTTGCACTGTTGGCGGTAGTCACCGCTGTTGCCTTTGTGCGGCGCGTTTGGGGAGAAAATCCTGACAATGACTGACATTCTGAGCGCACTCCTATTGATTGCCGGGGCTGGTTTTTTTCTGGCGGGAACCGTCGGTCTGTTGCGTTTCCCGGATGTGTATACGCGTCTACATGCGCTCACCAAGGCTGATAATGTGGGACTTGGGTTAATGGTGGCAGGCCTTGCCCTGCAGGCAGAATCCTGGGCGGTAGCAGGCAAACTGTTACTGATCTGGTTGCTGGTTTTGCTCGCGGGTGCCAGTGTCGCCCATCTGGTAGCCGCAGCGGCGCGCCAGCGAGGCATTAAATTATGGAAGCGTTAAGCCTGTTGCAATTTACTTTTGATACAGTATTGGGAGTTACCCTTTTATGGCTGGCCTGGCGGGCACTGGCAAGTGAAAATTTGTTCAAGGGTATAGTGCTGTTTATCGCTTTCGGGTTGTTGATGGCTCTGGCCTGGGTTCGACTTGATGCCCTGGATGTCGCACTGGCCGAAGCCGCTATCGGCGCAGGTTTGACGGGTGCACTGCTGCTGGTCGCGCTGACAAGGCTCGATTCCAAGCAAGTCACAGATAAAGCTGATAATAAAATCGATGAAGCAGAAGTCGATGGACCCAGATAATAACAATTCGACACTGTTTCGATATTTACTGATTGCGGTATTAATCACCATGACAGCTGGACTGGTTTATGCGTTGCTGTCACTTCCGCTGCTTGCCTCTGGTTTAAGTTTTCAGGTCACGCAAAACCTTCAACTAAGCGGTGTCGAAAATCCGGTGACTGCGGTGCTGCTTAACTTTCGTGCTTACGATACATTTCTGGAAATGGGAGTATTACTGCTGGCATTGCTTGCTGTCTGGTCACTGGGCACTCTTCCTAAACAACGAGAGACAGCACCCGGAGAGGTACTCAATTCTTTATCAGGTTTGTTGATTCCAATATTGGTTCTGATGGCTAGCTACCTGCTATGGGTTGGAGCAAGCGCACCGGGTGGTGCTTTTCAGGCAGGTTCAGTGCTGGCAGCAGCCGGAGTGCTACTGATATTGACCGGTTGGCAGTTGAATGAAAAATTACAAGGGCTTCCATTACGCTTTGCCCTCGTGGCGGGTCTGAGTATATTTATGGCAGTTGGTGTCGTATTGATGCTGTTCGGCAGGCGCTTTTTAGAGTATCCACCCTCTGTTGCTGCGGCATTGATTCTGTTAATCGAAGCAGCCGCTACCGTGTCTATCGGGATCACACTGGTAGCACTGTTTTCAGGCGGTCGGCCTGAATCGGAGCAGCAGTGATGTCCGCAGTATTTGTTTATTCACTGGTGGGTATCGGGCTGTTCAATCTGGGGCTGTACGCATTAATCATCTATCCACATTTATTGCGAAAAATTCTGGCTGTTAACATCATGGGCAGCGGGGTATTTCTGGTGCTGGTAGCACTTGCGGGCCGTACCGCCAGTGGCGTGCCAGATCCAGTACCACATGCCATGGTGATTACCGGCATTGTGGTGGCAGTCTCCGCCACTGCACTGGCATTAGTATTGATGCTGCGAGTGAGTGCAGCAACAGGCCAGCCTGAACTCCCAGAAGAGAAATAGATCTTGAATATTCACTGGGAAGTCATGGTCATTTTATTGCCCATTGTTGCGGCGTTAAGTTGTTTTTTATGGCCGGGACGTAGTATCTGGATCGGCCTGATAAATACTTTCACTATAGTATTAAGCGTAGCGGGGCTGAGCTTGCAGGTTGTGGAGCAGGGTGCCGGGCGCTACGCCGTGGGTGGCTGGGAGGCACCACTGGGTATAGCGCTGGTTAGCGACGGGTTGAGTCTTTTAATGCTGATGGTCACCGCTGTTGTGGGACTGGCGATCAGTGTTTATTCCAGCTGTTATTTTAACCAGGACAAAGCTCGACATTTCTGGCCGTTGTGGATGTTGCTGTGGGCCGCATTGAACGCATTATTTCTATCCGCTGATATTTTCAATATTTATGTGACGCTGGAATTAATGGGTCTGGCGGCGGTAGCTCTGGTGGCATTAGCAGGCGGTAAAAATTCGCTCGGCGCTGCCATGCGCTACCTGTTGGTGAGTCTGCTGGGTTCATTATTTTATCTATTGGGTGTAGTGCTGCTGTATCACAGTTTTGGTACTGTCGATATGTCGCTGCTGGCTCAACGGTTGGAATCTAGCCCTGCGGTGTGGGCGGCTATGGGATTGATGACATCCGGCTTACTACTTAAGACAGCGCTATTCCCGTTACATTTCTGGTTGCCACCCGCCCATGGTAATGCCCCTGCACCCGTCAGCGCGTTATTATCCGCACTGGTCGTCAAAGCATCATTTTATATTTTATTACGACTATGGCTTGAAGTATTTCCCGTTGCATCCTTCGAAGCCGGCCAACTGCTGGGGTTACTCGGTGCAGCGGCGGTACTGTGGGGCGGGGTTTTAGCACTGCGCCAGACACGCCTTAAACTGATGATTGCCTATTCGACGGTGATGCAGATCGGTTATCTGTTTCTGGCCTTTCCGTTAGCCAGTATTGCCGGCTGGAAAGCGGCAGTTTATTTACTGTTATCACATGCACTCGCTAAGACAGCCATGTTTATGGCAGCGGGTAATATTCTATTGTATGAAGGGCATGACCGTATTGCCGAACTTGATCGGGTAGCGCAGCGTCTACCGATGACTCTGGGTGCTTTTGCACTGGCGGGGGTAAGCCTGATGGGGCTGCCTCCGAGTGGTGGATTTATCGGTAAGTGGCTATTGCTCGAAGCGGCTATTCGTTCCGGTCAATGGTGGTGGGGCATAGTACTGATTGCAGGTGGCTTACTGACGGGAGCTTATGTGTTTAAAGTGATTGGATTTGCATTTACCCAGTCTAACTTACCGCACGAGTCCAGGGCTGTACCGATTGGTATGGAGTGGGCAGCCCTGTTTATGGCCATGCTCGCCATCGGCCTGGGATTCATCGCCCCCTGGATTTTGTCAATAATGGATACAGGATCACCTTTCGGAGTTGCTACACGATGAACTGGGATGCATGGTTACCGTTATTCATCATCCTTATTTCACTACTGGTAGCACTGGCAATTTTCCCTTTAGCAGAAGAAAAGGTTAAAACGCGTATTAGTCTAAACCTGGGTGGTGCATTGCTCAAGCTGGTACTAGTGGGTTTTATGTTATGGGGCGTTTATAACGGGCATCATTATGAAACCCGTTTGCCATTTCTGCCGGGCCTTGACCTGGTATTGAGAGCAGACGCCCTGTCCATGTTGTTTGTGGTGCTATCCACAGGATTGTGGTTTCTGACGACGGTATATGCCGTTGGATACCTTGAAGATTCACCGCATCGCAGCCGTTTCTTTGGTTTTTTCAGTCTCTGCGTTACCGCCACAATCGGCGTCGCACTGGCCGGAAACCTGATCACTTTTTTACTGTTTTATGAGCTACTGACACTCGCAACTTATCCACTCATCGTGCACCGGGGTACTGAAGCTTCACGCAAGGCGGGGCGCACTTATTTAATCTATACCATCGGTGGTGGGGCGTTATTGTTGATCGGCACCATCTGGTTGTATTCGCTCAGTGGAACACTGGAGTTTACCACGCGTGGTTTTTTATCGGCTGTGGACAGATCTCATCACCCGGCTCTGGTTATTATCTTCGTGTTATTGATTGCAGGTCTGGGAGTGAAAGCGGCGCTCATACCATTGCATGGCTGGTTACCACAGTCGATGGTGGCCCCCGCACCGGTTAGTGCCCTGTTGCATGCCGTAGCGGTCGTGAAGGCGGGTGCCTTCGGTATCATACGGGTGGTTTATGATGTGTTTGGCATCGAGTTTAGCGCCAGTCTTGGTGTGACCTTACCGCTGGCGATAGTGGCGGCTTCAACCATCATCTACGGCTCACTGCGAGCCCTGTTCCAGGATGACCTGAAACGTCGACTGGCATTTTCTACAGTCAGCCAGGTTTCCTATATTGTGCTGGGTATTGCGATTGTCGGCCCGCTTGCAACCATCGGCGGGCTGGTTCACCTGGTGCATCAGGGGGTCATGAAGATCACGTTGTTTTTCTGTGCAGGCAACCTTGCGGAAACACTGGGGATTCATAAAGTTAGCGAAATGAGCGGAGTTGGAAAACGAATGCCCTGGACCATGGTTGCCTTTACTATCGGAACCCTGGGCATGATCGGTGCGCCACCGTTGGCTGGTTTTATCAGTAAATGGTACCTGGGAATGGGGGCGCTGGAAGCCGGTCAGGGCTGGGTTGTTTTTGTGCTGGCCGGTAGCAGTTTGTTGAATGCGGGTTATTTCCTGCCTATCCTGTATGCTGCGTGGTTTAAGGAGCCTGTTGGTAACTGGCCAGCTGAACGCTCCTTTGGACATTATGAAACGTCACTGGCATTACTGCTGCCACCGCTGGTGACAGCTCTTTTGGCCGTGCTGCTGGGACTGTTCGCCTCAGCCCCCTTTAGTCCTTATTCCTGGTCACAGTTTATCACCACTCTGGAATATGCGCCGTGAACGAAATATTGACTACTTTGCTATTGCTGGCCGTACCTTTGTTGCCTTTATTGCTGGTATTTCCTGCGCTACGCTCGCGGTTGCCCAAAGCTCAGTTTGTTTCCTTACTACCGGCAGTGATAGTGGTGGTTACACCGGTTACTTTTTCAGCTGAATTTTCCTGGCTGTTGTTTGGTAGTGCGTTGGAGCTGAATGGTTTTAACCGACTGTTGCTGGCTATATCTATAATAGTATGGGTGATAGCCTTATTGCGAGTTTCCACTGAAGCCGCTACAAATAACCATATGATGACTTTTTTATTATTGGTGATGGCAGGAAATTTCGGGGCAATAGTCGCGGCTGATCTGCTGCTGTTTTTTAGCTTTACCACGCTGATGGGTTATGCTTTTTATGCTTTGCTGGTGACATCGGATAATACTATTCGAACCGTTGCACGGGTTTATCTGTGGCTGATGATTGTAGCAGATTTACTGTTGTTTGAAGTTTTACTATTGTTGGCAGTTAACAATACGAACCTTAATTTTGCATCTGCGAATACTACTATGGCTCTATCTCCTTTACTGGATTTAAGCCTGTGGTTAGTGTTATTGGGTTTTATGTTGAAGGCGGGCATCTGGCCTTTCCACTTCTGGTTGTCATCTGCATTTCGTTGTGTAAAACCAGTATGGACTATATTGCTGGCTGTAGTGCCTGTCAGCGTGGCTCTACTGGGTTTGTTACGCTGGTTACCTCTGGGTGAAATCAGTTCACCTGTAAACGGAGCCATAGTTCAGGTTATAGGCGTAAGCACTCTGCTGTACACATTAATTTCTATGCTAAAAATGACAGGTAAGAACAATAAGTGGCCTGAGCATGGAATTATTTTTTTTATGACGGGTTTATTCTTCACTGGTTTAGGCACTGGACTGGCTAATGCTGCAACCTGGAGTATTTATGAAGCCTGGGCGTATTATTACGTTGCCGCGTCAGGATTGGTTGTGCTGTTGGTTACGTTGAGTATTCGAATACAGCTGCGCCAAGATAAACCTGTAGTCCAAACCCTTCAGTCCCGAGATTCAACTCAGAACTTAGAGCACTTTGTGGTTATGCTGGTTACCAGAGTGAGTAAAACTGGTTTCTATACCCTACCTGGATGGCGTGCCTGGTGGCTGGACATGGCGAAACATTTTTGGTCAGCCACCTGTTGCTGGCAAAGCGCATTAGATACCAGCGAGTCTAAGCTATCTAGATGGCCAGTGGTTATCACACTATTTCTGTTGCTGGGAATTGTGACGGTATATTTTAGCTGCTCTTGCTAAGGCTGGAAAAGCATTTTAATTAGCATTGGTTTTACTACAGTTACTGGCAACCCTTTTTACGTGTCATAGTTCTACCGTTATTCTTTTGATTTAAACCATACCTTCCTGGGATATTCGTCGATAGGTATCAATCTCAATTGACCAGAACACCTCCACAAACAGGCTTTTCAGTTGATATCAGAATTGTTAGTCGATTTTTTGACTGCTGCCAATAGGCAGTGGCTGCTGAAACTTTTGGCTTATGATGATTTTTTCTTGAAGTATGATGTGTATACTCTTGAAAAGCGGATGGAGTTATTAGAAATTACGGTTGTTAAAAAGAAAAAGGTGTGATACTGAAGGCAGTTTTGAATATTGACATCTGTGGATAGGGTCTTTATATTTCCTATCCTTTGTCTGTCATGCAGATGGACGAGGTCTCGATGCCGATTCGGCTGTTGCAAAGGGGACGTGATGCACGTGCCGAGATGGGTGACCCTTCACGAAAAATTGTGGTTTTACACAGATAATATGAGAAAAAACCTTACAAAATAAAGAGAGCTCATAATAATAATTGCTGCCAGGAGCATATAAACAGTATGTCATCAAATTATCGGTTTGAAGATTATCAAAGCAAGCTTAGGGCCGGTCGCAATGAAATCAGTTCGAACCGTTTATTTCCAAAGCTGAAAACGAATGCGCAAGGCCTGGCTATTCCACATATACAACCCCGGGTGAAGTTGGTACCGGCCGAGATTTATCGACTGATACGCCCCTATGTCTCGGTACGTTTCATGACGCAGATAAAGGCAGTGGTACCGCTTGCTATTTACCTTATCCTGTTTCAGATCCTCATTCTGCGACAGTTGGAAGCGGACTACTGGGTTATTAGCGGAGGACTTTTTGCCGTCATTGTTGGTCTCATGTTCTTTATGGAGGGCCTCAAGCTTGGGCTGATGCCATTCGGTACTGCGATTGGTTCCAAGCTGCCACGCAAATTACCATTGCCCTTTGTGTTATTGATTACGGCACTACTGGGTATTGGAGTGACCTTCGCTGAACCGGCAATCAGTGCACTCAAGGCGGCGGGCCAAAATGTATCCGTCGAGCAAGCACCCTATCTTTTTACTCTACTAAACGACTGGTCTGATGTGTTGGTACTGGTGGTTGGTGCCAGCGTGGGTCTTGCGGCAGTACTTGGCACACTAAGATTTATCTATGGCTGGAGTCTGAAACCTCTGATTTATACCACTCTGGTACCATTGCTGGCGCTAACTGTATTCGCATCGATGGATCCTGAATTACAGAAAGTGATTGGTCTGGCCTGGGACTGTGGTGCGGTGACAACCGGACCGGTTACAGTGCCGCTGGTACTCTCGCTGGGTATTGGTATCGCGGCATCTGCAGGCAAAGGCGATTCAGAATTGTCGGGGTTTGGTATCGTAACCCTTGCTTCCCTGTTTCCTATCATCGGGGTGTTCCTGCTGGCACTTTATGTCTCCACCAGCCTGTCACCCGCAGAGATTATTGCTGCAGCCAAAGTGGCCTCTGGTGTGGTACAAACCATGACACCGGCCTGGTATGAGAGCAGCCCTGGTAAAGAGATTGTACTGGGTGTGCGTGCGATTCTGCCACTGGTTCTGTTTCTGTTCTTTGTGTTTAAGGTCGTACTGAAAGCGAAGCTGCAGAACAGAGGTGAAATTATTTACGGTGTCGTGCTCACCATTATCGGTATGTGCATCTTTAACCTGGGTCTTACCTATGGGCTTTCGAATCTTGGTAATCATGTTGGTAAACTGGTTCCTGCTGCATTCCTGGAAGTACCTGGCATAGAAATATCGCCCATTTACATATTCATTGTCGGTGAGACACTCGTGCTGTTATTTGCCTGGGCATTGGGTTATGGGGCAACAATGGCGGAACCCGCGTTAAATGCTCTTGGTGAGACTACGGAGAATTTGACCAATGGTGTGTTCAAAAAAAGTATGTTGTTAAAAGCAGTATCTCTCGGCGTTGCTGTTGGAATTTCCACTGGCGTAGCAAAACTGGTGTTTGATCTACCGCTGGTCTGGTTGCTGGTGCCAAGCTATTTGTTAGCGACTGTGCTGACTTATTTTTCAACCGAGCAATTCGTGAATGTTGCCTGGGATAGTGCCGGGGTAACGACCGGCCCGATCACCGTACCCCTGGTGTTAGCCATGGGGCTGGGGATTGGTGGGGCGATGAATGCCGTGGAAGGTTTCGGTATTCTCTGTCTCGCGTCCATAGGGCCGATAATCAGCGTCATGGTGATGGGCTTGTGGGCACGTTACCAAATCCAGAAACAAACCATGGCATCAATTAATATCATTTCTGAATCACAAGAACAGGAGGGGCAGGCCACCTTATGAGCAAACCAGATATTGTCTATTTAACGGATGTCGCCCTGATTACCTGTGTTATACAGGAAGGCCGTGGCGACCAGATTCTAGCGGCTGCACGTAAACTCGGTGTATCCATTGGCGCCACTGTACATCATTCCAGAGGTACCGGAGTACGAGAACGCCTGGGTTTGTGGGGGATTGCGGTCGAATCTGAAAAGGAGGTTGTCAGTGTGCTGGTTTCATCTGAGCAAAGGGACGTGGTCTTCGATGCGCTTTATCGTGCGGCTGAGTTCGATATGCCGGGTGTGGGCTTTATGTATATGACACAGCTTGAGAAGGTGGCGAAGTATTTGCCGGAAAACCTTCTCAAATCCCTCAACTCAAAATCTGGATGATTATCGATCATGGATAGTATTACTGATACAAAACATCACTTGTCAATCAAGGCAGTGAAGCTCATTACCTGCGTATTGAACGGTAAAAATATAGATGGAGAAGGCGATCTGCTGCATGCACTTTACGAGGAGAAAAAGATTACACGCGCCAACAGTATCAAATGTCGGGGATACGCCTCTCTGTTTGATGCAAAAACTGTAGGTGACGGGCTTCCAGAACCACGTTTTGCAAGAATAATCGAAGTAATTGTGCCAGAAACCGAGGCTGATGATGTGTTTGATTTCATCTATGAGAAAGCAGAACTCGGCAAGCCCGGTGCCGGGGTGGTATACATGGCTTCATTACTGGGGGCCAGCAGCTATTCTTTGCCCCGGGATGTTCCGCAAGAGGTATAAAGGCCTGAAATCCGGCATCGGCTTTATCTGGAGATGGAATCTGGGGACAGTATACCTATTAGCAATTTATATTTTTTCTACTCTGTTGTTATATGGCCGGTATCGCCACGAACCCGACGCACCCTACAGCCTATAAGGAATGACCGCTATGAGTAGATAGCAGTTATAAGTAATCAAAGAAATTAATTTAAAAAGTAAATTATAGATATTTTTAATATTTATTTTTTCATCGAGATTTTATGTAGTACTTGTCACCTGATCCCATTCTGGAGCCATTGCGCCAATGATAAACGCGATAACTTCGACGCTAGACAGATATTTCAAAAGTACCGTCATAGCCATAGAAATCATCGTCAGCAATTTTATCTGGTTCATCATTCCAGGCTGATGTGGATGGGTTTGTTAATCTGGTGAAGAGATTTTCCATGAACCGCAATCACGTCCTGTAGTATCGTGGAGTGAATCAAGTTGTCACTTTCCTGTCGCACGGATTTTAATTCTTTTTTGAGATCAAATACGGAGACGTTCCACGGTATCCATCCGGCAGCAAGTAGTGGAATGGCTCTCAATTCAAGGGTCAGATCATTCCCAGATTCCAGATCTGATTGCTCTCAAAGGTCATCTGTCTGGGCAAGCCGCAACGCTTGTCCCGAACTCTAACCGGCAGTGTTTTGATGACAGTTTTAACCAGAGCTTTATTTTACCACAATAGAGAACATATCGAGAAGACCAAGACTTCTATACTGCGCTATCCATCCTCGACCTGAAGTGACTATGCTTTTCGCAATTTTTTGGTAAATTGATTACTATCCAGAAAATAGAGTTAAAAAGTTCCGTGTTATAGATATTAGTATGGTAGGATTAATCATGGTAGCTGGCCATATAAACAGCATATTCAATGAGTTGCCAAACCAAAGGCATCGCCTACGCTCGACTTCAGGATGTTTAACGTCCTAAATATCCCTTAAATACCAATATGCAGATACTTGCGCCTGGAAATCAGGCCTGGATAGAATTTTCGTCGAATTATTCGACAAAAATAAGGTAGCTGGCCTTTTAAAATTAACCAGCATTTACCCCATGGGGCATATTAGCCCCGTAGGACTGGTGTGCTCCTTTTTTAACTTAGAAGGAGAAAATAATGACTACATCAGTCAATCATCTTGAAAAGTTGGCCATTGTTCAGACAGATTTTGATATCTGGGGAGGCAAGGTCAAACTCGACGACCCGGATATCAAGTTAGGTATAGGCGGTACATTACCCCCTAAATCCCTGGCTGAACTGGGTAATAAAAAAATCATCGATCCCAAGCATCTAAGGCCTTTTAATAGGTTGAAGACGATGGCTAGACGTTTATGCCTGGCTAAAGGGATGTCATTTATGAATGGCTTTGCGGTTCCTCTGGATGAAATTGATCGGATCAGTAGTGAGCTTGATGAAATACGTTGTGAGATGAATAACCTCAAGACTGACTTCATGGCTAACTACGATAAGCATATTTCCGAATGGCGATCAGAAAATACAGAATACAGTGAGGCAATCACCAAAGGTGTGCTTCCAGCTCAAGTTATTGAAAAAAAATTTGGGTTTGAATTCACTGTTTTCCAGGTTGATCCTGTTAATCAATCTGAAGGCCAGAAGCTTCAGAATATGGCCTCCGGTCTGTCTGGAGAGTTAATGGCTGAGATCGTGAAAGAGTCCGATGATTTTTTTCATAAAAATCTAAAGGGAAAAGACTTGTGTCAGGTTAATACTCAGAAAACTTTGATTCGTATACGAGACAAGGTTGAAGGATTAAGTTTCCTGGACAATCGATTCCTGTCCATTGTAAAGCTGCTCGATATTACTATTAAGGGCTACCCTGATTCAGGGAAAGTCGTTACCGGTGAGCCGTTTTACAGAATATTATCTGCCATCTTGATCTTGTCATCCACTGACAAGATTAATGATTACGCGACAGGTTCAGTTGACCTTGATGACATGACCAGTCGGTATATGTTCGCAGAAAATGTCAACACTGATGAATCTAAAGATGACAATGTGTCCGCTATAAACGTCGAAGAATTTCCAGAACAGAACTTGAATGAGGAATCATTTGAAGATGATATGGATGACGATGATATCGATGCATTTTTCCAGCAACATCAAGCAACAGCAGATGGCTCATTCTTTTAAGTGATCCCCGCCCGTTAGGGCGGGTTTGCTTCTTACAGGAGAAAAATATGAAAAATAGAAATACTGTTTTCAATGCATTACCGATTGTGGCAGCACATTACGGTGATAAGTTTGGCGTTAAGGTCGTAGTTGGTGGATCTGATGCAAGAACGAATGGGGACGTTATCCTGCTACCAAATATAGCGGAGAACTATCCACAAAAGAAAGTGATTTGGGGCTATTTGGCTCATGAATCTGGGCATGTACGAATGTCAGATTTTGAGCTACTACCTGAGGTTATTAAATCTGGTATTCCTTTTCGGAAATCTATTTTAAATGCAATTGAAGATTACCGTATCGAAAGAGGGATGATTGAGCTTTATCCAGGCGTTACTCATGACCTTAACCAAATGGTTGTTTATCTTAAAGACTGCGGATTGTTTCAGGCAGCCAATAAGGACAGCCATCCATCACAAATACTTCAATCCAAAATCCTATATTGGTTGCGATCTAAATTGCTTAATCAACCAGTGGATGATCTTGAACAATCAGCTGAGATGGCGATGAGTGAAGTTTTTAATGAAGGGGTTAATACTCGTCTGGCGGTACTGCTCAGAAAAGCATCGACGCTTGAAACAACCCGAGATTGTCTGAATCTGACGGACAGCATTCTTAAAATGCTGGAAGAGGAGGAAGAGAATGAGAGGGAGCAGAATCAAAATGACGTAGAAAATTCGTCAGGAGATGATGTAGACCCATCCAACGATTCACCTCAGGATCAATCTTCAAGTGATTCAACGGATCCGTCCAATGATGATTCAGAGCGTGAAAATAGTTCTGCAGACTCTGATGACAATTCAGACGGAGCATCCTCAAAGGGTGATGATTCCGATCAGGATGATATTGATGGGCAGCAATCAGGCCAATCAAATAGTCAGCCTGGTGACTCATCTCAGGATGATGACTCTGATCAATCAGAAGCTGAAAGTAATAGTTCTGACGGTACATTGCCACCTGATATATCTAAAGGTGATGGAATTGGCTCAGATCAGGCAATTCGACAGGCTCTGGATGCCTCGGATGATGATTTACCTCAAGATGCTATCGAGGCATTAAAAGAGGAGTTTTTAAATGAAGCTGATCTGCATGGTGATGGTGATTACTGCACGATACCGACAGCACCTGATTTACCAGGTAATGAAAGTGCGGGCGCGTCCATGTTGCAACAAGTGGGTTCAACGACATCCAAACTAAGAGCACAACTAATGGGTTTGGTTCAGTCGTCGAAACAGAATCGGGATCGATCCGGCTACACCGGGCGAAGACTGAATTCTAGCCAGTTGCACCGGGTTCTGAAGGGAGATACAAAAATTTTCAGAAAACGGGACCATCGGATACAACCTAATACAGCTGTGCATATATTGACGGATTTATCAGGATCAATGGATGGTTACGAAGAAGTGGTTGCAAGAGAATCATCAATGGCAATTGCGATGGCACTGGAAAGTATTCCCGGTGTTAATCCCGCAGTTACTTATTTTGGCGGTTATTCTGATGACCCGGTTCGTGCAGTTGTACGACATGGGCAATCCGTGTACCAGCAGGCAAAGAAGTTTCCGCATGGAACATGGGGATGCACGCCGCTTGCTGAAGCTATTTGGTATGCCGCTTTTGAGCTATCCAAGACCCTGGAGGAGCGCCATTTATTGATGGTGGTTACGGATGGACAACCGGATGATAGCCTGGCCACCGAAAAAGTCTTAAAACTGTGTGAGAACGCAGGCATTGAGACTATTGGAATAGGCATTGGGCATAAGGTTGAAGACTATTTTGATCGATCTGTTGTGATTCATTCAGTGGATGAATTAAGGCAGACATTATTTCGTTTAATGCGGGATAAATTAATCGTTCAAGCAGCTTAAAAACCTGACCATACCTGCC
>Ga0233448_1001133_pt1 | contig 24042 bp, 22 predicted proteins | sample SI_124_October20_2_FD_183015 | JGI IMG/M metagenome (GOLD analysis project Ga0233448, IMG submission 183015) | Seawater microbial communities from Saanich Inlet, British Columbia, Canada - SI_124_October2016_150_MG | ecosystem: Environmental > Aquatic > Marine > Inlet | place: Canada: British... | reverse complement strand
AACATAAGCATTTTTTTGGCCTTAATGGGGTCAATATTAATGTCCGCTAGAGGGTCAAAATTATTGGCCATTGACACCTACTGGTTGGTCAAATTTATTCACAAAGCTAATGGAAGATACGTCATGATAACTTTTTTTCAGTTCACAATCGAGAAAAACCAGTTATGAAATGTATGATATCTGGAGCTAATATCGAACAAAAATAAATTTATTTTTTTATTTAATTTTTGGAGTATTATATTTCTAGTTGGCACTAGAATATCAATAATGGGATAAAAATTTAATTTTTAATTATTTCAAGTTTAAATTCATCTTCCTTAAAATACATGCACAATGACTTAATTATGTTCAATGGTGGGGTTTAAGTTTATGAATATTCAATTGGCCGTTGAAGATTGGCTGGTTCACGATCAATCATCAGAAGAAATAGAAAGTAAATTAAAAACGGGGCTTATTTTAGTGGAATATTTAAGTGGAGATATTAGTATTGGTGAAGTTGCTGAACACTTGAATAAAAGCATTGAAGAAACTTCAAAATGGCTAAATAATAAGGGTGTTCACTGTTCTCGCTTAATGCCCAAAAATATGGAAAATATTGCAAAAAATAATATGGTGGCTCAACTAAAAGAGCAAGGGATCACTTTTTCAAATTAGACAATGAATATTATTATTTGTGATACGTGCTCTTTAATTAAACTCCAAAAAGGGAATGTGGCTCATTGCCTTGGTGGTTTTTACGATAAGGTCTTTATACCAGAGGCCGTCAAGAAGGAATGTTGTAATGGCTATGCACGACGAGCAATACAATATGATTTTATTGAAGTGGTTTCAGTAAAAAACATTCTAGCTTTAGGAATGGGGGCTGGAGAACGTGAAGCAATAAGTTTGGCTGTTGAACTCGGTATAACAAAAATCATTACGGATGATAAAAAAGCGTTTAACAATGCAGTTCGCCAAAAGCTAAAACCTATCAGAATATTTAATTTTCTGGTTATTGCTAAATATGCTGGTTTAATCCCATTAGTTAAACCTATTTTAGATCAAATGATAGATAAGGGCGAAGGAATTAGTGAGGATGTTTATTTTCAAACACTGCAAGATGCTGGAGAGTAATAGCATCATAAAAAATCAGGCAGTTATTAATTAACTTGTATTTGTTTTAACCCCGTTTAATATTTTATCTGTTTTAGTGGCACTTGAGAACGGTGCGTTCAACCATCTAAAAATAACATTTCAATTTCATGTTACTTAGAAGTATATCCTTTCTGGAAATCCAATAAAAATTACTTACCCGTCATGTTGTTTATTCACAATATCTAAACCAAAATATCAATGATTTTAATAATCATTGATTGTAACCAAATTTGTAACCAAAATCCCTACATGCAAGTTATATCAATCTGTTTTATATATTGCCCATACAGACGAATAGAACTTTGATTGTTTTATGATTGCTCAATGGTTTGACCTTATTTGGGATAATTAATACATCTTAATCAATCCTTATTATAGTGGTCAATTGTCAAATATGATATTTTACTTTTTAGGTTAAATCGTTACAATTTTGTTTTTCCCGCCAGTCTTGGCTATTTTTAATGCTTGCTTTGTTCTGTCATCTAGTGACTGAATGTCGTCACTATTTTTTGATTCAGTCATGCCTATACTGATAGAGTAGCCACATTGGTTGCCTTCATTAACCACCATAAATTCGGCGACTGCTTTTTGTAAGCGTCGTGCAATTTGTATCGTATGATTAATGGATATGTTTTCTGATGAAATAATAATGGCATTATCCACTCTAAAGAAACTGTCTTTATTTCTAATTTCATTGTATATGCAGTCGGTGATATGCCTTAATGCTTTGTCTGCTGATTCTTGTCCATATTTTGCAACAAATTGATTGAATTGGTCTATTTCTAGTCGCATTAAAGAATATTTTTGTTGTTGATGATCGTTGGGTTGAGTGGTAATTTGTTTTAAATGTTCCGTGTATGAGTTCGATAGATGACTGGCGGTTAATTGTACTTGCTGATTTTGTTGATATTTAAGTACATTTTGTAAGGGAAAAACAAGGCGACATAAAAGGCGTTCTAGTTGCTCTTTCTCATTATTTCTAAATTTCTGATTTCGATAAAATGTTACTTTTCCTAGATTGACTTCTTCAAACACTAAGTTGTAGCTACAGGAATGCTTGTTATCAGAAAATATCAGGGTTGTTTCTATTTCATGCTCATTATGAGTGTATCTGATGCAATCAATCATTATTACTTTATAGACCTGATATGAAAATGTCTTAATGGCTGATTCTAAATTAAGTTGTTGTGATGTCTTTATCAACTCTATGCTGTTATGTTCTTCTGCATTATTATATGTTTCAGAATTTGCTGATTGTTTGTCAGAAATATTTCTAAAATGATGATCAATGATTTCCGCGGGGTCTATTTGCAACATGGTTTTTGAGTTCAAGATAAATTCCTTTGTCGATGAAATGCATGTGATAACTAATTAATCGGTCATTGTCTAAAAATCTTTAGATAAAATTTTGTCAAAATAATTATGTTCAGCTACTAGACTTAATAAATGATAATTATTTTCAATTAACGAATAACAATAAAAATGTCAGAATCTCTAAAAAAACTGGGTAAATATCAAATTCAAGGCATTCTTGGTAAAGGAATGATGGGGGTTGTTTATCGCGGTCTTGACCCAGATATACAACGTCCTGTGGCCATTAAAACGTTAAAACCTCAGGCTGAAAATAAAGATGAAATTCTGGCACGTTTTAAAAGAGAGGCACAATCTGCAGGTATTTTAAGTCATCAAAATATTGTTGGAATTTATGATTATGGGGAAGATGATGAAAATAATCCTTATATTGCGATGGAATATGTCGACGGTAAAGATTTAGAATCCATCAAAAAAGTTGTTTTTGGTTATCAGATAGAAGAAAAAGTCCAAATTATTTCACAAGTCCTGGATGCTTTGCAATTTGCACACAGTAAAGGCATTGTGCATCGAGATATCAAGCCTGCAAATATCATGCTATTACCTGATAAAATCGCCAAAGTGGCTGATTTTGGTATTGCTCGAATTAGAGACTCAAATATGACGCAAATGGGGGCAGTGCTTGGAACTCCCGCTTTTATGTCTCCTGAACAGGTGATGGGGCAACGTGTTGAAGGTTCTTCGGATTTGTTTTCAACGGCCGTGGTTTTGTATTCATTGCTGACAGGTGTAAATCCTTTTCGTTCAAACTCACCTGCAGAAATTATGCAAAATATTTTGGGTAAAGAGGTTGCGCCACCGAGTGAAGTAAATCCTAGTGTGCCTAAGACATTTGATCTTTTAATGGAGGTTGCTCTTAATAAGTCAGCTGATCAACGTTTTGAAGATGCATCGGACTTTAAAAACAACCTTCAGGAAGCCAATCGACAAGCTCCTAAGAAAAATATTTTTTCATTATTTAATAAAAATAAAAAAGTTGAAGTTGAGAATGATTTTGATGATAGAACGGTGCTTGATGTTGATGATTTAGTCAATATAGAGTCTGCCATCACGGCTGAAAATAATACCTTAATTATTCCGAAAGATGATGATACAGAATTGCCTGATGATGAAGAAATAGAAACCATTATTTTTAAAAAAGAGGACGTTGAAAATAAACAAAAAGTTACCAAGATAGATCGTTTTGAAATTGTGCATGAATTGGGTAAGGGCAGTCAAGGAGTGGTGTATTTGGCGTTTGACCCATCGTTACAACGTCAGGTGGCGGTAAAAACATTAGCAGAAGACCTTGATGAGAACAGTAAACAGCAATTAATGCATGAAGCGAGGATGGTGAGTCGATTAAATCATCGAAATATTATTCCCGTTTTTGAAGTGGGGGAAGTGGGCAATACACCTTATTTGGTCTTTGAGTATTCAGAAGGTATGTCGTTGCGCAGTATTTTAAGTCAAGAGAAAAAGCTATCCACACAACGTGCCATTAAAATCATCATAGATATATTAAATGCTTTGATGTTTGCTCATGAACAAGAAGTGTTGCATTGTGATTTGAATCCGTCCAATATCATGATTGCGCCTAATGATATACCCAAAATAATGGATTTTGGGGTGTCTCAGAAAAACTCAGTTGAGGAAGAAAATAACATTGAAGCTTGGGGTACTCCTAAATATATGGCTCCCGAGTATTTTAATGATGGGAAAATTGGTTTTCAAGCAGATTTGTTTGCTGTGGGCATGACGTTGTTTGAATTGCTGTCTGGGGAAACGGCCATTGAAGAAAATGATGTTAATCGAGTTATATTTTTGATGGCACAAGGAGAGTTAAGGGCGTTACAAGATTTAATGCCTGATGTTGATGAAAGTCTCAATGACATTGTGATGAAATTTTTAGAAAAAGAGCCTTATTTAAGATACAGCTCAGCTAAAAATGCCATGGATACATTGCAAAAGTATATTGATCAGACGGAAGAAAAACTGTCGGAGGATGAGAAAAAAGCAAAATCAACGGTTGACTTCATGCTCAATCGAATCAATAGGAAACAAGATTTTCCCACCATTTCGCAACACATTGTAGAAATCAATAACCTGGCTGAGAAAGGTGATCATTGGAGTAGTGATAAGCTGGTTGAAATCATCAGTCGAGATTATTCTTTGACCAGTAAGATTCTTAGGCTGGTCAATGTGACCACAAAGTATGCTGAAACAGATGGTGAAATTACTTCAATACAAAAAGCGGTCACTATTTTAGGTTTTGAAAAAGTCCATCAGATTTCGTTGGGGATGTTTTTATTTGATCACATTAAAAGTAAAAAGAAATCCAAGCAGTTACGTAACATCATGTTGCGTTCATTTGCCAGTAGTATGGTGGCTCGTCAATTAAGCATGATGATTCATTCAAAAAATGAAGAAGAAGCCTTTATTTGCGCTTTATTTTATCAATTGGGTAAAGTGCTTTGTATTTATTATTTTAATCAGGAATATAAGGAAATCAAGGCATTGATCAGTGATCAGAAAATGTCAGAAGAGGATGCTTGCCTGAAAGTAATGGATGCAACTTATAGTCAGCTGGCCAAAGCGGTTTGTCAGACTTGGAATTTACCAGCAAAAATAATCAACGGTATTACTCGAATGCCTGCGGATGATATTCCCGAACCCAAAACGGAAACAGAGTTTATTAACAGTATTGCTGGGTTTTCAAATGAGTTGTGTGACTGTATTGAAATGACTAAAAAGGGCAATAAGTTACAACTGATAAAATTTCTCAGGGAACGTTATCAAAAATGTTTGCCCATTGATGAAAAAGCCATTGCTATTTTGATTGAAAGCTTGGTGATTGGAATACGAGAGCAAGCCAGTATTTTAGGTTTTGATGATCTTGATAATGTTAAGTTTATCAAACGATTGAATGTCTGGAGTGAAGAATTAGAAGAAGAGTTGCATGTGACTCGTGATGCCGAATTAACGGGTGGTATTTCAAATGAAATAATGAATCAGGACAGTGAGTCGCGTAAACAGTGGGCATTGATTAAAGGTATTAGAGAAATAAATCGATCCATTCGTGATAATGACCCTATTGGTCTGATTTTGCCTAAAATATTAACCATTGTACATTTGGCTTTGGATTGCCAACGGGTTTATGTGTGTCAGGCATCTAAAATGAAAGTTACCGCCATTTATTCGTTAGGTAAGGACAGTGAGCAATATCTAAAAAACTTTGTTTTTAAAATTGAACGCAAGGCAGATATTTTTAACGAATGTTTGTTGTTTAGAAAAGAAATTCATCTGGAAAATGCATTTGATTTGAGAGCGTTAAAGTTTATTCCTGAATGGTATAAAAATTCAATTAATGCCAAAGCTGTTTCACTTTATCCGATTGTATCTGATAATATTGTTTTAGGTATTTTGTATGTGGATTATGATGCGCCACCTGTTATCAGAGAATACGAACGTTTGTTTATATCGGCTTTTTGTAATCAAATTGCCTTTGCCATACGGAAATTAAATCTTAAATTAAAGCTTAAGTAGATTGAGTTAGTTGAACAGACAGTCTAGGAGGCTGTCCGAAAATGTAGGTTTTCGTCAGAACAAGGCAAATTTTGGCGAAAAAGCACAGTTTACTGGTGTAAATGAGCATTTTGAGCCGAATTTTAACGCAGTTCTGGCGGAAAGATGAGTTCTCGGGCAGCCTTCTAGCGGGCAAGTTTCAGTGTATCGATAATGTGCATAAATTCATGTACTATTTTTACCATGAAGTGCATGAAGCCAATGAATAAAAAATGTTGTTTTCCGATACTTTAAAAATATCTGATCATATATTAAGTGAGTCATTATGAAAAAAGCAATTTATGCAGGAAGTTTTGACCCATTAACCAATGGTCATTTATGGATTATTGAACAAGGCGTTAATTTATTTGATGAATTTACCATTGCAATAGGGGTCAATCCAGAAAAAAAATATACATTCAGTGTCGAGGATCGCCACGCAATGATTGAAGAATCGGTTGGCGGTCGATTTAATGTTGAAATTGATATTATTAAGAATCAATTTTTAGTTAAATACGCAGAAGACATGAATGCTCAGTATATTTTACGTGGTATACGCAACGAAAGTGACTATATCTATGAAAGAGGGATGCATTATATTAATCGAGATATTTCATCCACTGTTTCTACTATTTTTATGATGCCACCCAGAGGCATGGCGGAAATTAGTTCCAGCTTTATTAAAGGATTAATTGGTCCCAAAGGTTGGGGGCAGGTTGTTGAACAATATGTGCCTGCCAGTGTGTATCAACGAATTTTGTCAAAGTTTAGTTAATAAAAAATGAAAATACTCATCATTCGTCGAGATAATATTGGTGACTTAATTTGTACTACTCCAATGTTTCAAGCGTTAAGAGACAAATATCCCGAAGCATACATTGCTGCTTATGTGAATAGTTATAATAAAACCGTATTGCAGGGTAATCCTTATCTTAATGATGTTTTTGTGTATACCAAAGCCAAGCATCGGGATGACAAAACCAGTTTGTGGTCAGTTTATCGGGATAAAATTCGTCTCACGTGGCAACTTCGTACAGAAAAATTTGATTATATTATTTTAGCGGGCTCAACGTTTACAGGTCGAGCGCTCAAATTTGCTCAAATTCTAAAGCCCAAGCATATTATTGGTTATTGCAATGAGGAAAAGGATGATTGTAAGGCAATTGACTTGCCGTTACCAACAGCAAGTGCCAAAGATAAGCATGAAACAGAGGCTACGTTTGCTTTGTTGGAAAAGCTGGATATTCATCAGTCACCAGGTTCAACCTTGATTGTGCCTGCGCCTGAATATTGTCTGGGTGCTTCTGAACAAGTCGCAACAGCATTTATGAAACAATCATATGAATCCATCATTGGTATACATATTAGTGCAAGAAAACCAAGTAGTCGCTGGGCAATTAATAACTATGCTTCGTTAATTCAACGTTTGTATGAAAATAATAAAGAGTCCGTTTTTTTATTATTTTGGGCACCTGGTTCAAAAGCTAATAAATTGCATCCAGGGGATGATGAAAGTGCCGTAGAGTTATTGAATCAATTGAATGGAATCCCTGTTTATGCTTTCAAAACTGAAGTATTGGAAGAGTTAATTGCTGGTTTGTCATTATGCAACACAGTTATTTGCAGTGATGGTGGTGCAATGCACATTGCTGCGGCTTTAAGTAAGCCGATGGTTTGTTTTTTCGGTAATTCAGATGCCAGTCATTGGTATCCCTGGGGAATCAAGCATCGATTAATTCAGCCTGATTCATTGGATGTTGTGGATGTCAGTGTTGACGAAACTTTTAGGGTCTATCAGACGCTATCTTCTTAAGCAAGTTTTTTCAGCTTGCGTTTTTTAATAAAAAAATGATAAAAGTCAAGAAAACCTCACTTTTATATAAAATATTTTTTGTGGTGGTGTATGCTTTTGAGGTGTGTCATTTTGACGCAGGTTGACGCAGGTTGTGTAATTCAAAAGTCTTCAAAGTCTTCATTAATTCTATGTTGTGTGAAGAAAAGTTGTTTTTCATGACTGTAAATTTTCTTAGTATGAATTAAGGAGATAGGCTGTCAAAATATGAGTTTAACTAACGATTTTAACTAACATTGATATTTTTATTAATAATTATAATCACAACAATATTAAGGGGTGATATTTATGATGTACCGTAAAATAGCCATTACTGGTCTATTGGCTTTGATGGCCTATTCAAATTGTGCAATATCGGGGGAATCAAGAACGGTTAAAGCAGGTAAGAAACTGTATAATCAAAATTGTACTTTTTGTCATCAGGCAGATGCTATAGGTAAGGTTGGTTTTGCACCGTCACTCACTAACGAAGAATTTTTAGGCACCGCATCAGATAAGTTTATCATGGGAACCATTCGTGATGGACGTCCTGGTACTGGAATGCCTCCATTTGCACATTTAGGACGTAAGCAAGTTAAATCAATTATTGCTTATTTACGTACATTTTCTAAACTTCCCAACAGATCAGCGGCTATTAATGCGCAACCAAGAGCTTATGGTAATGCTCGTTTAGGAAAGTTGTGGTTTGATGATATCTGCTCGACTTGTCATGGTGTTAATGGTGATGGATACGCTGCGGGTGGTACTGGTACGGCTATTGGTAAAGCAGGCTTCTTAAATAAAGCGTCAGATGGTTTTATTCGTGAAACCATTAAGAAAGGGCGTTCTAATACGCGAATGTTAGGTTTTAGTGGTCCAACTGCTTTAGCCAATCTAACTGACCGTGAGATTGATGACATTATCGTTTACTTACGCCAATTAGCCAAATAAAAAATTTAGGAGAAATTATATTATGAAACGTGTAAAAAAAGGTATGTCACGACGTGATTTTATGAAGACCAGTACTTTTGTTACTGGTTCAGCAGCAGGAGCAGGTTTATTTGTTTCCAATAATCCTGAGCTAGAAGCAGCACCAGCAAGTTCTGAGAGTGCAACACGAACAACCGCTTTAGCACAATGTCCATACTGTGGTGTGGGTTGCGGTACAGTGATTCAGGCAGAAAACGGAAAAATTGTTTCAATGAGACCTGATAAAGATCACCCAACTAACTTTGGTTTGCAGTGTATTAAGGGTTTAACCGCTGCTGAACCTATGTATGTTGATCGTATGGAAGGTGACTCTTATGTCCGTAAAGATGTATGGGCTGAATGGAACAAGCCAGGACATGGTGATATTGAGTACATTAGTAAGACTAAAGGATCATTCGACGAAGAGCATTTTATTCGTATTCCCTACCATGATGCTTCTGTCATGGTGGCTCATAAAGTCGCTCACTTTGCTAAAAAATATACAGGTAACTCAGTTTCTTTGTACGGTTCAGGCCAATTGACGATGGAAGGACAGTATTTAGAAAACTTATTTCTAAAAGGTGTTTTAGGTTCTAACACCATTGAAGCTAACGCTCGTATGTGTATGACATCTGCAGTAACAGGTTATTTTGCAACTTTAGGTTCTGATACGCCTCCTTTGGCATACGAAGATCTTGAGTTATGCGACATGATGATGCACTTTGGTCATAATGCTCGTGAATCACATCCAATTATATTCTGGCGTGCAGCGGATCATAAAAAGAAAAACAATATCCCAACGATTATTGTTGATCCTCGTCGTACTGGAACTGTGATGGGATATGAAGATATTAATCCAAATAACACCGTTCATGTACCTATTCTCAATGGTGATATCAGCTTTCTTAATTCAATCGCTCATGTTTTATTAAAAGACCATAAAGATGTTATTGATTGGGAATTTGTTAAAGCCCATGCAACAGGTTGGAAAACTTATGTTGATGGTTGTCTTAATGATTATAGTCCTGAGCAAGTTCAAGACCGAATGGGTGGAGCTAATCATGAAGTGCCACCTGAATTAATTCGTAAAGTAGCGGGACTATTTGCAGATGCAACACGTAAACGTTTGGCTCGCAGTAAAGGTAAGCATTCTGGAAAAGGTCATGGTGGTGTTATTATCATGTGGGGTATTGGATACAATCAACATATCCATGGTCAGCATAATGTTATTTCAATCATCAATTTATTGACCTTAACAGGTAACTTGGCTAAGCCAGGTTGTGGACCATTCTCTATGACGGGTCAACCAAATGCAATGGGTGAAAGATTTACAGGTGGTCTAACTGGTCGTTTACCATTTAATCAACCATTGAAAAATAGTAAACATCGTGCTCACATGGCAAAACACTGGAGAGTTCCTGAGAGAAACTTGGTTAATGCCATGAAGTCAAAAAATCCTGGTTATGCCGTAGGTATGATGGAGCGTGCATTAAAAGATGATCTTAAAGCGATGTTTTTAGTTTATGCTACTCACATTGATTTACCGGATTCTTATAACTTGGTCAGACCTGCATTAATGAAAACATTTAATGTAGTTCAGGAAATTTATCGTCATGCACCTAATAATTTGTATGCTGATGTTATTTTCCCTGCAGCAACATGGGGTGAAGTAGAAGGTGTTTACATTAGTTCTGAACGACGTTTAAATATCTGTGAAAAAGGTGCTGAGCCTCCTAAAGGCTGTTTACCAGATATGGATATGGTTATTGATAAAGCCAAAGAAATTGCAGATTTATTGGGTATGGATGGAAATAAAATTTTACCATACCAGCGTAAAGCCAATGGTTTTTATGATGCTCAGGAAGTGTTGAGAGACATAATTAAAGCATCCGAGGGTACTGATACTGATTTAACAGGCATACTTGAAGTTGAAAAGCTGGATGGTATAACGCCTTATGAGCAATTGAAAAAATTGCGTGGCATTCAATGGCCAGCACCAACCTATGATATTGCTAAAGCGGGTGGTACTAAGCGTCGTTTTATGTTGCAAGAAGGTGATTGGAAAAACAAACCTTATGGTTATTTCCGTACCAAAGATGGCAAAGTGCATATGAAACTGTGTCAGCAGGATTATACTGATCGTTTGAAATACACCAAAAAATTGATGGAATTTGGTGTGAAAAAAGGCCTGTATACTATTGACCACATGGATCTTATTAAACTGGCTAGAGATAGAGGTTTAACTCCAGATATGCCAGATGAAGAACATCGTGGTAAAAAATGGAATCAAGTTCCTAACGATAAATTCCCATACTGGATGGGTTTGGGTGTGGTTTATGAGCATTTTCATACTGCTAAATCTAACCGTAGTCCAACAACTCGTCGTTTAGTACCTGAAATGTACGTTGAAATGCATCCTGAAGATGCCAGTGATTTGGGTATTAAAGATGGTGATAAGGTGCGTGTTGTTACACGACGTGGTTCTTTAGAAGCTCGTGCTCAGGTGGGTACAAATAGTTTGGTGAGACCTGCTCGTAATAATGTGCCTCGTGGTTACATGTTTGGACCTTGGAATCTATCGGTTGCTGACAGTGCCGATCCTAAGAAAAACAAATGGTTAGCCAATGGTATTACCAGTCGTGTATGGGATCCCGTCTCTGGACAGGTTGACTTTAAAAAGTTAGCTGCCCGTATAGAGAAAATTTAACCTTTAAATTTAAAGGAGGGTTTTGCCCTCCTGGTAAATTATGCAACGCAGATCATTTATTAGTTCATTAATCGCCAGTGCAGCAGCGCTGGCATCAACAGGTTCGTTGGCTGAAAGGTCACAACCTTCTTTACGTTTTTTGCGACCTCCTGCTGCATTAGCAGAAGATGACTTTTTAAGTCATTGTATCCATTGTGGGCAATGTGGTGAAATTTGTCCTAATCGCTGCATCAATTTTTTCACATTGGAAAATGGTTTATCTTCTTTAGGGACTCCTTATATACTGCCTCGTGAAAAAAGCTGTATTTTATGTATGAAATGCGGTGATGTCTGTCCGACTGGTGCTATTAAAAAAGTTGTTCGTGAAGCAAAAGCAATCATTGATAATGTAAAAATGGGTCATGCCAGAGTTAACAAAAGCTTGTGTTTATCCTACCAAGGAAAAACTTGTGGCGTTTGTTACCGAGCTTGTCCATTACAAGATGTCGCTATCTATGTTGGTATGCTAGAACAACCTCATGTCACCGATAAATGTGTAGGCTGTGGGTTATGTGAACGTTCTTGTATACAAATGCCACAAGCCATTCGTATCATTCCTAATTACGGATAAAATTATGAAGTCATCGTCTCCTTCCCAGCCTTATTTTCTGTGGTGTCATCTCAATAAATTAAGGTGGTTAAGTTTAATCATTGTTTTTTTAATGTTGATTATTTTGCCATTTTTTTATCTTTATCAAACGTATGCAGCTTCATTTGCGTATGATTTATTGGCTCCATCAGAGAAGCAACTTTATGATGTTGTTGAAACCTTAACTTCTCCTTTTACCAATGATCCTGTCAGAGATTTGGATGCCATCAAAGGAACTACATGGTCTGGTACATTCTGGGGGTTAAAATTGAGTGACCCATTGGCAGTTGTTGCTCAATCAGCAGCCAGTTTGTCTGTTTACTGGCCATTTTTTCTAACAGCTTTGATTCCCATTATTTTAACATTAATATTCGGGCGTTTTTTCTGTGGCTGGATTTGTCCCGCAACATTGCTTTATGAATTAAATTCTAATTTGGCTGTTTGGTTACATCGCTTAGGATTTAAGTTAGGTAATCGAACTTTTGATCGGCGTTTTAAATACTTGGTTTTATTTACAGGGCTAGTTTTGTCATCAATCAGTGGGGTGGTTTTAATTGCAGGCATGTATCCACCAGCCATTATTGGTCGAGAACTATTTTATGGCATTGCACTCAGTGGATTTGGTGTCGGTATGGTCTTTTTTGTCGGAACTTTATTGTTTGACTTATTGGTCTCGCGTCGTGGTTTTTGCCGTTATTTGTGTCCTGGTGGTGCTTTATATTCATTATTAGGGCGTTTTCGTATTTTTCGTATTCGACGAATAGTAGAAAGTTGCAATGATTGTGCTAAATGTAATGCAGTTTGTGAGTTTGGACTTGACCCCTTACGTGATCATTTTGGGCAAGAATGTAATAATTGCACGGCTTGTATTGCTGTTTGTCCAACAGATGCAATGACGTTTACCATTCAATTAACCGATTATCCAGAGCAAGGAGCAGGGCATTTAGGTCGTCAGTACCGTCGTGAAAATTCAGAAGAGGATAAATAGCCATGAAACGTCGATCATTATTACAAAGTTTATTGCAAGGTAGTGTCGTTCTGGGAACCAGTGCTTTACCTTATGCTGTATCCAGTTTGATGTCATCTGATGTATCTGCAGATCCTGTGCGTAACTATTGTCGCCCACCTGGTGCATTGCAAAATGATGATGCATTTATTGATGCTTGTGTTGGTTGCGGTCTATGTGGTGAAGTTTGTCCACCAAAATGTATAAAATTTCATCGTCGTGATGAGGGTAAAAAAGTGAATACACCTTATATAAATACGGCTGAAAAAGCCTGTATTTTATGTGATAAGTGTATGGAGGTTTGTCCAACAGAATCGTTGACAGAAATGCCGAAAGATAAAATCAATATGGGTATTGCACAAATTGACCGTTTGGCTTGTTATCCATGGGTTGATCGAGGTGTTTGTGGGGCTTGTGTGGCAATCTGTCCTATCGGTACAAAAGGTATTGATTTTGAATTTGCAAATTTTTATAAACCCATTGTAAAACAGGGTTGTGTTGGTTGTGGCATGTGTGTTGAAATATGCCCTCACCCCAGTGTGCCCATTTGGATTATTGATCGCAAAGAAGGTACTGTTGCCAAGCATACTGTTTAAATAATAGGTGTTTTTATTTTTACCATGAAGGTATAAAGTTTGTCTTCTTGCGCATCATGGTAAAAAATTAGCTCAATTTCCGAATATTTAAAAATTTGCCCGTTAGGGCATCATGCCCTAATGGATGATTCAAATTTAATATGAAAAAAATCTTTATTATTATTGTCATTGCTTTGTTGCCAGTTGAATTACTGCTGGCTCATCATGTTTTGGGGCGTCCAGCTTATAGCCTTAATGAAGATTCCAATACTCCACCAAGTATGCAGGTAGAAACACAAATTGGTAATTATTTTATCAATTATATGGTTTATCCAGCTTTTCCAAAACCCAATGAGCCAGGGCGAATTAATTTATATGCTTCACGATTAGACAATGATGCGCCATTTACTGGAGAGGTTACTTTTACAGTGCGTGATGATAGTTGGTTTAATCAAGATGAAGAGCCTCTTGGTAAACAGCCTGTTGATGACAATGTTTTTCGACAGGGCTTTGTTTTTGCCAAGGATGGTAACTATGTTATCACTGCTTCATTTAAAGCAGAAGGTGAACCCTATATTATTGAGTTTCCTTTGCGAATAGGGAATCCTGCTCCTATTGGGCCTCTCGGTATTGCCTTTGGTCTTATTGCCTTGATTTTAGTGACCGTTAGCGTTATTCAAAGAAAGCGTTTAGGTCGGCTAAAAGTGCGACAAGCACAGCAAGATATAAATGTATGACCGATGATGAGTTATTTGCTTTAGTTAATGATGGCAGTATCTGTATCATTAATGGCGAGCGAACCATGGTTCACCCTGGATTACCTTATGTTTGGGGTGGCGTAGTTGGTTTTGTCATGCTTCTTGCAAGTTTGTGGATGTTGCGAACTTCAGTCAAAAATTCTAAAAATAGTCCTCGTTTTAATCTTATATCATTGCCTGTTTTAGGAAATTTAATACGATATATTACAACCAGAGCTTGGGTTTTAACCAGTATTAAAAGTATTTCAGTTATTTTATTTTTAATGGTTATTGTTGCAGGCTTGTTTGGTACGCCAATTGCTGAGCGTAATTTAGCAACCATGTTGACCTGGAATGTTTGGTGGGCAGGTTTAATTCTGGCTGTATTTTTTTTAGGGACAACCTGGTGTAGCATATGCCCATGGGATGCCATTGCGACTTGGTTGGTGCGCCGACGTCTGTGGTTACGCGCAGAACCCAATAATAGTTTTAATTTAAGAGTGCCAAAACAACTTCGTACAATTTGGCCTGCATTATTATTATTTACAGGATTGACCTGGCTTGAATTAGGTGCTGGTGTTACTACGAACCCCTATGCAACTGCATTATTGGCATTAATAATGGTTGTTTTGGCAACGCTGTCCTTGTCTTTATTTGAGCGTAAAGCATTTTGTCAATATTTTTGTCCGATAGGGCGAACTGTTGGCTTTTATGCTCAATTGGCTCCCGTTGAATTGCGTCCCATTGATAATGATGTTTGTCTAAATTGTACTTCTTTAGAATGTTTTCATGGGACTGACCTGATTGAGCCCTGTCCAACTCATTTGGTGATGGGAACGTTAAAGCAATCAACCTATTGCACTTCTTGTGGAAATTGTAGTCAATCATGTCCTGAGCAGAATGTTGCTTGGCGCTTAAGGTCGCCTAGCACAGAAGCAATTCAAGAGTCCCGTCCACATTGGGATGAAGCATGGTTTATGCTTGGTTTGATGGCGTTAACTTTATTTCATGGTGTGACTATGATGCCATTTTGGTCAAGCTGGATCAGTAATTTTGGTCAAATAATTAATGATTCTGGACAAATGCTTTGGACTTTCTCAATTGGTTTAATCATTAGTTTATTAATGCCAATATTTTTATACGCTATGATGGTTTGGTTGACAAAATATTTAACACGTACCACGCTATCTTTTAGACGGGTGTTTACACAAATGGCTTTTGTTGCTATTCCGTTAGCTTTTGCTTATCACTTGGCGCATAATCTGAATCATTTGCTACGTGAAAGTATTGGTACATGGGCAGTGCTACAGAACCCGTTAGGAAATAATATGTTGCCACTGTCTTTGAGTGAACAGTATTTCCGTCATATGCAATTACAGCCCCATCAAGATATTTTGTTTGCAGTTCAGGCAGGATTAATGGTTTTTGGTTTTATTATTGCTATTAAAGTGATCCATGCTAGAGGGCAATATTTATTTAATTCTTCAGTAAAATTTTCTGCATGGAAATTGATGCCTGTTTTATTGTTTGCAGTGGGGATGACGAGCTTGCATCTATTTTTGTTGATGCAACCAATGACAATGAGAATGTAAAAAAAATACATGAAGGATATTTATGGATCGAAGAGCATTTTTTAAACGAAGCGTAAAAACTGCAACAGAAACAACCATTAAGCACGTTGATGAGTCTGTTAATAACCGTGCGCGTCGTTGGATAAGACCTCCTTATGCGATATCTGAATTACAATTTCTAATGTCTTGTACGCGTTGCACTGACTGTGCGGATGCATGTCCCCAGAAAATAATTTTCCCTTTATCGGCAAAATTGGGTGCCCAGGTTGTTAATACTCCAGCCATGGATTTATTAAATAAAGGTTGTCATTTGTGCGATGACTGGCCATGTGTTAATGCTTGTGAAGCCAATGCACTTGAATTGCCAGGGCTTGATGAAGATGAGCCAAATAATGATTCAATCAAATGGCCAAAACTGGCGATTGCAAAAATCAATCAGCAAGAATGTTTACCCTTTAGTGGTCCAGAGTGTGGTGCTTGCATCGCAAGTTGTAAAATACCTAATGCATTGTTGTTAAAAGATAATAAACCTGTGATTGATCCTGAGCTTTGCGTGGGTTGTGGTTTGTGTCGGGAATTTTGTATTACAGAGCCTCGTGCAATTGAAATTTCTACTATTTCGGCTTAACGTTATTTAGTGTTCACTCTCACCTAAAAGATAAAGTATAAATAAAATGCCGTTACAATTATCTGTTTTTTTTCAAAAATACTTATACCTTTTTTCGGCATTTATATTTTTATTGCTGAGTCCTTTTTCTCATACACGTGTTGGAACTTGGTTTTGCCTCATTGTTTCTTTTTTAGTTATTATTAAACGTGCTGATTGGCATCAGCTGAAAAAAATACCATGGGTTGTGTCAGCGATAATGCTTTGGGCTTTGTTGTCATTGCTGTCGATATCATGGAGTGCATATCCAGATATCACCAGTTCTGCATTGCGTAATGAAGTGTTTTTTAGTGTTTTGGCATTTATTGTATTCTTTTTTCTTTCTCAAAATCATCGAGCATGGCATTTTTTTATTGTCTCTATTTTTATTTCAATACTATTAACTTTTTGTGTGACTTTATTTAATTATGGAAATGTGGATCCAACTCGTTGGTCGATGTTGCATGACTATGGTTTTTACGGAAGTTTTCTAAGTATTGCGTCAGCTTTGGTTATTATTCCATTGCTTGGACAGGTTTTTCCACTGTCAAAAATAGTTGGAGTAGTGATTATTGCAGGCATTATATTTTTTGGCTATGACAATAATAGTCGGATGGCAATACTTGGTTTTGGTCTTGTTACATTATTTTATTCTATTTTGTATCTCTATCGTAGACAACAATTTTCACTTGTAAAAACTGCCATAATTATTGTTTTATCACTAACCATTGCGGGTATGTTTGGTATTAAAGGCATTAAAAATAAGTTGCCTGAGCCTGATATGTCGTGGAAAGAAATTGCTACTTATTACAGTCATGATGAACCCAGAGTTAAAATATGGCGTTATTGGGTGACTAAAATTATAGAAAAACCAGAAGGAACGGGTTATGGTTGGAAAGTTGCGCCCAAACACTATTTTAGATCTGGGAAATATGAAGTTCCTGATTGGCAACATAATGCGTTAATGTATTCACATACTCATAATTTAATTTTGGATTATGGCGTTCAGTTAGGTTATTTAGGCATTGTTATAATTCTATTTTTATTTGGCACAATTTTCCTGACTTTCTGGCGCTTTTATATTAACAATTCGTCTCAAATTATTGCACCATTAGCTGGTATGGGAGTGACTTTACTGATTTTTATGAAAAACCAAACCGATATGTTTTGGGTGGGACATCATATTGTTTATTTTTTTGCAATCATTGGAATGATCTTGGGGTATTGTGTTCATGAATTCGAACAATTAGATTCAAATGATTGATTTACTTAGAGGGTCGTGTCTCCTTACCTTTCATGATTTCATTTAATACAGTAGAAAATTCTTTCTCAGGCAATAACGTATAACTACAACCTTCTGGTAATTCTGCACCGTATTTAAACATGGCGCTGGTCGGAAAAGATCGGCACATTTTTGGGCGATTTTCATAGTGTTGACACAAATTGTCATTCCCAATAAATTGACATTTAAAACGTAAAAAACCATCAGAAAATTGCTCATTCATTGGTTTGAAAATTTTGTAGGATGGCTTGAAAAATGTGAGTTTTTTAAATTCTTTTAGCGTCTTGATTGGCGTGGTGCGATTGACGATAATCAGCTCTTTGCAGCAACGACCACATTGATTGCAGTAGCCACCTACTTTGGGTGATCTGTCCAAGTCTTTGTTTGAGAAGAAAATTCTCTTCCAGAATGATGAAATAAATTGAGGTAATCGACTCAATGAAAAAACTCAAGATTGAGTGTTTGCAACGTTTTTCTTTTCTGTTCTTTTTTGTTTAAGTAGTAGTAAAGTATAGATGGGGCCAGAAAACCCATAAAGCGTAAAAAGACCAAATAATACCAGTGGAGGTTGTAAAAAGATGATGGCAAATGCCAGCATGATGCCAACAATGGTTAAAAAAGGTACTTTATTTTTAAAGTCAATTTCTTTAAAGCTGTGGTATCGGATGTTGCTGACCATGAATAAGCCTGCTGTAATCGTAATGATTAAAGAAACAATTTCAAAGTCTTTGGGGTTGAGGTTGTAATCAGCAGCAACCCATATCATGCCTGCAATAATTGCTGCCGCCGCAGGACTGGCAAGTCCTTGAAAATATTTTTTATCAGCAACTTCGGCTTGGGTATTGAAACGGGCTAATCTTAATGCTGTTCCTGCAGTGTAGACAAAGGCTGCGAACCAGCCTATTTTCCCTAAACTGGATAGCGACCAGAGATAAACCATTAAGGCGGGCGCCAAGCCAAAAGAAACCATGTCTGACAAACTGTCATACTGACAACCAAAATCACTTTGAGTGTTTGTCATTCTGGCAACTCTGCCATCAAGACCATCCATGATCATAGCAACAAAAATGGCAATAGCTGCTGCTTCAAATTTACCATGAATTGCCGTTATGATTGCGTAAAACCCACAAAATAGTGCTACTGTGGTGAAAAGATTGGGTAATAAATAGATGCCTTTTCTTCTAATTAGGTTTTCTTCGGTGTGTTCCATTAAATAATCCTAATTTGAGTTATTGCAGTGAGTGAGTTTTGAATGGCGTGTTGGCTGACTCCTCATGAATTCAGGAGCCAGTTATTGAAGAGACTGCCTAGGAGGCTGTCCGAAAACTCATCTTTCCGTCAACTCTGCGTTCACCCCTCAAGGGGGTACCGAGGAAAAATGGTCTCAAAATGCTCATTTACACACGTAAACTGCGCTTTTTCGACAATTTTATGCCTTGATTTGACGAAAATCTGAGTTCTCGGGCAGCCTCCTAGTTCTTTGTTTTATCAACGATCTTATTAGCCTTGATCCATGGCATCATGTCACGTAATTTTTCTCCAACAATTTCAATTTGATGTTCAGCACCAATTCTTCTTTTGGCTTTTAACGTTGCTGCACCTGCTTGATTTTCAAGAATGAATTCTTTGGCAAATTCACCATTTTGAATTTCATTTAAAATTTGTTTCATGCGTTTTTTGGTGTCAGCATCAACCACTCTTGGCCCACGAGTAAAGTCACCGTATTCGGCTGTATTGGAAATAGAATAGCGCATGTTAGCAATGCCACCTTCGTACATTAAATCAACAATCAATTTTAATTCATGTAGGCATTCAAAGTAGGCCATTTCTGGTGCATAACCTGCTTCTACAAGTGTTTCAAAACCAGCTTGTACCAATGCTGTTGTGCCACCACATAATACGGCTTGTTCACCAAATAAGTCAGTTTCTGTTTCTTCTTGGAAAGTGGTTTCAATGACTCCTGCTCGACCACCACCATTGCCTGAAGCATAAGACAAGGCAAGTTCTTGTGCTTTACCTGTCGCATTTTGGTAGACAGCAATCAATGAGGGTACACCGCCACCAGCTTGATAGGTTGATCTCACCAAGTGTCCTGGGCCTTTAGGAGCAATCATGATGACATCAATGTCTGCTCGGGGGGTAATTTGACCAAAGTGGATATTGAACCCATGAGCAAATGCAAGTGCAGAGCCCGCTTTAATATTGGAAGCAATTTCGTCGGTGTATAATTTTGCCTGGTGTTCGTCTGGAACTAACATCATGGTGACATCTGCTTCGGCAACTGCTTCGGCAACTGTTTTAACCGTTAAGCCAGATGCTTCTGCTTTGACAGCTGAAGCTGATCCTGCTCTTAAGCCGACAATGACGTCAACGCCTGACTCTTTCAAATTATTGGCGTGAGCATGTCCTTGTGAGCCATAACCTAAAACGGCAACTTTTTTTGATTGAATAAGGGAGAGATCTGCATCTTTGTCGTAAAAAACCTTCATTTGATATCCTTTGTAAATTTCAGTGGTTTGTTTGTTTATTTGTTCAGTAAATGGGTAAAAAATAGATTGTCATAATTAAGGGTGATTCAAAATTAACCTTTATATTTTCTCGTTCTTTTACCCACAGGTTGTATTGCTCAAACAGTTGCATAGTTCGGCTATGCGTTTGTTTTCGTATCTCATTTGTGAACAAAATTTATTCACACATTGTAAAGGTTGTTTTTGAATCATCTCTTAGGTGACTCGTAGTCCTTTTGCTCCTCTGGAAATGCCTGATGCACCTGATCTCACAACTTCCAGAATATTGCTGTTATCAATGACATTGATAAATGCATCTAACTTTTCGCTGGTTCCAGTAATTTCAATGGTGTAACTGGTCTCAGTTACATCTAAAATCTTGCCTCTAAAAATATCTGACAGTCTTTTAATTTCATCTTTTTCAGGTAAGGTTCCACATCTCACTTTAATTAACATCATTTCACGTTCAATGTGAGAGCCATCGGTTAGGTCGAGCACTTTAACAGTATCGACTAATTTATAAAGCTGTTTTATTATTTGCTCAATAATGTTGTCATTGCCGTGAGTCACTAAGGTCATTCTGGATAGAGAGTTGTCTTCTGTAGGAGCTACGGTCAGTGATTCTATATTATAGCCCCTTGCAGAAAATAACCCTGAGACTCTGGATAATGCACCCGCTTCATTTTCGACTAATATTGATAATATTCTTCTCACTTATGCTAGCTCCCTATCACTGGATATAAACGGCGACATATGCATTTCATGATGTCCTTTGCCTGCTTGTATCATTGGGTAAACATTTTCAGTTGGATCGATAATGCAGTCAATAAAAACAAGTCTATTTTTTATTGCAAGTGCTTCTTTTAAGGTTGCTTCAATGTCGCTGGGTTTTTCGATTCGCATACCAATGTGACCATAACTTTCGACCAGTTTTTTGAAGTCAGGCAGAGCTTCTACATATGAGTTGGAATATCTTTTGTCATAGAAAAATTCTTGCCATTGTCTGACCATGCCCATGTAGCCATTATTCAAATTGATTATTTTAATGGGCAAATCATATTGTTTGCAGGTTGCCAGCTCTTGTATGCACATTTGGATACTTGCTTCTCCAGTAATGCAGGCGACTTCTGCATTGGGGTTGGCAATTTGAACTCCCATGGCAGCAGGTAGACCGAATCCCATTGTTCCTAAGCCTCCTGAGTTTATCCAGCGTCTTGATTTATTGAATTTATAAAATTGAGCAGCAAACATTTGATGTTGACCTACATCTGACGTGACATAATGGTCATCAGTTGTTAATTTGCGCAATGTTTCTATGACCAGCTGTGGTTTAACGAGTTCACTTTTTTTGTCATATTCCATACAGTTAACGGAGCGCCACTGGTTGATTATTTGCCACCATTTTTCCAGTGCTTCTGCGTCTGGTTTTGTTTGTTTTGAATTAATGATGTCGATCATATCTTTAAGTACAGAATCAACTGAGCCAACAATCGGGATGTCTACCCGAATATTTTTAGATATAGATGAAGGGTCAATATCAATATGGATTATTTTTGCATTAGGGCAAAAAGTTTTAACGTCACCAGTAACTCTGTCGTCAAATCGTGCACCAATGGCGAGTAAAACATCACAGTCATGCATTCCCATATTGGCTTCGTAGGTACCGTGCATACCTAACATGCCGACGAATTGTTTGTCTGTAGAAGGATAAGCGCCTAGTCCCATTAATGTACTGGTGATTGGAAAACCTAATGATTGCACCAGCTGAATTAATTGATTTTCAGCGTTGCCTAAAATAACACCACCACCGCTATAAATCATTGGGCGTTTTGCGGTCAATAATAATTCAACTGCTTTTTTAACTTGGCGCCTATGTCCATGCATGGTTGGATTGTATGATCGCATTGAAATGGTTTTAGGATATTCAAATGGGATTTTAATATTTGGGTCAGTGATATTCTTTGGAATATCTATAACGACAGGACCTGGTCTACCCGTTGAAGCAATATAAAAAGCTTTTTTTATGGTTTTTGCAATGTCGTTAATGTCAGTGACTAAAAAGTTGTGTTTAGAACATGGGCGTGTAATGCCAACGGTGTCAACTTCCTGAAATGCATCCGTACCAACCCATTCAGTGATTACTTGTCCTGTAATGACAACCATTGGAATTGAATCCATGTAGGCTGTTGCAATGCCTGTGACGGCATTGGTTGCACCTGGTCCTGATGTTACCAGAGCAACGCCTGTTTTTCCTGTTGAGCGGGTGTATCCATCTGCTGCGTGAGTGGCGGCTTGTTCGTGTCGGACTAAAATATGTTGAATATTGTTTTGCTGAAATATAGCGTCATAAAGGTGTAATACGGCACCGCCTGGATAGCCAAAGATATGTTTGACACCTTCTTCCTGTAGACATTTGATAACTATTTCGGATCCATTTAATTCCATATAATTCCCGCCCCTGGCAGATTCATCTGATTTTTCTAGGATGTGTATACTTTTTAAGATTTTAGGATGATATCATATTATTTTACAATCTCTACCCAATATTGAGCTATTGTTATAAAAATAAGTTATCTATCCATTTATTGTTAATAAACAATAACGTATAAGATATAAAAGCATTGTTAATTTGAGGGTTGTTAATTTAAGGGGGAAGCCGATGGCAAAACTTTCGATCAAAAGCTGTTTTTTAGTGGTAACATTATTTTGTATGAGTTTATCATCCTATGCGGCCATGTATAAATGGGTTGATGGTAATGGTAAAACGCACTACAGTAGTTCTCCACCACCAAACCAACAAAAATCTAAAGCCATTAAATATCGTAAATCTCATGTCAATTCAAAGAAGGCATTGGATAACGTTCGCAAAAAAAATCAGGCATTTGAAAGTCGATATAATAAAAATAAAGAGTCACGCAATAAGTCGGCAACGGCCCTAAAAAATAAGGCCATTAAAAAACAAAATTGTGAAGATGCACGAAGTAATTTAAAAGGATTTAATGATCCCATGAACCGATATTATTTGGATGACAGTGGTAAGAAAAATGAGTTGTCCACAAAAACTAGAGCAGAAAAAATTAAAGTTGCTCGTCAGCAGATGAAGGAGAATTGTCAGTAATGCCATTATTAAATATACAAACCAATGTTGATTTAGGTAGTCAGGAGCAATGTAATGATTTTTTGGCAGAAGCATCTGTCGTTGTTGCAAATATTTTGTCGAAACCTGAGTCTTATGTCATGGTCATGGCTCAATGTAATCCGCATATGTTATTTGCGGGGAATAATGAACCTTTGGCTTATTTAGAATTAAAGAGCCTGGGTTTACCAGAGGACAAAACCGCTGATTTATCTAAAGCTTTGTGCGATATGATGAATAAGCATTTTCAAATTGATAATAATCGTGTGTATATTGAATTCAAAAATGGAGAACGTCATTTGTGGGGCTGGAATGGTGGGACGTTTTAATATTATCCCTTGTCATTGTTTAAATAATGATGGTCACCTACTGACGGGTGCCTAAGGGGGGAGTGAAATA
>Ga0233448_1001130_pt1 | contig 24090 bp, 33 predicted proteins | sample SI_124_October20_2_FD_183015 | JGI IMG/M metagenome (GOLD analysis project Ga0233448, IMG submission 183015) | Seawater microbial communities from Saanich Inlet, British Columbia, Canada - SI_124_October2016_150_MG | ecosystem: Environmental > Aquatic > Marine > Inlet | place: Canada: British... | reverse complement strand
CCTGTTGCTGCAATAATAGTAGTGTCCACACCAGAGAAGTCTAAGTAGAAACCATTAGTACCATAAGACCCAGCATAAGCAATAGGCTTCCATTCACCGTAGTCACCAGTCTCACCGAATGATGTTGGGTCTAGTGCTTGACCATCTATGAAGTGTACTTCTGCTAGGTAGCCGTCTAGGTATTTCGTAAACGTAGTATCAGCATAAATATTAGAACCTAACGCAGCATATCTACCAGATAAATTTGTCCAAGTATCGTAGTTCTGTGAAGGGTAAGTTGCTGTTGAGAAAGATGTTACTTGCTCACCATTAACATATAACTTAACCCTATTACTTGCTGTGGCTTGTGTTGTGTCAACTGCTAAACAAATATGATACCAAGCAGAGGTATCTCTGAATACTTGATTGGTTACAAAGAAAGCGCTAATAGCGCCACTCATATAATAACGTATTGTATCTGTCGTGGAAAATTCTAAAGTATCCCAATCAGAGTTTTCTGAATTGTTCTGCCAAGTGATTATAGGTTGTTCATTAGTTAAATTACCACGCTTAACCCAACCACTCCATGTCCAAGTCCTACGATTGCCAGTACCTTGTAACCAAGTTAAGTTAGCACTATCATCATCATTAAACCTAGCGGAATAAGGGATGTCGTATCCTGTGCTGACACCAGCAGCACCTTGTCTAGTTTTATCTGAAGCAAATGCCATTAGGCGAACCCTGTGCCAGCTTGCATACCGTACCAACTACTGCCGTTAGATACGAATGAATAGATTGTCTTAGCGCTGCCTGTTGTTGGTGCTGCCCCGCCCGACCAGAGAATAGTTCCTGACCATGCCGCTGGCACGGTTGCTATAACTGTAAATGCTTTACCTGCTGCTGCGGTAGGCATAGTAACCGTACATAGGGAAGCGTGTGTTACTTCAAATAAAGTACCGAGTGCTAAGTCTATTGTGTAAGTTGAAGCAGAAGAGGTTGCCTCTGTTTCAGTAATACCTTTAAGGGTTTGTGTTGCTGTGAAGGACTGTGCTACGTCTAATTTAGCTGTATCAGCATCGTATGCTTGTACATCAGTACCGATAACCATACCAGTAATATCATTACTGTTTAAGTCTAAATCACCACCCAACTGAGGGGTTGTATCGTTAACTAAGTCACTATTAGCAGCTAAACCCGCAGCTGTAATCCTTTGTTCAAGCCTGTCACCGGCTGCATATGCCCTAGCTGTCGTACTCTCTGAGCCTCTAACTATTGTTAATACATCGGTAGACCTAGCAGTTACTTTAACAATCTCGAGGTTATTCGAGCTGTCGATAAGCGTCGCATAAAAGTAATCAGCTCCTGAAAGCGTAGGGAATCTTGCACCCTCGCCTGTTATAAGTGTAACACTCGTAGCGCTGCTAGTGATACTAGCAGCTAAGGTTGAATATGCGTTATTAGCAAATTTAACTGCCATAGTCTACTCCTAGTTTACAGTGACTGTCCAAGTAATACCCAGTGTGTCAGCAGCTGCTTTGTTTATAACAGAGAATGTTGTTCTACATAACATCGTGCCTGCTGATGAAGCATTAAAAATACCTGCTTCAGTTACTGCACCTGTACCTACGCCTGCGCCGAAAGTCACTACATATGCAACGCTGTTAGTCGTAACCGTTGTAGATGTTAACGCTGTTCTGCTCGATGCAATTATAGTCTCAAGTGTCGTATTACCTACAACTGCACCTGTTGTGCCTGTACCTAACTCCATATGTGACATTGCTGTCGCAGTTGCATTTTTCATACGTGATGCAATGAAGTTCTTACCTACTGTAACTACAGTGTTTGGGATAATTACTTCTTTAGTAACATCGCCTTTCTCGTTTGTAAGAGTAAGTTTTAGCTCACCCGTCATTTTAATGTTGTCTTTTAACATTAGTTTCTCCTATGTAATAGTGGTTATATTAGCCATGTACGCACCGATTGTCAACGTCGGATAGTGGAAGTCTACCACAAGTCCTGCACCACTTGTATCAGGATATGTAATTAAACCATGGTTCATAACAGGCTCGTTGACCAAACCTGGTGCCCCGATAGTGCCTGTATGTGCTTCGTAGCGGGTGCTATCTGCACACCCGTCTGGGAATCTGGATGAGTTTAATAGGCTATGTTCACCGTTTAGTAGGCAATCATAATCTGCTATTGTTAATACTCTAGGAGTATGTATAAAGCCTGACTCACCGTCAGACATAAATACTTCATCCCAATACTGCTCTGTCTCACCTAGAGTCAGTGTAAGTACAATGCTCTCAGCTGCTGTCGCTGATGAAGCAAGTACGGATGTAACGCTCTTAGCGTCCGAGTCACTTGCTGATGCAGCAGACGTCAAAGCTTTCGTAATGCCGAACGTGTTAATGCTGTCCGATGCCGTCACCGGGTCAGGGTCTACGTCTACATCAGTTAAGTCGTAGTCGACTGCTGATGTGAATTGCTTAACAATTATACTTGTCGTAGATACTGCACTTGTAATTGCTTTTGTAATATTAAATGAGTCAACACTATCCGAAGCTGTCGCTGATGAAGCAAGTACGGATGTAACACTCTTAGCATCTGAGTCACTTGTCGATGCAGCTGACGTAGCTGTAGAGGTTATGCTCTTTGCGTCAGAATCTGTTGCTGTGAGTGTGCTCGTTGTACTCTTCGCAGGGCTAAATGCTGTACTGTCCGATGCCGTCACCGGGTCAGGGTCTACGTCTACATCAGTTAAGTCGTAGTCGACTGCTGATGTGAATTGCTTAACAATCGTACTGGTCGTAGATACTGCACTTGTAATTGCTTTTGTAATATTAAATGAGTCAACACTATCCGAAGCTGTCACTATATCAGTTTCATATTTGTTGTAGGTAAACGTATTGAGTACGTCCGCCATTGTAATAAGGTCAGACTGGATAGAAGTAGGGTTAGTGACTGTAGAGTCAGAAGCCGTTAAGGTCTCAGTCTGGTTGCTTGTAGGGTTAGTAGCGACGCTATCACTTGTCGATGCAGCAGATGATAAAGCTTTCGTAATACCGAAGGTGCTAATGCTATCTGAAGCAGTTACCGGGTCAGGGTCTACGTCTACATCAGTTAAGTCGTAGTCGACTGCTGATGTGAATTGCTTAACAATCGTACTGGTCGTAGATACTGCGCTCGTAATTGCTTTTGTAATATCGAATGAGTCAACACTATCCGATGAAGTAACTGCATCAGGTTTATATTTGTTGTAGGTAAACGTATTGAGTACGTCCGCCACTATAATAAGGTCAGACTGGATAGAAGTAGGGTTAGTGACTGTAGAGTCACCCGCCGTTAAAATCTCAGTCTGGTTGCTTGTAGGGTTAGTAGCGACGCTATCACTTGTCGATGCAGCTGACGTAGCTGTAGAGGTTATGCTCTTCGCGTCAGAATCTGTTGCTGTGAGTGTGCTCGTTGTACTCTTCGCCGGGCTAAGCGCTGTACTGTCTGTTGTAGAGACTGGGTCAGGGTCGATATCAGCGTCGCTCATGTCGAAGTCAACTGATGAATGGAATATCTTACTTACTACTGCTGTGACTGTTACGTCAGATGCCTCAGTAATATTAACAGTCTTAGCCGCACTATCTGTTGCTATCGCTGTTGATGATGTAGTAGTTGTTACAGCTTTAGCATCTGAGTCTGAAGCTGTTAGGGTTTCAGTGGGGCCTGTACCTATGTCTTTCTTATTTATAGCGTCTGCCGTGGACACTGAATCACCTGATATAACCTTTCCTGCTTCATTACTTATGCTATCACTTGCTGTGAGTGTTTCAGATATTGCCCTACCTAGGTCAAATGCTGTAGCATCTACAACAGTTACCGGGTCAGGGTCTACATCGTCGTCGCTCATATCGAAGTCGACAGAGGAGAGGAATATCTTATTAAGGCTTGAGTCTGCTGTAACTGAACTTGCAAATACCTTAGTTACGTTAACTGTTAGGTCATCTGAGGCTAATAAAGTTTCTTCTTCACTCTTAACTACAGCGATTGTATTAACTATATCCGATGCTGTAACTGTCTGTGCTTCTAGTATAGTAAGTGGGACTATGTATGCTGTCGCACTAATTGAAGTTGCTGGTGCGGCGGTTAGGCCTATAGAATATTCAGTCTTTACAGCAGAAGCACTCGACACCGAAGCCGAGGCTAATATAATTGATGATACTGCTGATGTAAACTTTATATTCACTAGAAATTTTCTCTTAACCTAAACCTTAATGTGTCATATACTGTCTGTACGTCAGTGGCGTACGTCACGATTATCTCACCCTCGTAGGCGCCTGCGTCGACATCTAAAACACCTCCGCTGAAGTCAAACTGTACCTTACCCGTCGTACCGCCATCTAACTTAGTTGTTGAGATAGTAGATAATAATGTCGTACTACCCACAGCTCTAAACTTAACTGTAACAACTGTTGATGCGACAGATAAATCTAACGCCCCGCCTGCAACGTCGTCCGTTAATGTTAAAACAATTATTGGTTTCTCATCACCCTTTACTAATTTAATTACATCAGCCATATTATCCTCAAGCTAGTGGGCGCATCTCAACAGTCATAGACGCTCTTGCAGCACCTAAGGTTGTTCTAGCTCTGCGCTCTGAAATTTGAAATGAAAACTGCTTCGCATGGTATGTTGCTAGCTCTCTGTCACTCCAGTCTTTATTAGGGAGGACAAGTAGGTGTTGTAGCGCACCATGCATAATTACATTCTCTAGCTCATCTAAGACTGACTTATCCATCTTAGTAGCTGTGCGTAGTGGCTTTAATACTACAATCATCTTAACATCGTACTTCACTGCATCGTCAGGGACGGGGGCTAATGCGAAGTTATCGGCATCGAGTTGAGTTATATACCTAGGCTCTGAGCGTTCATCCGTTGTTGCTTCAGGCCACTTAGGTTGTATGTCGTGTAGGTGTTCAATAGTAACAGGTGCTAACTTGCGCCCATTAACAGTTACTGTTAGGAATGCGTGAACCTCTGCATCTGTCGGTGCGCTGTACGCATAGTCATACACACCTGGAGTTAAGCGTAGCTTAGGTTGCTCATAGCGCCAAGCTAAAGTTCTCTCACAGGCCTCGATAGCCGCATCACGAACATACTGCTCAATGATAGGCGTCGGACAACCTGGAACGCTCGGGGCTAAACGAGATACAATCGTACTAAAATCACGTGATGCCATTAGATAACCTCCCCGGGTTTCATACCTGAGTTCTCAGTATCAGTCACTGGTCTACTCTGAGCGCCTACACCTAGAGCCTGTGTAAAGGACTCCTGGAATAACTTAGCTCTATTGGAATTAACATGCTCATTATCAATAGACTCAGCTAAGAATACTGTGGCATCAAGGACTACAGGGAAGTAAGCATCTGATAATAGTGCTACTGCTGTAGTTGCATCATAAGTAGGGGGAGACTGTGTGTACTCTATAACTAGTTTCTGCCCAGCTGGAGCCTTAGGGTAGATGAAGAACCTATTTGGGTTGCGTACATGACGCATCCAGTTTGTTGCAGCTGCTGCTGTGTCGTTCATCCACGACGGTAGCGCTTGGTCTAGTGTCTCACGATTAACTTCGATAACGCCACTACCGCTGACTACTGAATACACCTCAATAACCCTAATGGAATCTGTCGGTGCAGTTTGTAGAACTGCGTCTGTTACACAGGTTACTTCACCCACATAAGCAAATAAATCGGGGCGTAATACCGCGATTCGCTTAAGCGATTGGTTAGCAAACCCGAGTAACACTGCATCAGTGTAGCGTTGGGGCGAATCAATATCTTGTAAGATACGCCTAGTCTCAGTAATTACATCATTCAATATCATTTAAGCAGCCCTTTTGATGCTTCCGCATCTAATTCTACATTACTTGACTTGGGTTGGGCAGGTATTTTTTTAGTGGTTAAGTCCATTTGTGTCTTTCGTTTCTCTTGTTTCTTTGGAATATGTTTCTCAGGGAATGCTACCTCTGCAGAAACTTCTTCGCATAATTCGTTGTCGGCTAGGTATTTATCCCATCCGTATATAGTGCCGTCTGTTTTGTGGCGTAGCCACCTTTGTTCTCCCATAATAAAATCTCCTCTGAAGAAAGAAAGGTTAGGGGCCGAAACCCCCTCCCTTAACTTAAATTACGAACAGTCTGCAACGACCGCCCATAAACGTACAACTGCAGTATCAGCTGCATTGATAGTTTTAATATCAATGGTATCAGCTGCGCTGTAGTATTTACCATTTGAGTAACCCGTAACAGTGTTAGGAGCTGCCTCAGCAAGTACCAAAGACGTTGAGTAAGATGCTGCTGTGTTAGCATTTACACCATCTAAGAAACCGTCAACATCAGAACCATCACCAACATCAATAGTTAGTGTGCCGCCTTCAGCGGTTGTTACATCCAAACCAACTGCTAAGACCATAGTCTTAGCTGGGATGTGTAGTGCTGTCAATACGTCGTTTGCACCAAGAGCTGTTAAGCTCGCTGCTGCACGGTCAGTAGTGATTGTTGCGAAGTTTAATTCAACTTCTAGTACGCCGACTTTATTTACGCCAGAAGCAGTGTGTGCTGCTGAGCCTAAGTTATAGCCAGTACCGTCTGTATATGTAGCCATTTTATATCTCCTATATTACAGTGTGATTACTGACTGAGACAATGCTTCAGGTTTTACTACCTTGTAGCCATATACTTGCAAGCCACGGATAATGTTACCGAAAGTTGTTTCAGAACGTAAAGTCTCAAGGTTAGTCATTTGCGAAGCAAACGTCATACCCATCTTATGACCAGCGATTACGTCAAACTCAGAACCAGTCTTTTTCAAGTTGTGGCTCACGTATAGCGTGAATCTGTCAATCATACCTAGACGACCATTACGTAGCGGTGAGTTACCATCGCCAGTGATTGATGCATCCTTAAGGTCTGATTGCTTAATGTACGCAGCCATCTTAGCTGGGATGATTAAGAAACGGTCACTTTCAGGCGCGTTAGCTTCGTCAAGAGTTAAACCCATGTTGATGATATGCTCGATAACATTAGTACTAGATACAGCAACTGGAGTACCAGTTACACCTAAGTTAATGTTGCCAGAGATAGCACCGGCTGTTGCGCCCTTGTTGCTAGCTGAAATACCCGGAAGGATATCAGTTAACACACGTTGGTCAATCTTAATCTTCATACGCTCTGAAGCGTCCTTAGACCATTGGTCCATCATCTTGATGTCCGACTGAACTTTATCAACGTCGTCTTCAACCGCAGCAAAATACTCACCTTTATCGATAAGTAGTTGTAGCTTAGGTTTGTCAGGGTTTTCAACTTTAAGTGTTTGCCCTTTGACATACGTCTCGATTGTTAACTCAGGGGTAGTACGGATATTAACCGTGTCGCCATAAGCTTTGATTTCACCTTCGTAGTCAGTGTTTGAGATTGCAGACAACACCGTAGCGTCGTAGAAATTCTCAATCAGTTTACCTGACCAAATTTCTGGGATAAAGTTCCCAGAGTATGCTGGTTTACCAGCTGATACTGCAAAAGCCATTGTAGCCTCCTATATTATATTATGCAGTGACAATACGACCGTCTCGCTGTGCAGCGAAAATGTCGCGCTCTATTCTAGCACGTTCTTTATCTTGACCTTTATATCTACCCGACTTGACACCATCATAAAATGCGGTGATATCGGCAGGGGTATATGTCTGGCCACTATCCGACGCAGGCGCAGCGGCGGATTTACCCTTACCCGGTGCTACCTGTTTCTCTAGCTGACTCTGTGCGCTAGTTGTTTCTTGCTGAGCTTGTGGCATACCATTCATACCTCCCCAAGTTGAAAAGAAACTAGCTACCCTGCGTGCATCGAAGTTACTCTGTGCATCTTCTAAGTACGTCTGGCGGCTAATCCCTGTTAGTGGGTCGATATCTAAAAGCCAAGTTTGGAAATCTGGGCTCTCGTTAATATCTCTCCAGTTCGGGACACTATTTGAAAGTTCACCCCAAAACGATTGCTCAGTATTCTGAGCTTGCTGTTGTGACAACTGTTCTACACGAGGCATAACATTTGATTGCAACTGCTGAATCGTTTGTTCTAAGTGGGCGATGCGTTGGTTAGATGCATTAGTTCCTTCTTGGTTCACACGACGCATAACGTCGATTGAGTCACCGTAATCCTCTATGTCCTGCTCTGTTATCAGAGTCTGTGGGACTTCCGGCGCTGCCGGTGTAGGTGTTGGTTGACTCGCTGAACTAAGTAGCTGTTCTAATTGGCTAACTCTATCTGCTAACTCCCGTTTATCTGCGTGCAAACGTGGAATCTCTGCATTGTACATTCCCTGTAGGGTCTTATACTTCTGTTCTAGTGGTTTATCATCTTGAGTGCCTGAAACCGTTTGCTCTTCTGGTTCAGACTGAGGTGCTTGTTCGTCGACACGGTCGGCTTGTACGGCTTCAACTACTTCTCCCTCTTCAGCAGGCTGGGCTACAACGCCCTCCTCTGTGTTAAGGTCTTCATATAATTGTTGTACTGCCTCTGACTGTTTCTTAACTTGCTCTGGTATTGCCATGTTATCGCTCCTATTGGTATGCGTAATAAAATACAGCTATCATTTTGACTCTGCTGCGTGTTCTGGGGACTTTTCTGCGAACTCATAGAGTTCTTTTAGAACTTGGCATCGTCCCTGAGCTAATGCCACGTTCGTAGTAACATGTGGTAGCTGCGATAGTTCGTGTTGCTGCCACCCTTGCATCCATTCTAATAGAACTGGATACTGGCGTACAGTCGCACCTAGCGCATGAACAACCTCTGGTGAAGGTTTTATCAACCTGCACCTCCTGTTACACGGTTACTCACTGTGTTTCCATCCATACCACCTTTGGGAGAGCCGTCAGGTTGAGTTGGAGTTGCGCCCGCTGGCTGTTGTGGCTGCTGTTGGGCAGTCTCTTTAGCTAGCTTGGCGTTCTCGCGTTCAACGAAACCGGCCTTCTCCCGAGATGGGATGATATCATCCACAGGCATTTGCAACCCTTTAGCCACTTCGCGAAGTATCGCGGCACGGCCATCCTTACCAACGATTTCCATATCGATTTCGTTGGCGGTTGCATTAAGAAATTCAATTCGGCGCACGTTAACAGTTTCTTTAACTGCTAAGTTAATTGCACCACGAGCGATAATCTCAACATCACCCTTAATACTTTCATCTTCATCATAGCGCATGTTGTATACAAACTGCCTATGAACAATCTTTTTAATTACATCACTGTCAATATGCATGACAACTTGTCTAATACCTTTACCTGCTGAACCCATCAACATAGATAGGCCTGACGCTGTACGTCCTGCTCCATGTACATTAAGGTCACCTGAGATATAAGATGGTATGCCTGAGTGGTCGTCTGCTAACGCACTGAACTTCTCATACACAGCCATCAACGTTTGAGCATTATCATCTGGCTGTGTGAATCTTACAGCTGGCGCACTCGACCCCATAGGGTCGTTAGTAACTTGCCAGATTTTCCAAGGGTGTAGTTGAGTGATGTCTTCATTTGGGGGAATACGTTCGAGGTTAACTTCCACTTGAGGACCTGAAGAAATGCCCATGTTGTTAACCAAAGCTCGTGCAGATGCGTTGCAGATATTTTGTACATCTTCGATAACTTCGGGTATACCTTTACCCCAAAAAGCTCCTGGGCTTTTAATAAGCGATGTCTTAGCATAAGGTTTTTCTCCCAGTGGGTCGTAGTTTAATACGGCTTTAATAACGTAGTTACCTATAATCCAGACACACGCTTCATACTCTCTGGCTTCATCAGGTACTTCCTCATCATCTAGTCCCCACTCGCGTAGCATCTTACCGCTCACTTTACCGTGGAACTCTAAGGCATCAAAAATTTCTGTAGGTCTGTTAAGGCTCTGCGGCTTACGCTCTGCATCTTCCTTCTCAAGCTTATGGTCTTCATTAATCCAGCTACCTGAATTGCCTTCCTGAAGAAGCTTACGTATTGCGTCCTCATCATAATTAGGTACACCGATAAGGTCTGCCAGCTCCATGCGTGTTAGCGGATGGTGTTCAAATAAATACCCTTCATCAATATTCGTAATCCCTGGCTCAGGGTAAATCATAAACGGGTCTACTCTCTCATACTCAGGGGCTAGCTCTTCGCCTGCCTCGGCAACAGTCGCACCGTTCTCGTCTTGTGTCCACTCTAGTCGACGTTGACGTCGAACTACGGGCCCCTTAATGAAGGCACACGGAAATGTAACAAGGTCAGTAACAAACTCATTGAACGCATCTGCCCAACCACCTTGTGCAAACTGGTCGCTGATTCTAACCTTCATCTTATCTGCACGGTTCTGCGCTTCTTGTAATATCTTAAAGCGATAGTCTTGTGTGACCATCTCTTTCATCTCTGCCATCTCAACTGCTGTAGGTGCTTGGCCTGCTGTCTCGACAATCTTCAGCACGTTCTCAGCGAACACTGTTTCAATCTCTTGAGCCTGCGCTGGGGATAAATCAGGGAGGGGTGTCGGACCTAAGTCCCATGGTGGAGTACCAGTGTCTAATAAGATGTCCCGTAGCCAGCTCTCACCAGCACGACACTTAACTTCGGTAATCCCCATGAAGATTGTCGAGCCGCCTTGGTTGTTAATCGCGGAAAGTTTATCTGGCTCATACTCGCCATTGCGCTGACGCATGGCTTTAAGCATAATAGTCTCAATAGGTTTCTTCGCTTGCCTAGCAGCGTCCCAACACTCCTTAAGATATCCAGTTAAACCTAGAAATAGAGGTTCATTCTGCCTATCTTGTAGCTCACGGGCTGCATTTTCCTGCTCATCTGCTACCATTGTAGCGTTATCCACTACTCTAAGCACTGTCAATCCTGGCATTTAATTCCCCCAAATGTCCCTATATATGGCTGTTTTAACTCAGTTTTACACGTTTTGTTTGTCATATGCAACTATTTTATAATAAAAGGTCCCCCGAGAAGTGACTCATCGGGGGGGTGGGTGTGTAACTACAATGTGGAAGAGGAGAGTAAACCACACCCAGGTGTATCATATCATGTCCACCCCATCGCGGGGGCAGGTTTTACACTTCTTCTCCGATTTAATTCTACACCCTCGTCAATACTACCGATATGAAGCATCAAATACTGCAGGGCTTCTGCAACATGCGAGTGTTTGTTCTTATCAATCGTACCGTTCTTCTTATGGTACCTGTATCCACCCATCATAGCACTCTTAAGTTTCGTGCACCTAGGGTCTACAAGGAACGCCGTCTCGCCATCCACGTGTCTCATCAAGTATTCATCCACCGCGTTGAGTCTCGCCGAGACACTGTTAGTCTTCGCAGGCCTAACCTTAAATCCCTCCGCCTTGATGATGTCCACTACTGTCCGCTCGTCCGTCTGTGCTCTCTGCACACCAGCGGGGTCCACGATTATCATCACTGGGCTCCCTGGAAATCTCTCATATAGCAGCGGCTTGAGCACCGTCCGCATAAATCTCTGTATCCCCATGTCGAAGCTGACGGCCTCGTCAAGGATTATCGCACGCCCTTTAGCGTCCTGCTGCCCGATGACAGCCGCGGGGGTTAACCCCAAGTCCATCCCAACAACGATGGGTCTCACACCGTTAACAATCGGGTTAAGTGGCTCATGGGACATGTGGTAATCAGGACGGAAGTATTTGTACACTGGCATACCAGCACTTGATAGCCCATACTCACCGTCAATATAAACCCTTATGTACTCTTCAGACCGACCCTGTGTATCGTAATACCCATCTGGCAAATTCTCAACATTCTCTCCGTCAGGAGCACGACCTGATGGTTGCTTGAACACATCCCACCCGTTGTCGTTCTCACTCACCCCATCCTTAGGGTCGATGTGCTCCATCTGATAATACCACCACGTGTCCATCGTCGGCGGGTTGGTATCCCCCCACATTCCATGCCAAGTCGGCCCCCCGTCCTTATTCGACGGGAACCGCCCCACACGTTTAGACATCGCATCAATAATGTCAGGGTGAATATCCCGACACTCGTTAAACCATGCGAACGTCAGCTCCAGCGAGTTAAGGTTAGCCACGTCGTCCGCGTCGTCCAGCGCCCGGAACATCACCTCACACTCAACATCCCCCATCTTCATGAAGTACGTCTTGGTCGTACGCATGTATCGCCCACACTGCCCCGGCGGGAACCAATCTAAAAATGTCTTAATCGTCGTATCTGCCAGCTGACGTGCTGTCTCTCGCACCACAGCAGCTCGCGTCTTGCGTATGCCGTTGGCGTTGGGCTTCTGCATCGTCGCCCTGCGCACTATCTCAAACGAGCACGTCACCGATTTCCCACTACCAACAGGTCCCATCAGTGTCCGCATCGGCGAATCACTCAACATAAACGCCCTACCCGTTGTGGGCGGCGTGTAGTCTATCTCAGTGCCTTGACTCATCCCTACTCTCCTTGATATATAATTTCGCTGTGTCTTCCCCACAGTACGCACACCACTCACTATTAGCCATAAGCACGCCACATGACGGACACGCCCCGATTATGTCCACGCTGTCTGTATCCGGCGCATCCTCTGCGGACCGCGAGTGGTCGTGTGGCTCTAGCGGTGGTGCATCTGGCTTGGTCATGTCCACCGTCTGCAGCAGCATAACCATAATATAACTTGGGCTGGCCTTACGCTTCTTAACTATCTTAACCCGAAAGCTTATGCCTGATGCTATCAGGTCATTCGCGAAGTCGTGGTAGGCTCTGGTCGTATTAAACTTCTTAGCTGGTAACTCTTCAAATACGCGGTCGAACGCCTTAACTAGCGCCGATAAGCTGGGCGTCTGCCTCGTCATGCTCTATCACCTGTGTCATCTGATGCGTGGACTCACCAAGGTTAATAGTAATCTTCACACCGCCACCAGCTTCCACGTCTTGGCTTGATGTCTTAGGCTCTAGGTCACCCCACTTCACCGTCGACTTAATCAAGTCTGCTTTAACTGCTGGTGATACCTCTGGGCTGTGTATAAGTTGCCACGATGTCATCAGCAATTCCTCTGCCTGAGCACGGGCCTTAAGTCGGAACGTTACACCCTTTTCTCGAATATCGTCACGATAAACCTCCACCTTCTTCCTAAAGATTGGGTCCTCGTTAAATACCAGCATCTCACTAGGTGTAATTTTGTGGCGGTCAATAACTTCATCTAGTGTTTCACCACTCTTCTCTAAGAGCAATGCCATGTCAAACGCTAGCCTATCTGACCACTTCGTGTGATTAAGGGGTAATCTATCCATGGGTGTACTATAACAGGGTTTTTTGGGGGATGCAAATTTTTTAGTAGGAATTTTTTAGTTCTTTACAACAGTGTAAAGCGTTACTTTTTGGGGGTCTTGGATTGAGAGGTTTACTTATTAAGGGCGGGGGGGTCAAAGTTCTGTATCCGAGTGCCCCCCTACCACTTGTCCGACTGTCCAAAACCACCACCTCGAAAACCCTTACTGTATAAAGGATACAAGCCATGTTCGATTCTATGATGTAATGATGGCATCACTTCGCAATAGTGCGTTGTGTGTTCTATAAATATACAGGAGTATATATGAAAAAAGAAAAAAGATGGTTACTGCAGGTGCAACCTCAAGGTGACGGCAACTGGTATGAGTTTGATACCGGCTCTAAGAAGGCGATGGAAGCAAAGAAACGTGAGCTTCTATCAATGGCAAAGTGTGGCGACTGTGTAGGATTAACAGCCGAAGCATGTGTAAGAGTAGAACCTTACATCTAACAACTTAGGCAAAGGGCGAAAGCCCTGAGCCTTTCAACTAAGGAAACAATATGTTTTTAATACACAAAAAGAAGTTCGCTAAGTATCTACGACTTAAAGAACATTACAGGAATAACAGATGGTTATACAACATACATAACTTATCACCTTATCCCTACTAATATCTAGTACAACTAAGAGCCCTGCGAAAGCAGGGTTTCTTTTCGCCTGTTATATTTACAACAAACTTTATTTTTATTGGCTCGGGGGGTTATAAAACGGATATTAAATGGGTGTTGTAGCCCTAACCCACTGTATCAAACCACCACCTCGCAAACCCTTATGTAGCAAGGGATACACGGCTTTTAATATTCTATGGTGTAATGATGGCATCACTTCGCAATGATGCGTCGTGATAGGGGCAGGTAGGCATACTTGCTTACCTGCGAATCTATAACTCAAATGGAGATAAAACCATGGGTAAATTGTTCAAAGGTGGTGTTAGACTTGCACCCAAGAAAGACCAAAAGTCGGGCGTGGAAATGGTTACTATTGTATCTGATAAGGTCAATGGTGAGTACGAAGCGAAAGAAGTTGCCGAACTATTCAAGCATATGCTTGAAGTGGTACAGGAAACTGGTTATGGCGTCGACCGATATGCTATATATATCAAGGGCGTAAACGAGAAAATCTCTGCTACCAAGCCAACAATCCCACTTGCCACTATAAATAAGGCACTTGAGGACGGCGCTAAGTTGAAACTTGTTCAAGCGAACAAAGGGTATCCAAGCCCACGTATCGACCTAGAGTTTGCAACCGATAAGGCTACCAAGGCGAAAGCCAAAGTAATCAACTCGATATTTACACGCAAGTAAACCCAACGGAGTCCTGGGAAACCAGGCTCCACCCCTTACAGGAGTTCAATATGAATGATAAATGTAAAATAACCATACTCAACAAATCACCATGTGGTAGATATTGGATGAGATACGAGTTCACAAGCAAACAGGAACTAAGAAAGTTCGAATCTGCAAAGCTAAAGCGGATGCCAAGTGAAATAACCGAGATACCTGAGAAACGCAGGGCTCATTACTAAATAAACCAAAAACCTAGGCCAATAACCTAGGTTTTTTATTGTCTGTTTTATTTCCAACAAACTAATGTGCCATAGCTCGGGGGGTTACACCTTACACACTTTTAAATGTATCTATATAAGAAGATGTTAATAGTTTACACTTCGCACCTGTACTTTACACTGTAAAGTTAAACGCTTTACAGGTAGATTATTATGTAAGTCATTGATATTACTACACTTATAGATGTAAAGTTTTAAAATAATCTACATAAGACAATCTTAATATAGGTGTGTTTAACCACATAGATTATTGGAGAACTTTACATGTAAAGTTAGGGCAAAACCATTGATACAAAAGGATTTGAGGTATAATATAAGTATAATAGTTAATATATATAATCTATATAATCTACAAATATTTATGTCTTTCTCTGAAAAAATGTTTTTTACATAAATATTACTTTACATGTAAACTATTGGATACCAACATATTTTTAGCACCACATTAAATATATTTTTGTAGATTTTATAGATTATTTTTCACCAACCCCTACTCCAATGCACCCTCTAGCGATACATTTTTTTAATACATTCCATAACTTTACATAGATTATTTACCCTAACCTTACACCTTACATAGATTATTTATGGATTACCCTATATAACTTTACACCCACGCGCGTACTATAATAATATAAATACTCAAACTTTACACCCTTTACACTACCTATTTAGTGTAAACTTTACACATAACTTTACATTTACCTATCGGACACATCCCTATATAGGTGACTTTACACTAACCCTATCTAAAATTATAGATAGAATGGAAATCCACACCCCGAAAAAATTTGTGGTCTAATGGTGGCACGAATTTGGTCTTGCCCTATTGGGTGTTCCTTTTCGTGGGGCTCTTAGTGGTTACTTTGTGGTCTCTTATTTATAAACTATATGGAGGACTCTTATGTCTGGAAATTATAAAGGTAAGTTTGATGTTGTTGTTAATACGGTAAATAAAGTGGTACTTAAAGAGAATGCTTCAGGACTCTGGTCTAATGAAGGTGAACTTGTTGATGGTAAATTAAAGTATGATGTTAAGGCTTGTTATCAATGGATGCTTGATGTGGCTAAATCACAGAAGGCTGAGTTTAAACCATTCACACCGAATGCTTCAGCCTCTGACTTAGAGCCAACGGTTAAGAGTGGTCGTGGTGATAAACCATACATGGCTATGTTAAGTGCATCAGATAACTTTGGTGCTTCAAACAAACGTACTGTTACTGTATTTGCACCACAGTAATATCACAGTAATATCATGGGTGGTCTACACGACACCCTTTTTATTTGTTTTATAACTATTAAAGGAGTTAAATATGAAGGTTAAAGATATTATTACTGGATTAGAAGAAGAGTTTAATCTTGATGATGAGTTAATTATTGTATTTGTATCCCATAAAGAGATGCAAGAACTAACAGATGGTTGGTGGTTAAAGGTGGTTAATGCCTATGATAATGAGCCTTATCCGATAGATGTTAAGACTAGTAACAAACATACACTGCATAGGTCAGTGATTAACCACGTTATAACAACTGCGAATACTATTAGGGGGGATAACTGATGACTTTAAGAGAGTATTACTTTGAGACTATTGGTCAGTACAGCGACAACATCGACCATAACTGGATACACTATCTTGACAGGGGGTATGATATAACGACAGGTGAACTGTTGTCGTTGTATGAACTTATGTACAGCCTTAAGCATCCAGAGGACTGCGGTGCAGTAGAGTCTTCAGCGACTCGTATGATGGTTCTTAGGGTAGGTAAAGCACTCGGTATATATAGACTATATATGCGGTGGGTAGACTACCTTGAAAGGAGGGCTAACTGATGGCTGAGGATATCAAGGGTTACACCATACACAAGACATCTAACAGAGATGCAAACATTCACACTACCAAGAGAGAGTCGTTTGATGGTAGCAATACCTTCGGGAGATGGAGACATAGGGACTTGTGGGATACGAGTGATGAGTTGTATATAGTGTATAGTTATGGTGAGCATGAGCCTATGTATATTTATAGTACACTGCTTGGTGAGTGGTTTGAGAATGGTGACAAGTATGACTCGAACTCAACCAAGAGGCACTACACACAACTTAAGCCTAGGAACACTGCTACTACCATCAAGAGCCACTTGTATATGAAGAAGGTGGAACGGCATGGGGTGGTTGGGGCTACCAGAGAGAGGGTAGCACCTAAGGGTACAACCAGTACAAGGGCTGAGTCATGGGTTAATGGGACATGGAGGTAGTATGAAGCAGTTAAAGTTATTCTGCCTCAGATGGGGCAAAGGTGGACAGATGGTGTGTGATGTAGAGGGTAATCCCACATACTTCGGTGATAAGACGGTGGCTAAACAGCACCGAGATGAGAGCATGGTGGTGTCATATGGCATTGACCATAAGAAATATAACTACGTTAAAGGAGATGTAAGATGAGAGCAACATTGATGAAAGAAACAGTGAAGGCGTTATTCCCACAGCAGAGGACGCTGTGTATAGAGGGTAGTCCAGGTGGTGGCAAGACGACCATAGTGCATGAGGTTGCTGATGACCTTGGGGTTGAGTGCAGAGAGTTGCATATGCCGACTATGTTGGTGGAGGACTTCGGGATACTATACCCCGACAAAGAGGACAGTGACAACTTAACATACCGCTTACCAGAGTGGTTCCCGCAAGAGGGTAAAGCACCAGATAAAGGGATACTGTTGTTCGATGACAGGAACCAAGCAGGTGCTGACTTGCAGAAGGTACTGGCTAACATCTGTCAAGCGAGGACTCTACATGGACACAAGTTACCAGATGGTTGGCAGGTTATCTCGACAGGTAACAGGCAGAAGGATAGAGCAGGGGCTAACCGTGTCCTATCACACCTTAGGAATAGGGAGACAGTCGTTGACCTTGATACACACCTTGATGACTGGAGTGCTTGGGCAATAGAGCATGGGGTTAAGACTGAGGTGGTGTCGTTCATACGGTTTAGACCTAACTTACTGCATGACTTCGACCCACAGAGAGAGCAGAACGCTACGCCGAGGAGTTGGGTAGATGGTGTGAGTGATGTGCTTGGGACTGTGCCACCAGAGGCAGAGTATGAGTGCTTTAAAGGGGCAGTTGGTGAGGGTGCAGCAGCAGAGTTCGTAGGGTTCATAAGGATATATCGGAAACTACCTAACCCAGATGCAATCTTGCTTAACCCAACTACTGCTAGTGTGCCATCAGACCCTGCAACGCTGTATGCATTGAGTGGTGCGATAGCAGAGAGGGCAACAGAGGACAACTTCAACAGGGTGTGTACTTATGCAGAGCGTATGCCACCAGAGTTCAGTGTGTTAAGCATCAGTTATGCAGCGAGGAAGAAGCCAGAGTTGGCAAGTACCAAGGCGTTTACAGACTGGGCAGTTAAACACCAAGACATCTTATTTTAGGAGGAATGTATGAAACTTACAGATAAAGCACTGCTAGTGCAACTTAACATCAGCCAGTGGTCAGCGAGGAAGTATGACCGCAAGGTTACTAAAGACATACTGACACAGCATGGTGCATCGATGGGTGCAGGGAGGTTCAACAAGAGCCTACTGCCTATGAGTGGACACCTTGACAGTGTGCATAAGAAAGCGACTGCGATTAGGCAGAAGTATTACACCAACACCCTACCATGGGGCATTGAGGGAACTCAGATGTTACCTAGTGCGAACTACTTGGAGTTTATGACAGCGTTTCGCAAGGAGAAAGGGGAATGGGAGTCGCTTGTTGCAGAGTTCATAAGTAATTATAGTAGACTAAAGGAGGACGCCAAGAGGTTACTACCTAATGGACTGTACAATGAAAGCGACTACCCATGTGACGACAGTATACACGAGAAATTTCGTATGGATATGGCAGTATTCCCTGTACCTAGTGATGACTTTAGGGTTGAGATAGGTGATGATGAACTCAACAGCATACAGCAAGATGTTGAGAGGCGTGTTGCTGAGGCGAGTGAAATTGCTATGGCAGACATCTGGAAAAGACTGTATGATAGAGTGAAACATATGAGTGAGAAGTTAGCAGACCCGAAGGCAGTCTTTAGAGATACTATGGTGGAGAACACACGAGAGTTGTGTGCTTTGTTGCCACGCCTTAACTTTGCTGATGACCCTAACCTTGAGGACTTACGACAACAAGTTGAGGGTTCTCTGCTGTTACACCCTGATGCACTGAGGAACAACCCAGTAGTGCGACAGGATAAGGCACGAGAGGCTAAGGATATCATGGATAAGATGAGTGCATTTATGGGGTAACTCCATAACACAGTGAGTGTATCACTGCCACACTGCCTGCCCCATAATTCATACGAGGTGGTGTGGGTTATAGAACGGTATGGTTGCAACCGTATACACAGCAACCCCCTATTTATCAATTATCGAGGAGATTATGATGGCACTACCACCACGAATAAGAGCATATACACCAAGACCTTGGGAGTACGAGGACTACCTTGGTGCAACAAGGCGTAAGAGCAACGCAGTCAGTCAGAAAAGATGGCTTGAAGTTGTTGCATTACTGAACACTGAGTACAAAGATGAGATGGACGACGCTGTGTACTCAATTATTAAAGAGATAGACAAGGAGGTTGGTGATGACTGATGCACCACGAATGAGATACTTTGTTATTGATTCGACAACAGGTCTAACATTCCACAACTTCTTTGATGAAGGTGCTGCAATGGAGGCATGTATGCGAATGAAGGGTGATTATCATATAGGTAGAGAGTTAGTTGATGAGAAGAACGCATCTCTACCATTTAAAGAGGAGGAATATCATGGTTGATAAAGTTGGATACCATACGTTTGATGAGTGTAAGTGTAAGGTGGCAGGGATTAAGTCCTTGCTGGAACAGATATGTCGGGTTAGTGATGACGACACTGTAAGGGCTGTATCAGAGAGTGCGATACAGATGTGTGATGAACTACTTGTGGAGGGTGATGATGATAGCAGGAATAGATGTGCTTGAGGTGTTGTTAGGTGTAGGGATACTTGTGTATGGGTGGATGCTGATATACATGCTTGATTTTAATAAGAAGGTTATTAACAATGACAGACACAGAACTAAGAAAATTAAAGGCTGAGTTTCCTACTGCATTGATGGTGTGGTATGACAACATGCATGAGTTACCAACAGGTATGCTCATTGAAACGCTACTTGTCCATATGCCGAAGTCCGTACTAGGGGTTTCACTTATGAATATAGATAGCACTATTGAAACAATCCGTGAAGAGGAGAAACAAGATGGAGATAGAGAAACGACTGAGTAAAGCAAAGACATCATTAGTGCTGGAACACCCATTCATTGGGAACATAGCACTGAACATGCCCTTTGAAGTAACAGAAGAAGTACCAACTGCCGCAACCGACGGTAAGAGGGCGAAGTTTAACCCCAACTTCTGTGAGAAGTTAAGTGATGAGGAACTCAAGTTCCTTGTAGCCCATGAGTGTATGCACCCCATGTTGGAACACCCATTCAGACGAGGTGAGAGGGATATCCGCAACTGGAACAAGGCAGGTGATTACGTCATCAACCAACTGCTTGTTGATGAGGGCATTGGTAAGATGCCAGAGGGTGGGCTGTATGACAACGGCATATGGCAACAAGGCAATGGAACTACTGATGGTATCTACAAGGTACTACCGATTATAGATGACGGTGACGGTGAAGGTGGCGTAGGCTCTGTTGGTGGGCAAGGTGACCCACTTGATGAGTGCCTTGATGCTGATGGCTCACCTGCTGAACAGGAACAGAACGCAGCAGAGTGGAAAGTTAAGGTAGCCCAAGCAGCACAGGCTGCGAAGATGATGGGTAAGATGAGTGCAGGAGTGGAACGCTTTGTTGGTGAGGTACTGCAACCTAAGGTGGACTGGCGTGAAGTATTGCAACGGTTTGTAGAGAAGTGTAAAGATGACACTCGCTCTTGGGCTAGACCTAACAGACGCTTCCTCTCACAAGGTATGTACCTACCAAGTACCAGTGGTGAGGCAATGGGCGAACTTGTAGTAGCAGTGGATTGTTCTGGCTCTATCGGGCAAGAAGAGATAGACCAGTTCGCTGCAGAGGTGACTACTATTAAAGAGGACAGTAACCCTAGTGCTATCCATGTTGTATACTTTGACAGTGAAGTATCACACTACGATAAGTTTACAAGAGATGATGAAGTACACATCACACCGCATGGTGGTGGTGGAACTGCATTTAGCCCTGTGTTTGAATACCTTGAGGAACACAACATAGAACCAGTAGCCTGTGTATTCCTCACTGATTTATACTGTGGTGACTTCGGTGATGAACCAGCATATCCTACACTGTGGGTAACTACTGACAGTAACAGCACAGATGCACCGTTTGGTGAAGTGGTGGTGATGAATGATTAAGATAACACCAGAACTACTCGATGAACACCGAGAGATAAATGTCTACGACCAGTGGCATGAGTTCGTATACTCAGACTTCATTGATGACATGAAGAAGAAAGGCGTAGTAGTAGAGAACATATTGTTCAGTGGGTTCTGGAGTCAAGGTGATGGTGCTTGCTTTGAAGGGTATGTTGATGATGTATCCAAGTTGTTAGACATGAGTGAGTACCCAGAGGCTACGAAGTTTCTTGCAGTAGGTGGGCAGATAGAGTTCAAGGTAACACACAGTGGACACTACTACCATGAGATGTGTACAGATATAGACCTGTACAACGACAACTACTACGACCTACGGTTCATGGAAACACCCACCGAGTTCCACCAAGAGGTAGTCAATGCCCTTGATGGGATACTACAACCAGAGATAGACAAGATGTATAGCGACGCTGTTGATGTGCTTAGAGGACACATGAAACAGTTGTATAGTAAGTTAGAGAAAGAGTATGAACATTTAACCAGTGATGACCTCGTGGAAGAGGCTATCAAAGCAAACGATATAGGAGAGTAACATGGCAACAGTAAGATTTAGTGATAAATTAAAAGAAGATATAACCCAGAACGCTAAGAAGATGTTCAAGCAAGAGCATGACCAAGCGGTTAAAGCCACGCCAACACAATGGACTGGTGATTACCTATACAACACTATATTCACCGAGGATATAAGGGATAAGATGAACGCTCTACCCGACAAGTTCTTAGACACCACTTCAAAGTTATCCTTTGGTGGATTTAGAAATGTGCCTCAGGGTGAGTTTAATGCACCTGATGTAGAGTTTACACTCAATGCATCGCAACGTATGCCACAAGGGTCAACCTTTGATGATTGGCATAAGAGTTGGCGTAGTGTGTCGCTCAATTTTAATACTCCACGCTTTGCAACCATACAGGCAGAGTATAAAGTATGGGCAACAGGTATTAAGGCAGTAAACGATAAACAAGAGGTATTTATTAAAGGCATTGGTAAGATAATGAACACCTACTCTACACTCGGTCCAGCACTCAAGGTATTCCCTGCACTATGGGACTTGATACCAGAGGAGTACAGGGAACGCCACTTGAAAATTACTAGCCGTAAGCGAGGTGATGCTAAGGAACTAGGCGACCTTGATGTCAACAGCCTAACAGCAGCAGTAACGCTCAACAAACTAACACGATAGGGAGAACACATGGGAACATATATAGGTCAATGGTACACACACCAAACCGTAGGGGCATACGACGGACACTGGTTAAGAGATGCAACAGTAACAGACTATAAAAGTATTAAGGCATACTTTGAACGTGCAAGAACACCAGATAAAGGTAAGCCGTTACGCTCTTGGGCTAGGATATTTAAAGATGGTGCTGACTACTACGTTAAAAATTGGGGTAGTGAACTGTGTAGGTTCAAGCCTAACAACACAGTGGTATTTACTGCCACAACTGAGGAAGTATGGCACAGTTCTAACACCCTAGTTAGTGCATTACACAGAGCAATGCCCTTCGCTATGGTTAGGATTGCTAAGGGTAGGTATCGCATTGCACATAATGAAGAAGTAATTAAGAACGCTAAGGAAAGTACACGGTCAGAGTGTTATACACGGTCAGAGTGGTATACATGGCTAAAGAAAGAAGCACCCGAATACTTCCAAGGGATTACCTTCAACTTAAAGACAGGTGAGTGTCTTAACCGTAGACCAGATGACAAACTCATACCTATCCCAGAGAAACGCAAAGAGTGGTTGAGAGCACTACGAGAATTTAAGAAGGGTATTAAAGTTAGAGCAAAGATGAATGTGTTTGAAGGTATCTCTGACATAGTAGCAACAGGGGGCAACATAGGATACTACGACCGCCCCGATTGGTCGCATGGTATATACAAAGAACTACTGTTCACAAGCATTAGAGATGCTAAGTATCCACAAGACCTACTGTTAGGTATTGCTAAGAGTCATAGACCAGACCATTCATGGACATGGCAACGCCCTTCACCCGCTGAGGTTGTAGTTGCTACCGATAAGATATGTAATACATATAGTGTTGAACTGCGTAGACAGTTCGGAGTGTTTGAGAAATGAGTGTCGTAGTATGGGACGGTATGACTCTTGCTACCGATAAGTCGGCGAGCAATGGGAACATACACCACTGTGTTAATAAAGCATGGGTGTACAAAGATGTACTGTTGACAGGCACAGGTTCACTTGGAGGTATACTTGCAATGAGAGAATGGTACAAGGCAGGGGCTAAGACGGAGGATTTCCCAGAGATGCAGAAGGGAAACAACTGGTGTCACTTTATAGTAGTAACAGAACATGGGTTAGAGCGATATGAACAATCGCCTATACCTATTGAGCATGGGCGTAACGCTTGTGCTTTTGGAAGTGGGCAAGATATTGCCTATGGTGCGTTAGCAATGGGTGCTAATGCAGAACAAGCAGTGGGTATAGCAAACCAGTATGTCGCAGACTGTGGACATGGTGTAGATGTATTCACTTTAACAGGAGAGTAACATGAATGGAACGTCAAAAAAAGAAAAGATATTAGTATATCTAAAAGCAAATCCTAGTAAGTCTACGATACAAGTAGCGAAAGCACTAGGTGTTAGGAAGGAGTATGTGTACAACATCAAGTCATCAGCAGGATTAACCAAAACTAAGGCACAACCAATCAATGGTGCAATGGCAGAGGCAATTACTTCAGCACTGGTTGATACAAAGCCTGCAGCGAAGAGTAAGAAGATAACCAAGCAGGAAGTTGTTG
>Ga0233448_1001125_pt1 | contig 24150 bp, 20 predicted proteins | sample SI_124_October20_2_FD_183015 | JGI IMG/M metagenome (GOLD analysis project Ga0233448, IMG submission 183015) | Seawater microbial communities from Saanich Inlet, British Columbia, Canada - SI_124_October2016_150_MG | ecosystem: Environmental > Aquatic > Marine > Inlet | place: Canada: British... | reverse complement strand
CAACCAACCCAGGAATGCCAAAGTAAATGCAGCTAAAGAAAATATTTGTATCGAGAGTTTATAGCGAGAAGGCAAGGAATTCTGTATTGAAGCAGATTGCTCTCTGGGAAGATGCGGTAATGTTGGATTTGATGTTGTCATGAGCTTTTCTCAATTATTGTTTGAGTTTAAGCAACTTGCAAAGGCAGAACTTCTCGTTTAATTATTTTTACATTTTCTTGAGCCATTTTCAAATCATAACTGGATTGCAGATTAAGCCAGAATGAGGAATGGTATTAAAATATTGAGCCTACCTGAGAGCGGTATCAACACTAATACCTCGAAAGAGCGCAATTGTCTTGGACTTTTACCAGAGATAGGCTTTTGCGTCTTCACACTTAAAACCATTTACCATAGACAAATAATATAATGCAACACATTAAACGTCAAACATCAAACAATATTTGATAGAAACAAAAACCCCCCCCTGAAACCAGAGAGGTTTTTGTCTAACACTTAATAAATTTATATTTTTACAAAAAAATAAATTTATTTTGCAGCTTTAGGTGGCGCAGGAGGTGGAGGAGGCGCATAACCATAAGGAGCACCATAAGGACCATTATTATATCCGTTATACCCATTATATCCGTTATATCCACGACCACGACCGTAACCGTAGCCATTTCCAGCGCCATTGCCACTACCACGTACGTTAGATTTACCAGAAAAGCTCATGTCAAAAGAACCGTCTCCAGCGCCACTACCGTCGCCCCAACCGTTACCGTTACCATAACCATTGCCATTACCATTGCCCCAGCCATTATTTCCATAGCCATTATTCCAAGGAGCACCGCCACCATTATTCCAAGGACCGCCCCAGTTACCTGGACCATTCCACCATGCAGATGCTGATGCTGATGCACCCAACAATGCAGTCAATGCAAGCACTTTTAAAAATTTGCTCATTAATCTTCCCCTTTATTATTGATAAATATAGTTTTGAAAACTATGTTATTTAAATTGTTTCATCAAAGCGATTAGTCCAATTAAAATGTGAATAACCAAATACCATTGATTATTGTTATTAATTTATTGTTAAAAATTAATTCACACTAGTAAAAGTAGTTGCTAACGTTTAATTTGACAAGATAATTTTTCAAAAATTTTATGATTAAGTTTAATATCCCATCAACTCTTCATCTGATACTGCTTTTGCAATGCTAAAACGGCTTCTCTGGTTTTATCAAACGCTGAATCATATTCAGACAATTTCTGTGAAATAGTCTCCAAATCAGCATCCCTACCCGCTTTTTCCATTACTTTACAGACATCAGATAATTCTTGCGCACCCAAATTAGCACTTGAAGACTTCAAGCTATGACAGGCTTTAAAAAGTGCTTCTGAATCGGCTTGTTCAAATGACTGATGAATCACATCATTGTGTTTTAAACTATCTGTTAGATAAATTTCTATGACGGTTAGTAATAAATCAGGCCTACCCTGACTCTGCAATTCAATAATAGGCTTAAGTCTTGCCATATCAAGATATTCTGTTTCCTCAATTTTTTGCGGAACATCATCAACAGCAGTTAAGCCATTATCCATTGACTCCTCAGCAGCGCTATCCAATGGTTCCAACCATTTATTGATGACATTTTGCAAATCAGCCATCAAAAAAGGCTTACTGACATAATCATCCATGCCTGCATTTCGACATTCTTCTTGAATACCCTCAACCACATCAGCGGTTAATGCAACAATGGGCATATGATGTCCATTTTGTTCCCAAAGACGATATTGACGTGTTGCTTCAAAACCATTCATTTTGGGCATATGACAATCCATTAAAACCAAACCATAAGTCGTATTTTTCATTAATTCAAGTGCTTGCTCGCCATTATCAGCGGTTGAAACCTGAACACTAAATTTTGACAACATGGCTTTGGCTAATTTTTGGTTCACGGGATTATCTTCAACCAATAGAACATGATGCTGACACAGATCATCACTGATTGATGGCTCAACTTTAGAGACATGATCATGCCGTGTATTTTTTATTACAAACGACTCTACTGAGTCCTTTTCGCTTAATGGTTGCGGTATTGACTCTTTTTGTTTATTTTGTTGATCATTCTGCAGTTTGCTCTCTCGATCACTCACTTGTGCTAACAAATCATTAAAACCATCGGTTAATTGCTTGATTTCACTAAAATTTGTGGCTTCATATTCAATCTGGAAATTATAATTCTTGTCTTGCTTAACCTTTAATATTCCATTGAGTAATCGCTCAATGGGTACAGAAATTTGTTTTTGTAAACGCCCAGACAACCAAACAACACCCAACATAATGATGATAAATAACAAAAGGAAAATCATCATATTATTGAGACAAAACTGTTCCAAACTTAAACGAATATAAAGTAGACCAACAACCTCATCCGCATGAACAACAGGTGTTAAAACTTCAATACCGTCAGCTAAAAACAAAAATGTTCGTTTATTTCCAGGATTATTATGAGGCGCTTTAACCTCTTCAAAATTCTCTTTAAATTCCACTGTTTTTTTTGAATAAACAGCAAAATTCTCACCATGTTGATCAAATAAGACAGCGGTATTAATACTCTTATCGGCATTGATACGACCCAATACTTTTTCGGCATTTTCTTTATCATTGGAAATCAATGTGGGCGATAAATTTAAAACCATGATATCGGACAAAGTTAAACCATGGTCCTTCAAAGTTTCCCGATAATCATACCCATTGAACAGCAAGAAAGTAATAAAGACAATTAACAGTGCGATTGCCGTCACTTTCACCATCATATATTTTAATTGAAAAGCCAAATTATCTGTATTTATAATCATCATATTATGAGTTTTTATCAGTCTTTTTTACTGTAAAAGCATTGTTTTCGTGAAATTGAGATTCTTTGATATAGACCAACAACTTATCTTCAGGCAATGGAGCCCTTAAAAAATAACCTTGCAATCGAATACCTCCATGTCCTTGTAAAAAATCACATTGTTCAACATTCTCTACACCTTCTGCAACAATATCTAACCCCAATGTTTTAGCCAATGTTATGATGGTTTGTGTGATGGCATTGCCACTTTTGTTATGTGGTACATCAGTGATAAAAGATCGATCAATTTTCATCACATCAATGGGTAAATTTTTAAGATAACTCAACGATGAATAACCTGTGCCAAAATCATCTAAAGATATTTGAATTCCCAAGGACTTTAATTCATCTAAAATCATAGAAGCCTGATTTTGATCATTGATTAAACAAGACTCTGTAATTTCTATCTCTAAATATTTAGCCTCAAGACCTGCTTTATCTAACGCTGACTGTATCACGCCCGATAAATTTTCATCGGCAAACTGCAAGCTTGATAAATTGACAGCCACCGACAAATCACCAAACCCTTCCTGATGCCAACGAACCAAATCATGGCACGCCTGATTTAATACCCATTCTCCCACAGGAACAATCAATTTTGATTCTTCGAGTATAGGTATAAAATCTCCTGGCATAACAATATCGCCATTGGCCTTGCGCCAGCGCATTAAAGCCTCTACCGCAATGATTTGACCATCATCATCACATTGAGGTTGATACCAAACTTCAAACTCTTCATTTTCGAAAGCTTTGCGAAGGTCATTCTCCATAGTAAATTTTTGTTCAACCTTGGCTTTCATTTTCTTGGCATAAAAAGAATAGTTATTTCGACCACCTGATTTGGCATCATACATTGCCGTGTCTGCACAACAAATCAGCTTATCTTTTTCATCACTCGCCAATGGAAATAAAGCAATACCCATACTTAAAGTAATCACCAATTCTTTATCTTCGATAATAAATGGAGCCTCAAATGAATTCTTTATGGTATTAGCTACAACTTCTACTTCACTGATATGATTTACCATTTCCAAAATAACGGTATATTCATCTCCACCCAAACGTGCGACCGTATCACAGCCTCGTATTGAGTTTTTCAGACGCTTTGCAGCCTGAACTAAAACCATATCTCCATATTGATGCCCTAAGCTGTCATTGATTGATTTAAATTTATCCAAATCAATAAAAATCAATCCCAATAAACGCTCATTACGCAATGCCTGAGCCATGGCATGGGTTAACCTATCATGAAATAAAGCTCTATTTGACAGCCCTGTCAAACTATCGTAATAGGCAAGTTTTTGAACTTCTGCTTCAGTTTCTTTTTGTTTGCTAATGTCTTCATAGGTTCCTAATATACCCAATACATGAGCGTGAGGATCACGAAGAATGACTTTTTTACTGTGAATATGTAACTGCTTGCCATTGGCAACCGTGTGTAAAATATTGGCATCAGTGTGAGACTGATGTTTTTCTAATATATTTTTTTCTGCTTCATGATACATTGCCGCATTATTCTTCCATGGCAGGTCTTCATCCGTTAAACCAATCACATCTTTAGCGTCACTAAAACCTGCATCTTTGGCAAAAAGTTGATTACAGCCGATGTACTTAAGTGACTCATCTTTCCAATAAACCCTAACAGGGATAGTATCTAAAATTTGTCCCATCATCCGCTGAACACCACGTTCTAACATAATGGCATTACTGGCTTTTAAAATATAATTAATTCGATGAGGCAACAAACCCCAGTGAATGGGTTTATTGATAAAATCAGACGCTCCTACAGTAAAAGCCTTTTCAACAGATGCCATATCATCATTCCCCGTGACCATGACAATCGGTACTTGAGAATCATTTTTTCTCAGCTCCTGACAAACAGTAAATCCATCCATACCAGGCATTTCTACATCTAAAAGAACCAAATCAGGATTATTTTCCTTAAATTTTTCTAAAGCTGACTGCCCATCTTCGGCATCAATCACACAATAACCTGCTTGTTGCAATGACTCACGCAACAACAAACGCATTCTTAAATCGTCATCTATAATCAAAATTGTTGTATCGGATTTCATTTGTAATATATTTCCTTTTACTCTAACGATTATAACATTCAGCTTTTAAATTACCTTCCATGATATATATGATAGAATGTTTTGACTGTAAAAAACACATATTAACAAAACACAGCAATATATTACCATATAGAAATATTCATATATTTATATAAAACTCAATCACTTACTACAAACATATAAAAATAACACCCATGCATTTTTTTCGCCCCCTCATTGTGCTCTATCTTTTATTTGCTTCCCAAGTGGCTTTATCCGCCCTGTTTCACTCGTCTGGTTTAGATTGGAAAACCCATGAATCTAAACATTTTAGTGTACATTTTTACCCTGAAGAAGAGGATATTGCCAAAAAAGTCACTGCCATTGCTGAGGATCGTTATCAAATATTGACACGATATTTCAGCTGGATACCCGAAACTAAAACAGACATTGTCATCTCTGATGAGGTTGATTTTGCCAATGGATCAGCCAGCCCTATCCCAAGAAACACCATTAATTTATATGTCAGCAAGCCAAATCATGCGTACCAATTTAGTTATCATGACTGGATGACTTTACTCATCACTCATGAGTTAACCCATATTATTCATCTTGATATGGCAAGACGAGCCCCACATTTTTTAAGAAAAGTTTTAGGGCGCTTTATCTTATTATTTCCCAACGCATTACAACCAAGCTGGTTTGTAGAGGGATTAGCCACCTATCAGGAAACCAGCCAACAACACCAATTTGGCCGAGGACAATCGGCTTATTTCAACATGCTGATGCGAATTGAAGTCAAAAATGGCATCAAATCATTGTCGCAACTGAATATTCCCTTTGACCAATGGCCAGGCCGACAATCTATTTATTTATATGGTTACTTTTTTTACGAATTTATCGAACAAAAATACGGAGAAAAAAAACTTAAACATTTTATCAATCATTACAGCCAATATTTGATCCCATTCAGGATTAACAATAACAGTAAAAAAGTGCTGGGAAAAAATCTAAAAGTGATATGGAAAGAATTTGAAAATTACCTTTCCAACAAATTCCAACCTCAACTTGATAGCATCGCAATCAAACACAATAACGGACAAAAACTTAGTCATTCAGGATATTATAGCGGTAATTCTGTCGCCCTGACCGATGGCACCCTTTATTACATAGAGAACGATGGTTTCACTCAGGCAAGAATAATGAAACGCCTTCCCAATCAAGCCAAGGCTGAATTTGTCACGACATTACTCAAAGGCCAATTAAGTGATATCCACGCAGATAACGGACTACTCATTAGTCAACAAGAACGTTGTGACAATACCTACATTTATAAAGATTTATATGTTTTACCGCCTAATTCTACAAAACTCAAACAACTCACTCATTGTGGCAGATATGTTTTTGCCAGCTGGTCACCTGATGGCAAACAAATTATTGCAGTGCATCATCATTTAGGACAGAACCAACTCCATTTATTATCATCTGATGGGAAATTAGTCGAGACACTTTGGCAAGGAAAAAATGACACTTCGGTTTTACAACCTGACTGGTCACCTGACGGGCAAAACATTGTGGCAAGTGTCTGGAGAAAAAATTCCCGTTGGAATCTGGAAGAATTTAGTTTAATCAATCGGCAATGGAGTCAACTGACGCATGACCAAGTCACAAAAAGTCACCCACATTATAGTAACAATAACCAAACTATTTTATTCAGTGCGGCCTATAATGGCATTCCAAATCTATATCAATTTAATAAACAAAGCTCACAAATAACTCAAATAAGCAATGTCATTGGAGGGGCTTTCCAACCCATTCAGGCAAACTTGAAAATGCCCATTTATTATACGGGTTATGATCAAACGGGATTTAATCTTTATCAGCTAGACAAACCAATCAACACCCCTGTTACAACATCACAGCAAATCATACCGCAAGGTGATCAGTTTCGTTCAAGTAGAGGAGTGGCTCAACTCAGCTTTAACAACAAAGGAAAAACACCTGTCTATCAGATTAACAGTCCATTTAAAACATCCAGTTATTCAGCCTACTCAGAATTAATTCCCAGTTATTGGCTTCCTGCCGCCATTTCTTCCGAATCAATGATTGCTATCGGAGCACAAACCAGTGGCAATGATCCACTGAAAAGACATTCATACCAATTACTTACCTTATTTGAAAGTTACAGTAAAGAAATCATGGGATCAATTGACTATTTCTACGATCGATTTTGGCCATCTCTACATCTGAATTATTATCGTGATATTGATAATTTTTTATCATCAGACAACGACAAAGACTCACTCATTGTCAGTCGAGCAACAGACGATTTTCTGGCAGAACTTATTTTCCCTTTTTTAACCGAACAAAGGCGTCTCACCTTTAATTTAGCCATTGCCCAAAACAGAGCATCGGATGTTTTCAGAAAAACCGCCAATATTGGTATTAAAACAAAAAATGACCAGTTACTCGGAGCCGCATTGATTTATAAGTCAACTCAAAGCTATCCATTATCAAGTTTTTTAAAGGATGGCAGACATCTCACGCTGATGGCAGAAAACAGTGATATTTTAAACAGTGATTTTACAGGAGACACCTACACTTTTATTTGGGATGAATATGTGGGAATCAGCCAAGACCAATTATTAAAAGTACATTTTGCAACAGGCTGGGGAACCGATTCACCCAACCCTTTTATATTGGGAGGTACATTTTTACTCAATCCAACTTCCCATTTCAGCGCACCATTCAATGAAAGAAATTATCCCATTCGTGGTTATCGACAAGGCCTTTCCGCGTTACAAGGTCGCCGCATGATGCAAGCTTCCCTGCAATACCATTTTCCACTGGCAACCATCAACAGAACCATCATGGCACCACCGATAGGTATCAATAAAATCACTGCCAATATATTTATTGATAGTGGTGGCGTTTGGCAGACTGGCGGTTCTCCCGATAAATTTTTTACAGGCGTGGGTACAGAAATCAACATAGAAAGCACCTTATTTTATCTTCTTCCCATCACCATTCGCATTGGTGTAGCTCATGGTTTGGATAGTTTGGGAGAGGACCAATGGTATATTAGGTTAGGACATTTATTGTAATTATAATCGATGGACATCGTATAATTATCCGATGGTTTGCTATTATTATCTATAATCAAAACAAATACCCTGTAACTGTTCAGATTGCTCCTATTTTTTCCTCGCTCCTTGAGGGGTAAACGCAGAAATGAAGCAAAATAAGGGTGGCCTGAATAGTTACCTTTAAACAAGACTAAAACTCAATGGATATACAACAACTCACTCACATCAGTCACACACGCCAAAAGATTTTCATTATTGATGATTCTGTTTCAAATATTGAATTTTTGAACCTTGCGTTGGAAAAAAAATATCACGTCATTTCAACGGTGCAAGGACGCCTGGCATTTTCTATTGCGGCAACAGAATTACCTGATTTGATTTTATTGGACATCATGATGCCAGACAGTAATGGCTATGAAATATGTAGCCAGCTAAAAGCAGACCCCAGAACGCAAAATATACCCATCATATTTGTCACCGCCAAAGATGATGAAGATGAAGAAGCAAAAGGCCTAAGCATTGGCGCTATCGACTACATTATCAAACCATTCAGCCTGCCTATTGTATTGGCCCGAGTTAAAAATCATTTAGAATTAAAAAAACGAGGTGATATTTTAACCAGTTTGGCATCACTAGATGGATTGACAGGTATCGTCAATCATCGATCTTTTGGTCATTTTTTAGAGCAAGAATGGCGACGAACCATCAGAAACAGAAGCTATATTGCACTCATATTAGTGAGTATTGACCATTTTAAAGCTTATAACGATCATTATGGACATTTAGCAGGTGACCAATGCTTAAAACAAATAGCCAGCACACTTCAAAATACATTAATGCGCCCAGCTGATTGCCTGGCAAGATACCATGGAAAAGAATTTGCTTGTTTATTGCCTGAAACCAATCATAACGGCGCGCTTACCACCGCAATTAACCTAAAAGACAGTATTCAGGAGTTGAAAATCCCTCACCAGACATCCCCTACAGATCCTTATGTTACACTGAGTATTGGAGTTGCCAGTACAATCCCTGTTCCAGACAGCGAACCATCAAAGTTCATTGATGCAACCAAACAATCAATGAATAAAGCCAAAAAAAATGGTCGTAATATTATTAAAGGCTTGGAAATATAAGACCAATATTAATTTTTATTGACTAACCAATTATAATTAATGTCTGCATCAATCTCTATATTATCTGCCAAAGGAACATAGTGATTAATATAAGACTTTACCCCGCCCTGCTTTTTAAAGTCTTTTTTAAACCAGCCAAATATTTTTGAAACATGGGCAGTATTACCTTTAATGAACAATCCTTTCTTGGTATTCTGCAAAAATAACAGGCTTTGATTATCAAGTTGCTGATCCAGCTGGCGTGCTGCATAAGCTTCATTTCTCAAATCTGGGCAACTCACCGATGCACAAACAATCGCCAGATGAATTCTTGGGTCATCCATTTTTCTCAATACTTCATGCTCAACATGGTGTAACGAAACCATTTTACCATTCAGTTTTCCTACTGGTTTTTTCCATACAGGGCTAAAAAAGCTCCCTATGTTTTTAATACTCTTAACTTCCCAATGATCAATGACCATTTTTAAAGCAAAAATATTATAAGCATTGATATAAAAGGATAAACGTTCATTTTTATTGTCTAATTGTGATACATCGTAAAATTCCAATTGCTTAACAACTTGTTTAAAACGCTTATCTCGATGCATTTCAGAATAATTAACTGTATTTAATGGAATGTCATCCGTCACTCCCACCTTCACATAATCTTTAAGCAACTGATTATAAGTCGTCCAATCAGGCTCAATAGCTGTTACATTGAATGATACAAAAAAAGCCAGACAGGCCAACAATAATTCCAAACTGATTTTCATTACAATTCCTATGATTCAATTGACAAACCCAGACGATTCAGACCATTAAATGCGGCAATTTGATAAGCTTCGTCTAGTGTCGGATAGTTAAATGCAGAATTTAAAAAATATTTAATATCTCCATTAAAATGCATCACTGATTGCCCCAAATGTATTAATTCTGCAGCTTGTGGCCCAATAATATGAACCCCTAATACTTTCAACGAAGTTGGACAAAACAATAACTTAAGAATTCCTTCTTGATACCCCATAATATGTGCTCTAACCACTTCTCTAAAATGAGCAATACCAATTTCATAAGACACTTTCTTTTCTATTAAATTTGCCTCAGTTTCTCCGATCATAGCAATCGCAGGAATGGTCCATATTCCTATCGGTAAACGTGTTGGCATTTTTTCTGACTGCAACTGATTAAAGGCATGTAACACTGCAATTCTGGCTTGAATCATCGCGGTTGATGCCAAACCAGGAAAACCAATCACGTCTCCAACCGCATATATGTTTGGAAGATTTGTTTGGTAATTTTCGTTCACTGATAAACGTCCCATATCTTCTGGGATAATATCAATTTTTTCTAAACCCAGTCCTTCAATATTAGATCGTCTTCCCGCAGCCACTAACACCACTGGAGAAGTGACTTTATTTCCACTCACCAAGTGAACCATTAAATGATCGTCTTGTTGCTCAATTTTATCAACCGATTCACCTTGGCGCATGGTTATTCGTTGATTTCTCATCCTAAATGTTAAATGCTCAGAAATTTCCTGATCTAAAAAAGGCAATATCGATTGATGACGAGAGATCAAGTGAACTCTAATGCCCAATTTAGCAAAAATACAAGCATACTCACAACCAATGACTCCTGATCCAATCACCGTTATCTGGGTAGGCAAACGTTTTAATGTTAGTATCGTATCAGAATCAAATACACCTGGTATATTAGCGTCAAACCATGATGGATGACTGGGTCGTGACCCCGTCGCAATGATAAATATTTCAGAAATCAATATTTCCTTACAAAGTTCTTCGGTACTCACTTCAATAATATTGGCCGAAACAAAACAAGGAGTCCCTTGGTATAAATCTACGTTGTTTTTAGACAAGTTCCTTTTAAGACTATTTTCCTGTTCCTGTATTACAACTTTTTTTCGAAACATTAACTCTTCAGTTTTAATATTATTCGGAACTGAAATTTCAATACCATGTGTACGATGGTACAACATATCAAGATTAACAACGGTTTCCCGTAAAGATTTTGAAGGAATTGTACCAGTATGCAATGATGAACCACCCAACTTGGCTGATTTTTCAATCAATGCAACACGTTTCCCCAACTTAGCAGCCTGAATAGCTGCTTTTTGTCCTGCAGGACCAGATCCTATAATGACGATATCGTAATGTGAAGGTTCTTGTTCGGCTTGGTTATTATTTTTCATATTGAATACAATTTAGAATCAAGTTTGACTAAAGAAAAAACAAAATCACCACACTGACAGTTTCACCTAGGTGATTATAGACAGGAGTTATAGACAAGTTAGTTGTCTTTATCTCATTATTCAAGTAAGAGTATCTCAATTCTGCATTGAACTGACGTGTTTCACCTTGATCTATCGCATAATCAACCAGTTCTTTGGTTTTTCCACTATCACTGGAATCTATCCACTGCAACAATTCAGAAAGGTATTTTCCTTCATATTTTTCACCAATACAGCCCAAATATTTTTCAGCAACGGGATTGATATACTCAATTCGACTTTGTGCATCAACAATAATAATACCATCGGTAATCGATCTAAAAACAATCTTCGCCCGTTCTTTTTCGACACCTATTAAATTATCGGATTCTTTTCTTTCATGGCAAATACGGGTATATCTGACTGATAATGAATTAAGTTCAGTTGATAATTCTTTTAGTTCGCGAGGGGACTTCCAAGTAAACCGATAAGATTGATTGTGCAAAATAGATTCAACACCTTTCATCAATTGTTGTTTGATTGAGTCAACCCTAACAGCAATAAAATGGGCAACAAAAAGAATGATAATTGCCAGAATAAGAGTAACCAAAACAACATTGGTTCGTAAGGAACTAATCCAAGTATCTATTTTATGTTGATTAACAATATCCCCAACCCAAATTGACGAAGGATTGGTACCGTCAATAAATAAAGGCATCCAGGCAACCACTTGATTATCATTGCCTTTAATAACAACGGGTTTACCTGCGATGACTGATTGCTTCAGTTTTGGGACACCTTTGAATACATTAATCACTTGTTTTTTTGTGACAGGTTTTTTTATATAATGACCATCATTTGTTATCCAATAGCTTGCATGCATTGACTCTAAAAAGCTAACAGCTTCAACATCAACAACAATCAATCCCAGAGGTTTACCTTGGTGAGAAAAAATAACACTGACAAAATGTAACCATTTAATACTAAAAGCAGAGTCACTGATCTCATTTTTAGATTGTTGGGAAACTTTAATGTAAACCTTTATTTCATCTGTACTTATGCCCAATGAAAATAATGATTGATTCTTTAAAAAACGTGTATGTTCAAGATTAACAGGTAATAACTCACCATTTTTCCCTCGTTGTAAACTCAATTGAACAGAACCATTCAGATCAACAATTTCCATCCTGATCACATCTTTCTTATTGGCAAACCACTGATTAACTAATTTAGACAATCTGACACTTGCATTTTTCTTAGATAATGATGTTTTTCCTTTTAAACCCAGTATTTCTTTGGGTGCAGGCAATATAGAAAGGACATGAACCGAGGATTTGAGACTTTCAACAATTTGTTTTTTTTCTAAAAACTTATTTTGCAATTGTTGCAAGGCATCTAACTGGGCTGCTTTTTCATATTTTTCAACCACTGACGGCAACTCAATAAAAACCATCACAATGAGTGGAATTAATCCAATAAAAAATAATACGATTAAAATACTGGCTCTTAGTGTCATGGATTTTATAACTCTATCAAGGAGAAAATAAATAATGGCAAGGGATGGTCATGGAACATAATGACCTTCGAAAAAAGTAACATCATATTTTAAAACCACGGATGAACACTGATAAACACGTAGACTCATTGAATGATCATTCCGTGGTTCTAAATAAATAATTCATATCTATTTTGGCTATTAAAATGGCATTCCTTGAGGAAATCGTCCTTGCATTCCTCGCATCATTTTTTTCATTCCGCCACCTTTACCCATTTTTTTCATGACTTTTTGCATCTGATTAAATTGCTTTAATAATCGATTAACATCCTGAACTTGAGTTCCCGAACCATTTGCAATGCGTTTTTTACGTGATCCTTTGATAATTCCTGGAAACTTCCGTTCTTTAATGGTCATGGAATTGATGATGGCAACCAGTTTATTCATTTCCTTATCATCCACCTGGTCTTTAACTTTTTGTGGCACTTGAGCCATACCTGGCAACTTATCCATCAAGCTATTAACACCGCCTAAATTAGAGATTTGCAACAATTGTTCTTTAAAATCAACAAGATCAAAGCCTTTTCCTTTACTCAATTTTTTCGCAAGTTTTTCAGCTTGTTGCTGGTCAACTTTGCGCTCAACCTCTTCCACCAGACTCAGTACATCACCCATACCCAGGATACGAGATGCTACACGATCAGGGTAAAAAGGTTCTAAAGCTGATATTTGTTCTCCAACACCCACAAACTTAATCGGCTTGCCCGTAATATTTCTAATGGATAATGCCGCACCACCTCTTGCATCACCATCAGCCTTAGTCAAAACAACCCCAGTTAATGGTAATGCTTCATGGAATGCCTTGGCGGTATTGGCGGCATCCTGCCCTGTCATGCTATCAACAACAAATAATGTTTCCACAGGCTTGGTGACAGAGTGTAATTTTTTAATCTCACCCATCATATCGTCATCAATATGCAGACGCCCTGCCGTATCAATAATTAAGACATCCGCAAATGTTTTCTTTGCCTGTTTAACTGCATTTTTGGCTATTTTAACAGGATCTTGCGATGCATCACTTTCAAAAAAATCTACCTCGACTTCATTGGCAAGTATTTTTAATTGTTCAATCGCTGCAGGTCGATAAACATCACAACTTGCCACCATGACTTGCTTTTTCTCTCTTTCTTTCAAGTATTTTGCCAATTTAGCCGCACTGGTGGTTTTACCTGCACCTTGCAAACCAGCCATTAAAATAACTGCGGGTGGCTTGGTTGCCAAATCCAGTGTTTCACAAACATCACCCATGACATGTATTAATTCTTCATGAACAATTTTCACAAAAACCTGGCCAGGGGTTAAACTTTGTAAAACATCTTCACCAATCGCTCGTTGCTTGACTTGCTCAATAAAGTCTTTAATAACGGGTAAAGCAACATCTGCTTCTAACAAAGCTTTCCTAACTTCTCGCAAAGCATCCGAGATATTATCTTCTGTCAGACGTCCCTGGCCTTTTATATTTTGAACAACTTTGCCAAGACGATCGGTTAAATTTTCAAACATATTTTTGCTTCCCGAATTATTTATAATAATTTAAATGATTTTTTAGGATAATCCTTAATAAACCAGTTGAATCGTAGCGAGAATGCTCAAGATGCTGAATATTTAAGACTTTTCGGGTATTTTGACGACTCCTGTAGTCACTCTACAGGTGAGTTAAAACATTTCGAAAAGTCTTGAAGATTCAGCACATTGGACGTTCGCAGTAAATTCAACTAATTTATTTAGGATAAATATTTTATATTTGATTTTACTGTATTTACAATAAACAATATACTAGAACGTAATTATTCTTTACATTTTCTTGATGCTTTACAAAAAATATAACCTTGCTTATGAATCCAATTATTTTAGGCTCATTATCAATCACTTGTTATCTACTGTCTTTTTTTAGCATCATTTTACAATTATTAAAAAAAGAATGGTTTTTAAATTTTTCAAAATATAAAGTATTTGCATTAATTGCTTTTGGCTTTTTACTGCACAATCTCATTTTGTCTCAGGCATTATTGACTGAACAAGGGCTTAACCTTAATTTACTTAATGCGCTGTCTTTATTATCAAGTACGGCCATATTGGTATTTTTGATTACCTATTTACAACACCCGATAGAAAACTTGGGAATTTTCATATTACCATTTACCTCTGTTGCAATTTTTTTAGCCGTTACTTTCCCAGGCCAGCACATTGTTTCTACTTCCTGGCAACTTACAACCCACATACTGGCATCAATGTTAGCATACAGTTTATTAACACTGGCCGCCGCTCAGGCAATTTTGTTATCCATTCAAAATAGACTACTAAAAAACAAACATCCTGGAGGAATTATTCGACAATTCCCACCATTAAAAGACATGGAAATCATACTCATAAAATTGATAAAAATTGGCTTTTTACTATTAACAGCCTCTTTAGTAACAGGATTTATATTTTTGGATAACATGTTTACTCAGCATGTTGTCCATAAAACAATTATTTCAATATTAGCTTGGCTAATTTTTAGTGTTTTTTTATTCGGCCACATGAAGTTTGGCTGGAGAGGGAAAATCGCTGTTAGATGGACCATCAGCGGCTTTACAGCACTAATGATTGCTTATTTAGGTAGCAAACTTGTATTAGAACTTTTATTGCAACGGTAAATCAAAAAATATGATATCACGCCAAAAATTTATTGGGTTTATTTTGCTTTTGTTACATTTTAACGCAACAGCAGACATTCAAAACATTGCAACTGAATCAAACAAAGTAAAAGAGCGATGGTTTGAAATTGAAATTATATTATTCCAAAACCTTAAAATCAGTGAAGATACTGAATACTGGCCAGAAGAACCTTTATTAACCATTGACTACAGTAAAGACATTGCACTGTACCATAAATTCGAAGCGTCAAATGAGACAGCAATTGAAACAAATACGACAAATACGACAAATACGACAAATACGACAAATAACAAGCTAACCAATAAAAATGAATCTGCCAATCAAACCCAATTGATTAACATCAGACCATTTGAGCTCATTGAATCATCTGATCAATTAAAACTAAACGATGTTTATAATCGGCTAAAATCAAACAGACGATACAAACCTTTGCTGCATTACGCATGGCAACAACCCCTTTATCCAACCAATCAATCTCAGTGGATCAATATCATCCCCCTTGAAATAAAAACGACTGAAACAGACGAAGAAAAACAGGAACAAGAACCAAACACCGCCTTGGAACACAACGAAACAGACCTCACTGTTTCAACTGACGAAGATGGATTGGAGGTCACTGACACGACAGAACCCATCATTTTCACTCCATTAGAGGGTCGAATTAAAGTCAGTGTCATGCGTTATTTGCATATAGACACTGAAATCATATTTCGACAACTCAAACAAATCACTCGTGAAATAGAGGATATCACCCCAACCTCGTCATTGACTCCAAACACTAATTTTCCAGCAAGCACACAAACAACAACACCCGTCGCCGAAAATAAGCTCCACAATGAACCTGAAACAATATCGGCAACACCAGTAACAACGACCATTACAGAAGAAATCGTACAAGAATATCCATTAAAACAACATCGAAAAATGAGAAGCAAAAGATTACACTACATTGATCATCCGATGATTGGATTATTTATTTTGATTACAGCCATCGATATTGAAAACACAGATAAAATAGAAATAATCTCCCCCACGCTGGAAACTGAAATTGAAATCAAGTCTGTAAAGGATGAAGTGAAGCCGTCTGAATTGGACAATTAGAACGGGCACAAAATAGTTTCCCATTCCTTAGGAGGCTGTCCGAAAACTCATCTTTCCGCCAACTCTGCGTTAAAAATGGTCTCAAAATGCTCATTTACACATGTAAACTGCGCTTTTTCGACAATTTTATGCCTTGATTTGACGAAAATCTGAGTTCTCGGACAGCCTCCTAGGGAAACCATCAAATTATTCCCTTAACGCAAAAAATCAGCTAAATCGTTGCGCATCTATATAATAGACACACTTCAATTTGCTGATCATATCAATTAAACAAAGCTGGCAATCTTGTGCTTAATTTATCAATGACACATCAGTTTTAAGTCCATTTTTTACTTAAAACATAGATTCTAAATCAATCATTTTATCTGCAATTCTTTCGGCATTAATCTGGTAACTACCATTACTTATTTGCTCTTTCAAACTGCTCACTCGATCATCATCTACTACAGGAATATCCAACAAAGAATCTTCCAAAGTTTTTAATCGTTGAGCCATTCCAGTTAAGCTGACATTTTCCTTAACATCACTACTTTCACTTGGCTTGCTAGATTCTGGATTGGGTTTTACCTCTCCAGCCTTACTTGTTTCAGATGGCTTCACTTTATTGTTATTATTTAAAGTGCTTAAGATATTTGCTCTTGCGCCAGTTGCATCAATTGCCATTGTACTGCTCCTAAATTTATTGATTTTACCTGCTACAACTTAGTTAACGGCCAGGAAATCTAAAACTTTAGAAAATAATTCAATTATTTTCAAAAATGTTGAATTTTTTTATTTTTATAGGCACAACAAGATGTATTTATCCCACAAGGAGATAAGTTTCGTTCGAGCAGACGAGCCACTCAACTCAGCTTTATACTTTAATAAGATAGCATAAATACAGGGACAGGGGGAAATTTGAAATGATTTTTGAGTCATTTAGCTTCTGCTAAAAATAAAGTAAGAGATTATCAATTAATGACTCATAAATTTAATTAAACAGAAAAATAAGGCTACTTTTTATCATGCACAACAAAACCTTTAAACACTTCGCCAAAAACTTGCAAATATTTAAAGGTTCGACCGATACCTAAAACAAAGCATCAAAATCAATCATTTTATCAGCAATTCTTTCAGCATTAATTTGATAGGTACCATTGCTAATTTGCTCACGTAAACTGCTGACTTTATCATCATCAACCACTGGAATTTCAGAAAGATTATCTTCGATAGACTGAAGTTTCTGTGCCATTCCCGTTAAACTAACATTTTCACTCGCTTCTTTGGTTTGACTTGCCTGACCTGGTGCTGAACTTGGTTTAGCATCATTCGTTTTACTGGTTTCAGCAGGTTTGACTTTACTCTCAGTATTAAGACTACGTAAGATAGTTGCCCTAGCTCCAGTTGCGTCAATTGCCATTTTCCATACTCCTGATTGATTAAATTTACCGTCTATAATCTGCTTATCGGCAGCTATTTTTAAAACTTTAGAAAATATTTACATTTTTTTTAAAATATTTTATTAATGACAAATTGTTTATCGGATACGTTTTTAAAAACTTTAGAAAATAATTTTATTTTGTTCTAAACTCAACAATTTTATTTTTAATTTTATTTTTTTCTAAACTCAACAATTTTATTTTTTTCTAAACTCAACACATTATTTCACATCTACTAATTTCACATCTACTAATAGAGTTGTTACAATACATTTTTTCATTTTCTCCAAAAAATCATATATGACCATCAAATTACTTTCCGCCAAAGAATTACAACCCAGCACCCTACCACAATCAATTCAATTCACCACGACCGCCGAAATCGATGACTTTGAAGGTGTCCTGGGACAATCAAGAGCCATTGAAGCACTTCATTTTTCCATGGGAATTGGACACACAGGATACAACCTCTACGTTTTAGGTGCATCAGGTACAGGTAAACACACGGTGGTTGACCGATTCATATCTGAACTCGCTCAGGACAAACAAATTCCCAATGACTGGTGCTATATACATAATTTTAAAAACCCTCAACAACCCATCGCATTAGAATTACCACCAGGTAAAGCCATTAAATTGCGTATTGACATGGATCATTTACTGGAAGAATTGATTCATATGATTCCTTCCGCCTTTGAAACAGAAACCTACCAAAAACAAATTGATGACATCCAATTTAAATTGGAAAGCAAACAAAACAAAGTTTTATCCAAAGTAAAAAAACAAGCTGAAAAACAAAGCATGCAACTCGTCAGAACACCAACAGGCTATCAGTTTTCACCCATTCATGAAGGCGAAACCATCAGTGATGAGAATTTTGAACTGTTGCCTAAAGAAATTCAAAACAAATACTCAGAAAATATAGAAAAACTGGAAAAAGAACTCAAATCCAAAGTTCAGCAATTTTCCCAATGGCAAAGAGACAGCAGAGAAAGTAGCAAATCATTAAATAGACAAACCACGGTCACTTGCATCAACCCTCTCATTCAAGATTTAAACGATAAATGGACTGATTACACTGAAGTTTTACAGTATTTTGAAACAATTCAGGAAGATGTGGTGCTAAATGTCAGCGATTTTCTTCCTTCAGATGATGACCCGCAAACATCTTTTACTAATTCACAAAGTGCCAGCCACCCCATTTTCAGAAAATATAAAGTTAATGTCATTACAGACCATTCTGAATCCGTTGGCGCGCCCATTATTTATGAAGACAATCCTAGCTTAATCAATATTATCGGCAACACAGAATATATTTCTGAATACGGCTCACTCACCACTGATTCACTTTTAATAAAGCCAGGCGCATTGCATAAAGCCAATGGTGGTTATCTCATATTGGATGCAGACAAGCTGATGATGCATGATTTTTCATGGGAAAGCCTGAAAAGAGCCTTAAAAACTCAAAAAATTCGCATTGAGTCACTGGAAAAAATGTACAGCTATAATAGTACCGTGACACTTGACCCTGAATCCATTCCATTATCAATCAAAGTCGTCTTAATAGGCGACAGAGAACTACACTATCTGTTTTCAGAACATGATGAAGATTATTGCAAACTATTTAGAGTATCTGCTGACTTTGAAGAAACCATTCTATTAAATGATGAAAATCTTGTTCAATATATTCAATTCATTGCCACCATGGCAAGACAACATAAGATTAGCCCAATTGACCGAAACGCCATTGAAAGAATTCTCAAAGAAAGCATTCGCTGGAGTGGTCAAACCAACAAGCTATCATTGGAAACCAATAAAATTGTTGATTTATTATGTGAATCTAATTTCTGGAGTCAACAACAAAATAAACAAATCATTGACGAACAAGACATACAACAAGCCATTAACAAAAAAAACAGACGATATGAACGCCCTTACCTAGACACTCTTGAAATGATCAATGACAGAACAATATTAATTGATACTGCAAGCCATCAAGTGGGTCAAATAAATGGACTTTCGGTGGTATCTTATGGTGATTATAGCTTTGGTCAGCCCAGTAAAATCACGGTCAATATCAAGCCAGGCAATGGCGAAATTATTGACATTGAACGAGAAGTTAATTTAGGTGGCTCACTACATTCTAAAGGTGTACTGATTTTATCATCTTATTTAAGCCATAAATACAGTCAGCAAATGCCATTATCACTCTCTGCCAGTATTGTTTTTGAGCAATCTTATGGTGAAATTGATGGTGATAGTGCATCATCTGCTGAACTTTATGCTTTATTATCTGCATTGGCCAATATTAAAATCAACCAATGCATTGCGGTCACAGGGTCGGTTAACCAACGAGGGCAAATTCAGGCAATTGGCGGAGCCAATGAAAAAATAGAAGGTTTTTTTGAAGTCTGCAAAGCTCATGGGTTAAACGGTGATCATGGGGTCATTATCCCAAAATCAAACACTCAACACCTGATGTTAAACACTGATGTAACCAATGCCATTGAACAAGGTCTGTTTCATCTCTATGCGGTTGAACACATAAATGAAGGCATTGAAATATTAACAGGTTACCCCATGGGACAACTCAATAAAAAACTTAAATACCCCAAAAAAACCATCAATCGATGTGTACATAATCGCTTAAAATTATTTAAGAAGATATTAAAAAAAGCATGACAATAGGGATATTTATTGCTGAGACTAAACTATACTGAGGGGATAAATTCTATCTACGTTTTTCAGGAGCAAAATTATGAATAAACAAAGAAATCAAATTCCTGATGATGATTTTGACATACCCATGCTTGAAGAAATAGTTTTTCCAACCAATGAAATGACGGAAAAACCCAAACCTAAAAAAGCCAATACTGAAAAAAAACTATCCCCACAATTATCTGCCAAAGAAACTAAAAAGATACAAAAAGTTATTGCCAAACAAATTCACGGAATGCTGGAAGAAGTTGTCAGCAAGGCAGTGGCAAAAACATTAAAAGAATCTATTGAAATAATAGGCGAAGACATAAAAGACATCGTCATCGCCAACATAGAACCTGAAATAGAAAAAATCATTGCAAAATCATTAAGTATGAACAAACAATAACATGAAGAATGACAATGCTAACATTCTCATCATGGATGATGAAGTTTTGGTATTGGAGATGGTAAAAACAATGCTGGAATTCTCATCGCATAATGTTTTAACCGCAAAAAGCAATCAAGAAACACTTCAAATTTATCGGCAATCACTGAAAAAAAACACCCCCCATTGATCTTATCATCATGGATTTAACCATGCCTGGTGACGATGGAGCTAAAACAGCGATTCAACAAATACTCAATATTGACCCCAATGCCAAAGTCATTGTCGCCAGTGGTTACTCAAATGACTCCGTGATCTCAAATTACCAAACCTATGGCTTTAAAGCCGCACTTGCAAAACCATTTGATTTGAAAGAATTAAACAAAGTGGTAACAGGTGTTTTAAGGACTTAAGGTAACACGCAATAAATAAACTACCCATATTGCGCAGAATTTTTGTTCGTCTTCTTTGCCATAAAAATAGGCGTGTAGTTATTCTACTCAACTGTTTTTGTGGTAAAGGAGACGGACAAAAAGGCCAGTAAGATGGGTGGTTTATTTATTGCGAGTTGCCTAAGGACGATTCAAAAAGAACCTTTACAATTTGCAAAGATATTTTATTCACAGGCAAGGCACGAAAACAGGCACATAGTCGAGCTATGCAACTGTTTGAGTAACGATGCCTGTGGGCAAAGCGAGTTAAGGTTAATTTGGAATCATCCCTTAGAGACGAGCACAATCAATTACCGACCAATTCTTCATTAAAACTCATGTTTTTAGGCAACGATCTAGCAATTGTAGGCAATTTATCACTGACCACAATTTCAAGCTGCTTGGCTGCATAATAAGTTCCAGGAATTGGATTTTCGTTGAAATATCGAGCAATTCCTTTCATCATTGCTTGAGCAAGTCGCCATTGGTGGGTTCCATTATTGAGGTTTCTTTCTTCGCCAGGGTTTGAAATAAACGCAGTTTCTACCAGAATTGAAGGAATATCGGGTGATTTCAATACAACAAAGCCTGCTTTTTGTACTTGCCTCTTGTGTATTCGGCTGATATTTTTAAGTCCACTCAAAACCTCATTACCTAATTTCAAGCTTGCTTCAATCGTGGCGGTTTGAGACATATCCATCAACACGGAAGCCAATACATTGTCTTTATCACCCAATGAAACACCACCAATCAAATCAGATGCATTTTCTCTGTCAGCCAGCCATCTAGCGGCCACACTACTTGCAGAATTTCTGGAAAGAACATAAACCGATGCGCCTTTAGCCTGTGGATTCCTAAAAGCATCTGCATGAATTGAAATGAATAAATCAGCTTTATATTTTCTGGCTTTGGCAATTCTTTGTTTTAATTTTAAGAAATAATCCCCATTACGAATCATTACTGCTTTCATGCCACGTTGTTTTTTAATCAAGGCTTCCAATTTTTTGGCTATTTTAAAAACAACCTTTTTCTCTAACGTTCCTTTATAACCTTGAGCACCGATATCTTTGCCACCATGACCTGCATCTATTGCAATCACTAAAGACTTTAGCTTAGGCTGTTTTTTAATTTTCTTTTTGGCAATTATTTCTCGTTTACTTTTATACGAACTTAAATCAATCACCAGACGATGCATGTTATTTTTTTTGCTGGGTTTTAATACAAAACTTTTAGGTTTCACCTTAGACTTTAAATCGAATACAATTCTAAAATCATGATGATTTCTAACCCCACTCCTAACAAACTTTATAAAAGGATTTTTGACTGACGAGGTTATTTTATGAGTTTTTTTATTGATATTTTTTAAATCTACAACCAATCGGTCTGGCTTTTTCAGAGTAAAAATACTGTATTTCACAGCGCCAGACAACTTCATCACGACACGAGTTGAATCACCATTATCTGACACTTTAAACTGGTTCAAATCAACTGAAGCAGCCTGCACCAAAGAGGGAATAAAACAACAAATGAATATAAAATATCTTGAAAATGGCATAACTAACATTCAAATAATTAATAGGCAGATACAAACATTATAGCATTTTTTCTATATTTTTCCGAAAGATAGGGGAATATCTTACTTTCAATTCTATAAAATAAAAATACGATTCAGACTAACCATAATTCTTTTAGGAGTTACCAGAATAGTCAATAGTGCTATCATCATCAACCTTAATTATTCTTCCCTGCTGATGATATTCTAAGCTGATCACCATATCAGCCTCAGGTAAAAAACCACTGGCTTTTTCAGGCCACTCAATGAAACAAATTGACTGAGCATCAAGATATTCTCGAAACCCCATATATTCTAGCTCTTCACCATCAGACAATCGATATAAATCAAAATGTGCAACTTGTATTTGAGAAAGCTGATAAGATTCTACAATAGAATAGGTTGGGCTTTTCACATGCCCTTTAAACCCCAAAGCCAGTAAATATTTTCTGACGAAAGTGGTTTTTCCAACCCCCAAATCACCTTGTAAAAATACAATTGATCCTGGTAAAATTTTTTTGCTGATTTGTCTGGCAAAATCTGCCAATGATTCCTCATCTTGGCAAATTATTTCCATAATAAATAACCCATGGGACAATTCAAGTATAACCCTCGCTTTTAACGGGTAATTTCAAACTAAAAACCGCCCCCTTTCCAATTTCACTTCTGACCGTTATATCCCCATGCAATAATTTTGCAAATGAATCACAAACAGCAAGACCAAGCCCTGTCCCCCCATTTATTCTTGTTTCAGAATCATCAATTTGAGTAAAAGGCTTAAAAATATCTGTGATTTTTTCTAATGACATACCAATATCCGAATCCTGAACCTGCAAAACCAAATAATGATGATAATACTCGACAACCACTGAAATTTCACCGAGTAACTAGGAGGCTGTCCGAGAACTCAGGTTTTCGTCAAATCAAGGCATAAAATTGTCGAAAAAGCGCAGTTTACATGTGTAAATGAGCATTTTGAGACCATT
>Ga0233448_1001114_pt1 | contig 24330 bp, 31 predicted proteins | sample SI_124_October20_2_FD_183015 | JGI IMG/M metagenome (GOLD analysis project Ga0233448, IMG submission 183015) | Seawater microbial communities from Saanich Inlet, British Columbia, Canada - SI_124_October2016_150_MG | ecosystem: Environmental > Aquatic > Marine > Inlet | place: Canada: British... | reverse complement strand
ATAATATGTAATTTTAAACAACCAAGGAGTTCACCATGTCATTAACATTTAACCCAGACCAAAAGAAGAAATTAGAGCAACTATTCAAAGAAGGAATTATTGTAATGTCGGAAGTCGAAGTGCTTAACGAAGGATTAGCGGACACAATCAAAGCAATAGCAGAAGAATTTGAAATTAAACCTACTGTACTTAAAAAAGCAGTGCGGGTAGCATACAAAGTAAACTTCCAACAAGCACAGGATGATTACGACGTACTAGAAACTATTCTCGAAACGGTAGGTCGCACTGATTAATGTCATACGTTGATGCGATATATGATAAAAAATCCGATAAGGTATTAGTTGCCGAAAGAGTTGATGGCAAGCGAGTACAACGTACATTTAGACCCAAGTATGAGTTTTTTTATGATGATGAAATCGGAAAGCATAAAAGTATTTACGGTACTCCGGTTACCAGAGCACATGCCAAAAGCAGAAGTGAGTTCTACCATATGCAACGGAGTCATACAGGCAAACGCCTTTACGAAAGTGATATCAATGTCGTCAACAAGTGTCTAGAAGAAAACTACAAAGGCAAAGAATCACCAAAACTACATACTGTATTCTTTGATATTGAGACCGATTTTCATAAAGAAAAAGGATTCAGCCCACCAGAAGACCCATTCAACAAGATAACTGCCGTCTCACTATACTTAGATTGGACTGAAGATTTGATATGCTTGGCGATACCACCAAATGGTATGTCGGACGATGAAGCATCAGCAATATCAAAGAAATTCGACAATACATTCATGTTCAGTGACGAGGGTGAAATGTTATTGACATTCTTAAGTTTAATCGATGATGCAGATATTCTAAGTGGGTGGAATAGCGAAGGGTTTGATATACCGTACATGGTTAATCGTATTAGGCGAATACTATCAGTGGAAGAAACTAAAAAATTCTGCCTTTGGGGTATTACACCCAAAGTAAAGAAGTACGAACGATATGGTGCCGAAAAGGAAACTTATGCGTTTATTGGTAGAATCCACTTAGACTACATGCAACTGTACAGAAAGTACACGTACCAAGAAATGCATTCGTACTCATTGGATGCTATATCAGAATATGAATTGGGCGATAAAAAAGTCGCGTACACAGGTACATTAGACCAATTGTATAATGACGATTTTGAAAAATTTATTGACTACTCCAGACAAGATACAATGTTATTGGCGAAGATGGATGAGAAGTTGAAGTTCATTGACTTATCAAATGAAATCGCTCACGCAAATACAGTATCAATCCCATCCACGATGGGTTCCGTTGGTATCACTGAACAGGCAATTATCAACGAGGCACATGAACGTGGGTTTGTAGTACCTGACCGAAATCGTGATGAAGGAGAAAACACACAAGCGGCTGGGGCGTACGTAGCGTATCCAAAGAAAGGAATACACAAGTGGATTGGTTCAGTCGATATCAATAGTTTGTATCCATCCGTAATTCGTGCATTAAATATGGCACCAGAAACGATTGTGGGGCAATTAAGATTAGAGAAAACTGATGCATATATCAAAAGCAAAATGGATGACCAACGCAATGACAAAGGAAAAAAGCACAAGGGGAGTTCATTTGCTGGCGCTTGGGAAGGTTTATTTGGTTCGTTAGAATATACTGCGGTAATGGAGCAAACACCAAATACATCTATTACAATAGATTGGGAAAGTGGCGACAGTGATGTTTATCAAACGGATGAGATATATAAAATAATATTCGAGGGTGATGGTAATTACACACTAAGTGCAAATGGAACTATATTTTCATTAGAGACCGAGGGCGTGATACCTGGGTTATTGGCACGATGGAATAGTGAACGAAAGGAGATGCAAGCAAAAAAACGAAATGCAACGACACCCGAGGATAAAGTGTTTTGGGATAAACGGCAGTTAGTTAAAAAGATTGGACTTAACTCATTGTACGGTGCGATTCTCAATAAACACTGTAGATTCTTCGACAAGCGTATTGGTCAATCAACAACATTAACAGGTAGAGCGATTGCAAAGCACATGGACGCATACGCAAACGAATGTATGACTGGAAAGTACGATTACGATGGTGAATGCATCATATATGGAGACACGGATAGTTGTTACTTCAGTGCTTGGCCAGTGATGGAAAAGGCGGTTGAAGAAGGTGCTGAATGGGATAAGGAAATTGCAACAGCACTGTACGAGACTATTGCCGATAAATTAAACATCAGTTTTCCCCTGTATATGAAAAGCGCACATAATGTTCCCACAGTTAAAGGTGAAATTATTAAATGTGGGCGAGAAGTAACGGGTCTTAGTGGATTATTTATTAAGAAGAAACGTTATGCTATTATGGTATATGACAATGAAGGTACACGTTATGATGTCGGTGATAAACCTGGAAAAATCAAAGCAATGGGGTTAGATTTAAAACGCAGTGATACTCCGGCAATCATACAAGATTTTCTAAAAGATGTACTTGATGATTTACTGACAGAAAAAGGCAAGGATTACATCATTGAGCATATTATTAAATTTAAGAAAGAGTTCGCAGATAAGCCTAGTTGGGAGAAAGGAACTCCAAAACGTGTCAATAACTTAACCAAGTATGGTACTATCATGAAAACAGAAATTGATGATAGGCGTAATGGCAAGAAGGTTCCAACAATCCCTGGGCATGTGAGGGCAGCAATTAATTGGAACTTCTTGCGTAAATTAAATAAAGATAACCACAGTATGGAAATTTCAGATGGTATGAAAACTGTTGTGTGTAAACTCAAAGATAATCCAATGAAATTTAAAAGTATTAGCATTCCAATAGATGAAAGTAATATACCACCGTGGTTTAAGGAACTTCCATTCGACGACACATTAATGGAAACCACAGCAATCGATAATAAAATTAGCAACTTATTAGGAGTGTTGGAGTGGGATTTGTTAAATAGGACTGATATTAGCAACACATTCCAACAATTTTTCGATTTTTAAATGTTTAAACCACTAAGTTATTTTGTCAAATACAAAGAAGCAGTAGATAACGTATCTGTTTCATCCAACAGTGAACACCTCATCAATCTAATCACAGATGCCATAGGAATACTATCATCTGATGTTGATTTCGATGTGGATAAATTACTCAATCAACGGGAAAAGATAAAGCAGGATTTAAATGAATTTGACTTATTATTGGATTCATTTAAATCAACCGTGGATGTTGACTTAAGGAAACGTGAATTATCCTATTTAAATAAAAGCCAAAAAGCATATGAAGATTCTAGGAATGGGGATACACCAGAATACATAATCAAACGATTTCATACGCACCCAATTGCATCAAATAAAGAAATCAAAAAACGAATCATACATTCGATATCAATGCATTGTAGTTGGGAGCAACCAGGGTTAATTATACGACCTGGACTTGCAGATATTATCGACCCAATGATTGCATTAGACCCTTTGTATATAATGGATGAGAATTTATTATTACTAGACCATGTGAAATCACTATGGAATGAAATATACCAATCTCGCATTAGATATGGCATTATCGATGACCAAAGTAATGATATATTCAAAAATCTCCCCAAATCGCAATTTGGATTCGTCTTAGTTAATGATTTTTTTAACTACAAACCATTTGACATAATTAAAAAGTACACACAGGAAATATACGGATTGTTAAAACCAGGTGGGTCAATGATATTCACATACAACAACTGCGATTATGCAAATGCTGTTAGAAATTTTGAAAATCTTTTATACACATATACACCTGGTTCATTAATAATAAAAATGCTTGAATTTATAGGATTCGAAGTAACTACAACATTTAGTGACTCCAATGACAATACCAATTGGATTGAAGTAAAGAAACCTGGCAAATTGTCTACCTTACGCGGTGGACAGTGCTTGGGCAAAATCAACATTTAGGTAAAATCCATGTTGTTTTTTTGTACCACCGATATATGTATCATATATAATATTTTATTTTAATACACAGGAGTTCAACAATGAGAGACCAACTACTAGACTTAGTAAGCCACACGCACGATTTAGGTTGCATCGATTTTATTAAAATCACAGGCGAGGAAGATAACACATATATAACAGGATTGGCATCAGATAATAGTGTTGTAATTAATGCCAATTTCAACGCACCAGTCAAAGAGTTCAAGGGAACGTTTGGTATGCCTAGCCTTAGTAACTTAAAAAATTTATTAAACATTTCTGAATATGGTACTGATGGTCAAATCACAGTAAAGCGACAAGACCGAAAGGAAGAAAAAAATACCCCAGTGGGATTACATTTCCAAAATAAGAATAATGATTTCAACAACGATTATAGATTCATGGTTAAAGAAGTAGTCGATGAAGCATTATCTTCAGTTAAATTCAAAGGTGCAACATGGGATGTTGAATTTGAGCCTAACGTGGGTAACTTACAACGATTAAAGATGCAATATCAAGCAATGCCAGAGGCTGACCATTTCTCAATAAGCACAAAGGATAACAATTTGATATTTTCCATTGGTGACCATAGCACACATGCTGGTAGTTTCACATTCGCATCCAATATTGATGGAGTTATTAATGAAACATGGAAATACCCAATCAAACGAGTAATTAATATACTTAGTTTGGTAGGTGATAAAACTATGCATATCAGTAATAAGGGCGTGAGCAAAATCACTGTAAATAGTGGCATTGCGTCTTATGAATATATTTTACCAGCACAAAGTAAGTAAATGCGTGAGTATAAAAATCGAATAGATTCATCTGATATAAAATTCTTTGTTGGCAAAACGGTAGACCATACACCAACAAATGGCATTAATACATTGTATGTTATTGGGGTGCCAGACATAGAAGAAATAATGCGTATATTAACTCAGTACGCAGGTGAAGATGAAATCACACACATATACTTTGGTGCTGAACAAAGTTTCAAGGTTGCTACGTACGAAGATATGGAAGAATGGTCACCGACTATTCAACACTTTTTGACATTGGACTATTGGTGCACACTCGACTTGGATTTATCGTTAATTAATTTCATCCACGAGACTGATTTGACATCATGGAATAAATTTATACCAATGCTATCAGTCAAGATTCCGTACGCTTCTGACCTTGGATACAATGCAGTCGTTAAAATCGATGATATTGGATTCAATCATTCAAATCATGGCATTTGGTGTCACCAAGTTCATGATTTAATGGCATATGACAAATATACAAATTGGGGTGAGTACGCAGACGATACAGTTATAATTCCGGACAAATAGCACATGACACAACAGACTCTACATGTATTTGGAGCAAGTACCGCATTGAACTACTCAGAAGAACACGGCTTAGGAGACTCACGTTATTCATGGCCTCATGTACTTGCTGAAAAGTTAAATTACGCTCTTAAAGTTCATGCAGAACCAGGTGTGTGCAATTCTTATATCGGCAGTGAACTCATACAAACCCTCGATTCGATTGCTAGTACAGACTTAGTAATCGTTTTATGGGGGGTTTGGAGTCGTGTGATGTTTTGTGTAGATAGTGGCGGAGACTTACTAGATTCTATCAGGGACGACAGTTTGGTGTGCCATAGCCATAGTGGTGACCCATCTGTTGTATGGATACGTAGTAAGGGAGCATGTGCAAAAAGTTGGAATCCATTTTCGTCATTTTCCATCAACTACAATCGTCCGTATTATGATACCTTCTTCCAAAAATACTACTCAGACCACAAACAACACTTGGCAGATATGGAGAAAATATTATTAGTAAAGATGTTATTAGATAACAATAATATTAATTATATATTCTCTTCATTGACAGCATCACTGATTGACGAGAATTTACCAGAAAGTAAAAATATAGAAGCAATGCTCCAAGATGCGAATTGGTTCTTTCCAAATGACTTAGGTATATTGGAATTTTCAAATAAGAAAAAATGGTACATTTCAAAAAATGACCATCACTTTAGTATAAACGGTCATTCAAAAATTGCCGAATTATTCCATGATAGAATTAAAAATACAAGATTATAATAACCCATTTGATGCAATTGATGAGTTTGAGAATACACTTTCAAACTACACAGGAGCACCATATGTAGTAACTACGGACTGTTGCTCGCATGCGATTGAATTATGCTTTAGGTACACTGCGTACAAATCGATAACCATCCCCAAGCACACATACCTAAGTGTTCCAATGATATTCCACAAGTTAGGAATACCATATACATTAATAAGTGGTGATTGGAAGGAAGAATATAACTTCGGGTTTACCAATATATGGGATAGTGCTAGAAAATTGTCCATCAACATGTATAAAAATGGACAAATACAGTGCCTTAGTTTCGGGAGAACAAAGCCACTAGAAATCGGCAGAGGTGGTGCAATATTATTGGACGACGTGGATATGTACCGTTGGCTTAAAATGGCAGCATATGATGGTAGGGATTTATCATTTGTACCATGGGAAAAACAGCAAACATTTCAAGTGGGTTACCATTATATGATGCGACCCGAAGAGTGCGTAGTGGGAATAAATAAAATAAACAACGACGAAATAACACACAACTACAACCACAACTACCCAGACTTATCAAAAATTGCAATAAAGTGATAGATTAGCACCCATTTAATCCAATGGCTTTCCGTAGTGACTAAATATATTAATCACAAATGTGCCATTAATTATAATTTATCGTCGATGCGAATGAACACTGTTCGCAAGGAAATAAGATATTGCAAAAGAATTTATATACGTTATACGCGACTGAGTTTATAAACAATAACAATCCAAGAATTATCCCACCAACTGTTGAAATTGATTTAACAAATTCATGTAATCAGGATTGTATATACTGCTGTTCTGCGATATATAGAAAGGATAATCCATCAAGTGTGAAATTTGAACATTTTACTAAACTATTAGATGAGTTAAGTAATTGGACATTAAGTAATGCGAAGGGTGGGTTGGTATCTGTTGTTTTCGTTGGTGGTGGTGAGCCAACGTTGTTTAAGAACTATGAACAACTCATTAAATACAGTATCGACAAAGGATTCCTAACATCCCTAATCACCAATGGCACCAAGTTAGATAAGTTATTGAATATTGGTTCAGAATACATAAAGAAAATGCAATGGATTGGTGTCGATATCGATAGTGCAGATAATGATATGTACAACCTCGTAAGGATGCCAAAGACGGATGGGCAGTTCGAAAAAGTGAAAGATAACATAAAACGTATTGTATCTGCAGGTGGAAAGGTTGATATTAAAGCATTAGTACTAGAAGAAACTGCTAACAAGCAAAACATATTGCAATTATTCGAATACGTTAAAGAAACTAAATCACGAATGCTTTATATTCGCTCTGCTGTACTAGAAAAAGGCAAGGCTGATGCGTTTGTCATAGAAAAGGGACTAATGAAGTATATCGAGAAATTAGGGGGAATCTTTAATATCAACTTCAGGGCGACACAACGTGATGCGATGAACACTCGGTGTTATTCGAAATGTCACGCACTGTATCTCTTGCCAATATTTTGTGCGGATGGATATATATACCTGTGCTGTGAAAATAGGGGGAACAAAGACTTATCAATCGGTAGTTGGATAACAGAAGATTGGCAGGAAAAATGGTGCAACAGCGAACATACGAAAATATACAACGAGTTTGATATTTCCAAATGCCCTGCGTGCAGACCTAATTCACATAATACAAATATACAACAAGTTATCAATAATCCATTAATGTTAGAGGAGTTATTCTTTTGAATAAGACGTACTGTGTTTTGCCATGGGTGCACATGCATATTAAACCAAATAAAGACGTACATCTTTGTTCAAGAAAATCTATTCCGATTGGTAACCTTAATAATAACACACCAAAAGAGATTTTCAACTCTGAAAAGATGCAGAATGTTAGGAAACGAATGGAAAATGGACAATGTGTCACTGGGTGCGAGAAATGCTATCACGAGGATACAGTCAACGATGGACAAAGTTTGCGTACATTTATGAATAATTGGTTCCATTCATTAATTCACAACGATAATGTTCTACCATGGAAAGAAGGGTACATAGACCGACTACCTGTCGAAGATGAAGAGTGGGTAGACATATTTAAAAATTTGGTACCAAATATAAAATGGGTAGCATTACATGCATCCAATACGTGCAATTTGGCGTGCCGTGGGTGCTATAGTTTATTAAGTACAAAATGGCGTAAAGATGAAGAGAAATTGGGCATTAACCCATACCCACTACAAAACTCAAAACTCGATGAATTTGGATTCGATTTCAATAATGTGGATTTCATTACTATGTACGGTGGTGAACCGTTTTACATGAAGCAGAATAACGAACTAACAGAGTTGGTGAACAATGATGCAAATAAGAAGAACAAAGTATTACAGTACTATACTAACGGAATGATTCTACCATCTGATGAAACATTGGAAATGTGGAAGGATATTAAAAAATTACATTTAATTGTTAGTATAGATGCATATGATAAAGAGAATGATTACTTTAGGCACGGAAGTACATGGGATGTGATTGAAGATAATTTGATGTTTTATATTAATGAATCCAAAAAACACAATTGGGAATTAAGGATAAACACTGTCATTAACATTTATAACGTTGCCAACATCAATGTGTTACATAATTGGCTGATGGCGCAGGGAATACACGAAGATAATTTTGATTATAACTTATGTATCTACCCACCGGAATTAGACATTCGCAATCTACCATCAGATTACAAAGATGAAGTTATAAAAAACTACGAAACTATCAACTTGCCCATCAATTTAAAAAACATTATCATATCACACATCAAATGTGAACCAACGATTGATTTTTTGGCAGTATCTGCTTTTTCAAACAAACTAGACGAAATCCGCAAACAATCAAATCCATTACCAAAATTAAAAGTTTACATGGACAATTGTTAGGAAAATGGTCGAATACATACCCTTTTAACATTTGGCATGTTATATAATAATACACATGAACAAGAAATCAAAAGAATTAATAGAAGAGGCATTTTCCCCAAAGGATGAATGTAGTATTTGTGGGTCAGAATATGACGAAGATGAAGGTGGGATTCAAGGACACTTTGGAATTTGCCCAGTGACATTCTGTGTATGGTGTTATAGTTCGATACGTGACATGATATGTCAACAGGAGATGTGTTGTGATGAAGAGTAATCTTCATCTTCGTACATTATGTAAATAGAGTATCGAACTTAACTAATAAATGAAAGATAAACTAATAACAATATTCGCGATAACTATGTTTTCTGTAGTGTTGGTATTTGGAGCATGGGCAGTATTGATGGTAATGTTAGTGGTATTCCCATTAGCAATACTAAGATGCATGTTTGGCATAAACAAAAATGAAGGCATATAAATTATTCAGAGAATTAAAGAGTGGTGAGATAACCTCGCTATTCATTAATAAGAAGAAACGACTCGAACTAAATACTTGGATGGAAGCAGAAAGTTTCCCAACCAAAGGGTTTAAGTTACGCCCATATTGGCATTGCACGAGTAAGCCAGAAGCACCTCATTTATCCAACAAGAACCGAGTATGGATGGAAGTGGAGATGGATGGATACCAAGAGTTTAAACGTCCAGTAATACAAGGTGGTATTTGGTTTTTGGCAGATAATATAAAAATCATTAATCGTGTTTAGTAAATACTCAGTATATCAATGGAATAACCCGACAGCATTATTACTAATAGGCGAGTTCGTACACTTTACAGACACCGATATAAAACAAGTAAAGGATTCGATAAAGGAAGTAGGTCAAGTCTGTTTGCAAATTTCAAATGCATGCAGTGGTGAGTTTGAAATACGCAAGGAAAATATCAAATTGAGGTTAGGGCGTTGTGGTATAAGTTACAACGCAAAATATACCACAACGAGCGTTCCGTTTATTACTCTTATAGTAGATAACAATGACTTACTTCAACGATAAGGTTGTAATTATATGTTATCCGATGTTCGCTGGTGGGAAATTCTTAATCAACAGTATAGGGCTCTCAGATGATGCCGTATTTCAGTCATCGTCGTTAATTAATCAACAATTGCAAGGCGACTTCGGTACAAATCAAAAACTGAAATACCTATTAGATGCGTTAGCAGATACTCCAAAACAATGGGATGACCTTGGGTTGGGTGAGAATGAAATATTCAACGGTGATATTGCTGTCAACCTTGTGAAAGTATTTAAGAAACATCATATCATCTTGGGGATACATAGTATTCCAGAATTACAAAACTACTTAACGACATACCCAAATGCATTGATTGTACTGTTTACTAATTCAGCACAGTTCATTGAACATAGGAATAATATGGATTTAAATGACATTCGTACATCAAAATGGAACTCAATTAAAGAGAAGGATTGGAATAAGACGATACCAAATGAGTTATCAAATGAGATTACCAATATCATCTCTGACAAACATCCAAACGCAATTAATGTTATATCCCCCACTACATTCGAGCAAGAATTGATTAAATTCACACATGGAATACAGAATAAACAAATAACATGGGATTGTGAATGGTACACAGATATCAATACAACTTTAAAAAATATTAAAAAACTATATGAATATATTCAAATTTCCGATGTTAATTCACGCTACTTAGAACTATACTACAACGCATGGAAATGCACCTTTTCGAAATACCATTCTTAATAACTAAAAATAATCATGACTGAAATTCATTACACATGGCAAGAAATAGAAACATCAATTAATAACATCATTACACAAATGTTTAAGGATGATTGGATGCCAAATTTAATAATTGGATTAACCCACGGTAGTATAATCCCATCGACAATGCTGAGTAACAAATTAGATATAAGTGTAGTGTTTGGCACCACGTCAGTCATCACCAATGACAACATATTAATCCTCACTGACTTCAACAAATGTGGGACTTCATTAAAGAAGTTACCCAATGATTTAACGAACACAAAGAAGTCGAGGATAGCGTGTATATTACATAATGAAGCGAGTGACGTGGATGTGGATTATGCATATAAACATATAAACACAATGGAACAAGATTATGGCGTGTTGTTCCCGTGGGAATGATGCAACACCATTTAACATGAAATAACATATAAAGACTTGACCTAAATAATCATTTAGGTTATAATACCCCCATACTTAACAAAAGGGAGTACGGGAATGATTACTTTAGGGAAGTCAATCAGAACAATTCTAATCACAGCATCAATTGCATTCATGACAGGTTGTGGCGGTGGTGGTGGTGGAGGTGGCAATGTGCAACCAACTCCACCCGTACAAGAGGATGTAATCACATGGACAAACGGTGTATACGGCACATGGGTACGAACAAGCCAAGGAGTAACATCAAGTACAAACTGTACTGTTGATGTTTATAGTCGTAGTGTATGGTGGGAAAAGAATGTCAATGGCGTAAAAACTGGAATCAAAGGTGGATTGATTAGAACAGACACCGAAAACCGTAACGAACAATGTACTTCTAGTATCTCAAGTTCACCGACTGTGGTATCAACTTCTGATGCGGAAACAAGTAGTTCATCAACATCAAATGGAACTGCTGTAACTAATACAACCAACGTAACAGAAGATAGAACTAGCACAGACAGTAATGGTAGCACTGTAACAAAGACATATAAGGTTTACACTGACACCACTACAACACCATTAACCACAACCACTACTGTAACTACAACTAGAACCACCACGTACAGCGACGATTCGACTACCAATGAAGTGGTTAGTACAAGTACGTCAAGTAACGTAGCAAATAGTGTAACAACTACTACTAGAGAAGAACTAACCAATACAGTAGTTACTGCTAATGTAAAAAGCACAAGTGATAGTGACAGTACGAGTACAAGCACCGCAAATGGAACTGCTGTAACTAATACAACCAACGTAACAGAAGATAGAACAAGCACAGATGCCAATGGAAGCACAGTAACAAAGACATATAAGGTTTACACAGATACAACATCAACACCTGTTACAACAACATCGGTTGTAACAACTACTCGTACTACATTATGGACAGATAACACCACAACAACCGCTGTTATTAATACTAGCACTTCTGACAGTGTAGCAAATAGTGTAACAACTGCTACTAGAGAAGAACTAACTAATACTGTAGTTACTGCCAACGTTGTTAGCACAGAAACAATTTACAAAAACGAATCTACATCACAAACCGAAGGTGCGTTAACATCGGAATTCAACTCAGCGGGGGTCGACAGTAATACTACTCTTCCCGACGGGAGTTATGGGATGATGACTACAACGTACTTTAAGTGGTACAAGAATACATACACTACGACAGAAAAGGACGAATACACTAAGACAACCTATACTGATGGAACAGTAACAGAAGCATTAGTTGGAACAGTTACCACTAATAGTAGTCCGACTAAAGTATATCTTTATAAAACATTCGCCGACGGGTCACAAGAACTATCAATGACCGCAATCAAAACCAATTCTAATGTTCCATTTATTGGTAATCCTACTGCTCCAACAGACAGTTCATCTAATGGTTCGTACACACATATTATAAGAAACCCAAATCATAACAAGACAAATTATGATGCCTCTGCGTACTACAACGATGCCAATCTAGGAACAGCAACAGTAGGTGTTAATAACGACCCTGCCTCATACAATACATCGGAAGCAGAGAATGGTTCAACATTAGTAACTTATGCAAATCATGCTTACGCAAGGGGTTGGACAGGTAAGGGTTCTACTGCACTTATTATGGACACAGGCATTGACCAAGACCACTCAGAGTTCGCAGGAAAAATTAAGTACAAGTGGGATGCTGGATACAATACTCCTTACGAAGATGAAAATGGACACGGAACACACGTTGCAGGTATTGTATCTGCTAACAAAGATGGAACAGGTATCCACGGTGTTGCGTACGACACACAGTTAGCAATTGCCAAGATTGGCGAAGCAAATGGTATTAGTTTAAGTGCCGCCAAACAGGCGCTTAATTGGGCAAAACAATATGATGATATTGTAGTTGCTAATCTTAGTGCTAACACTAATTACAGTTCATCATATAAAAGTGCAATGACAGACAACGGCAATGGTGTGTTCACTAACAATCATGCTGTGTACGGTGGTAGCAATTATTACAATTTAGAAACGGTTAGTTCATGGAAAGATGTTATTCCAGCCGAACTGGTACTTGTTGTTTCTGCGGGTAACACTGATGCAGGATATGTACAGAATCCTGCTACTATGGCAACTGCGGTTGATGCTAGTGGTAACTTAGAACTAGATGGCAGAATGCTTGTAGCAGGTAATTGGAACACGAGCACACAAACCATCGACGGTGCTAAGTCTGGTCATGTATGTAAAGATTACACTGCTCAATGTAATGATGCATATAAAACCAGTGATTTTTACATTCTAGCACCCGGTACTAATATCAAAAGTACACAGAACGGTGGTGGCTATACTAATATGTCCGGTACTTCACAAGCCGCACCTGCTGTAACTGCTGGTGTATCTATCGTACACCAAATGTGGCCTTATATGAAGGGTAAGAACATTGCACAGGTGTTATTACAAACTGCTAACAAGAACCTAACAAACTACAGTGTCACCACACACGGTCAAGGACTTATGGACTTAGACAAAGCAACACAGCCAATAGGCTCATTGAGTATTAGTACAACAGGACGCACTGGCAACTCTGCTAGTATTAGTGGTAGTATTTCAGCAGATGGCGTTGATGCGGATGTAAGTTCAGTAAGTGCTATTGATGATTTTGACAGAGACTTTAACGTAGATTTAAGTTCTATGGTTAATAACACAGTTGGGTCTATCGAACAACTTAGACATAAACGTGGACAATCTTGGGCGGTTAAACAAGCAAATATTAGCACAAGTGATTATATGAATTTTACTGTTGGCACAGACAACGAAGATACGTATGTACTTGGATACACACATAATCTTAATAATGATTTGGATTTAAATGTTACGTACAGTAAAACCAAAGATAGTCCGTGGTTAAGTATGTATGGTGTTTGGGGAGACGTTACGGGTGCTACTACTATTGATACCAGTATCACTTGGAAGGATGATAACTTATGGGCACAGGTAGGTGTTATGAATACTAAAACAGATATTAAAAAAGGTCTTGTTGTTAACATCGACGATGCACTTTCCGCTTATGCTCTTAGTGGATTTACTTTAGATGACTTCACTTTTTATGCAGGTGTTAAACCAAAGGTAATAAATAATAGTAGAATTGATTTATATATTCCAAATAGTGTTGATTCAAATGGCATCATGCATTATAATACTGCATCTAATAATTATGGAACAAGTACCGTACCATTTGTAGGTGCTAGTCATACATATTATTTTAGAAAAGAAGATGAAGATACGTCATTAAACACAGATGTAATTGCTGATGGAAATGGCAACCATTCGTTTAATGTTACATTTGAATATAAATTTTAATTTAAAGGAAAAAGAGATATGGAAGTTTTACTTATGATGATTGGTTTGCCTATGTTAGTTTTTTTATGTATTGCTATGGTTTGTTTTACATCATTAATAAGGAATCAATAAATGAAACTATTTGATATATTAGCAATTGTGTTTACACTAGGCATGGTTGCATGGATTGTATTGTTAGTGACTATATCGTACCAAGCGTGGACTAAGTACACCAACCACAAAAGAACATAAATACAAACATATTAATTATGGTTGTATATTATGTCAGCAAACGGTATATCACATCAAGCATTAAAACGCGATAGGCAGGACCAAAAACGTATAGTAAAAACTATGTAATTCCGCTTATGGTACCTGAAAAATTTGATATTGAAGTGCGTGCGTACTCAACAACAAACAACTCACTTGTCTCATCTACATTTAATATTATTCTAATTGATAATCCATAAAACGGTTTAAAATTTTAAGTTACCTAAGTTTATTGCTATATAATAATGTAATGTAATTAATTATGTCGGAATAACATATATGAAATTTAGCAACCCGTTCAAGAGTAGAAAGAGCAAGAAGAAAGAAATACATAAAAAGAAACTTCTAAGTGCAAAACAGACCGCAACAAATAACAATGAACCATGGGTATCTGTTCTAGACATGGAAGTGGATATGAAAGATATTAGCAATGGGTCATTTGAATTAGATTGGAACGACATGTTCGTCACTCGCTTAATGAAGGCTGGTTATCAAGGGAAAACGGATGCCGACATGGTAGACCAATGGTTTCAAAGCATATGTAGAAATATCGTAATGGAAACATACGAACAAGAACAAAGTGACCCTAATATACGCAAAGTAGACTTGGGCAATGGCAGGTCTGAAATTAGTTAAATGATTTTATATGTTAATGGTGATAGCCACACTGCCGCTGCAGAAGCAGTTAATACACATGCATTTGCTGAAGATGACGGAAATTTAGCACACTTAGGACGCATGCCACACCCCGATAACTTAGCAGTATCATGGGGTAAAAAACTTAGTACGCTATTAAAAATGGCTTTCTTTTGTGATGCTGAAAGTGCGGCGAGTAATGATAGAATCATACGCACCACCAAAGAGTACATTGATAACTACACACAGGACGTTTCTGGTTTATTTGTGGTTATTGGTTGGAGTACGTGGGAACGCGAAGAATGGACAATAGATGATGTTTATTATCAAATCAATGCTAGTGGCACTGATATAGTACCCGATGACTACGTTGAAAAGTACAAAGAATATGTAACAAGTGTTAATTGGCGTCATAAGACCAACCAAGCACATAACGATATCATCAAACTACACGAATGGCTAGACGATAAAAACATTAAGCACATATTCTTTAACGGCAACAACACATTCGAACAAATCCAAACTAAATTTGATTTCGGTACATCATACATAGAGCCATATAATAAAAATTTCAGTTACAATGATTATTTAATTAACAATGGGATATATACTGTATCCAACCATTCGTATCATTTTGGAGAAGATGGACATACCAAGTGGTCAAACTATATGTTAAAATATATTATCAAAAATAAACTTATTTAATACATGAAATACATTTTAGTAGATACAATGAATTTGTTCTTTAGGGCGAAACATTCATCTCATCGAGCAAGTGATACGTGGACAAAATTGGGATTTTGTTTACATATTATGTTCAGTGCTGTAAACAAAGTGGTTAATAAGTTAGGTGCTGACCATGTGGTATTCTGTTTGGATGGTCGTAGTTGGCGGAAAGATGTTTATGAACCATATAAGAAAAATAGAAAAGAACTTCGAGATAAAATGTCCGACAAAGACCGTGAAGATGATGAAGTGTTTTTTGAAATTTATGAGAAATTTCATAAATACTTACAAGAACAGTCTAACTGCACTGTTCTCAAAAATGACAATGCAGAGGCAGACGACTTAATTGCAAGATGGATTGCCCTACATCCCACGGATGAGCATATCATAGTAAGTAGTGATTCTGATTTTTATCAGTTACTCACTAATCATGTTGCGCAATACAACGGAATCTCAGACCAATTAATCACCCTTGATGGATTCTTCGACTCGAAGGATATGCTCGTCATAGACAAAAAAACAAAAGAACCAAAGTTGCCCCCCAACCCTAAATGGCTATTGTTTGAAAAATGTATGCGTGGCGATTCATCAGATAACGTTTTTAGTGCTTTTCCAGGAGTAAGAACGAAAAGTACCAAAAAACGTATTGGGTTAATTGAAGCATTCGACGATATGGATAACAAAGGTTACGCATGGAACAATCTCATGCTACAACATTGGACTGACCATAACGATATAGAACACCGTGTGATGGACGACTACAAACGCAACAAGCAGTTAATTGATTTAACACAACAACCATTAAGCATTAAGGAATCAATCGATATTACAATTAATACATCAATAACCTCAAGTGACGTCGGTAATGTAGGAATACGCTTTCTACGGTTCTGTGGGGAATATGATTTAAATAGTATATCGAGATATCCACAGCAATATGCCAAATGGTTAAACAAGACATATAAAGGAGTAATAAATGATTAAAGCAAAGGCAGTGTCCAATAAATTTTGGATTTTAAAAGATGATAGTGGAAAAATTGGTGAAATTAATGCCATTAGAAGTGGGTACACTATTAATATTAATGGCAATAAAGTTACATTTGATTCGTTGGAAAATCTAAAAACCGACACTGGTATTGAATTTACCAAAATTCATACAAAACCAATGGATGATTGTAAAACAATATATGGGTTTCCATATAGTGGTGATAAATTCAATGAAACGTGGAATATCAAAACACAAATGCCATTATTTACAAAGAGCGATGATAGTAAATCTTGGTTTGTTGCTGGTTATTTCTCAGTAAAAATCAAAGGAAAATGGAGAACAATATTATCACCAAAGTTGTTAATATTGGAAAGAAATGAATATAAAGGACCATTCAAAACTATACCAAATGATAACGAAGTGATTGTAGAACCATACGGCGGTGATATTGTATCTAAATTATCATTTGGTGATAACTCACCTCTAGTCAAATGGTTTAAATGATTCACATCAATAGATTCATCGATAAAGTCAAATTTTTTGAATCAAAGAATAGTAAAGATTTTATTATCCCACTAACAGAGGCAAAAAACCTACACACAGATATAACAAAATTATTATTGGTAATACAAGAACACCAATCACATAATAATCAAATGACACAAAGTTCATCGGATACATCAGTCGATGGTGGTGATTGGTAATAGGATATGTTCAATGAATTGGCGACAAATACATCAATTATATTTGCTCCTAACACCAGAGGAAATTTTGTCAGGAATTGTCTAACACTTTCTCCAAATGTGGCGGATGCCTCATTAAAAATGACAAATTCTGAATCTCGTGTGGAATTATACAAAAAACGAATACTATCACATCCATCTATTACGGATAACCCACCATGGGGACCAGGTCATGTAGATGGATTGGCAGGAGATTCAAGAGAACGATTATCCAATTCTGATTCTTCAAATCATTATTTCCACTGCAGTCACTTAATTTCAATGTCGTTTTTGATGGACTTACCAAATTCCAAATTCATAGTGATAACATTGGATGAGGAAGCCATATCACATTTCAGCAATAAATATCACTATGACACATATTTATTAAAAGAGATAAACTACTACAATGACTTTAATTTTCTTACCAATTTCACCAAATCCAAAAAATGGTACAATTTGCCATACAATGACATTTTAAATAAAGATAAATTTATAAACCATTGCACGATAATAAACTCCGAAGTGGTTACTGACATGATTTCAGATTATTACGATGTATACTACAGTTTATGCATAGAAGATAATCCAAGGTAATTTCATAAATATCATTGTATTGTTTCCAATGAACCGCATTTATGCCGAGACCTTCTCCGAATATTTTACTAGAATCCAAACCATCACCATCATATAAATTCGAACAGGTAATACAAAGTGATGGGGTTTGGTCTGTGCATTACAAAGATAGCCCAATTAATCTTAGAACCGCATCTACAATGGCATTTTCTACACCTAGGTATAAACCAACATCATTTGCAAACAAAGGGCATGCCATAAATCTAGCCAAAAAACTGAATAAACAATTTGACACAACTGAATTTACAGTTGTTATTTCCAATGACACAAAGACTATCTATTCAGAATAAAAAACTTATCGTTACGAATGAAATGCTCAATACATTCCCTGAAAATTCAAGGTATGATTTGCGAACGGCATTTATTAAATGGTGGATTAATTCTAGGAAAACCGGTGGGATGAGATTAACCAGTAATGGTTACAAACTTCTTTCGAAGATGCAATATGCAACGTATCGCTTTAATGTAAGAAAACCGACATCACCAACTAATTTACTAATTATGGACAAACACTTGGAATGTCCGTATTATATAGATGGATTGGGGTGTGTTGAGTCAAAAATAGTGATTTTTGGTGGAGCGGAAGCGACAATAATAAGCCTGTACACGGATTTTAATTCATTCCTGAAAACATATCATTAACTTGGAATTGGAAGTTATTAACGATACAATCTAGATAACCATCGATAATATATTCTTGATTTTTCTTTAACCTAGGCAATAAACCTTCATAATCAAACTCACCCCTAAAAAGATGTGTATTCATTTCAATTGCACGTTCCCATCTAATTTCATTTGGCATATCATCGTAACTATGGTCTATTATATCATCAAATACATCAAATCCATAATTTCTAATATCACTGATTATTCCTCTGTACCCAATAATAATCGGCAATTGCAATGCAACAAATGCGTCTAATGTTTTTTCAGAAATAATACCACTGCATTCATCATATAAAGTTTCATTCACCACGTTGACATTGGAACCCCGATATATATCTATTAACTTAATAAAATTATCAGCATTATCGAAATCATAATCTCGGTAGGATGCATTCTCATAACTGTCATCCCACCCAAGAGTTATCTTTGCATTGTGGTTATATCCTCTTAACTTATTGCAAACATTTATACGGTGGTCACGAGTTTTACCATTCAAGCATATTAAATCATATTCATTAGTTCTGTCATCAATTAATGATAACCACTCATCCTTTCGATTTATCAAATGCTGTACAAAATCAAAACTATGGGTTGGAAACTCGATTAAATTAATATCACCATCATACAATTTCGCCAACCCATGATTCCAATGTATTAAAATTATATTATTCAAGTCAAAACCCTCATAAAAATTTTCAATAATATCTAACTCTGGGAGATATCCATTTGGATGAACATTCAAATGGTCTTGTGTATGCAATATTATCTTTTTATTCGGATGAATATTCGGTAAGTTCATATTCCAAAATGTATTCTTACAATCATGCATTGATGTTAATATACTGGGATATAACTTATACCCGCCCAAACCCTCTGAAATTACGGAATTGAACTGAATTATGTTATTAACTTTGGTATAATTTTTTAGCATATCATCTACTTATTAATTTCATTGCACACCATATAAATTTTATAATATAATACTTAAGATTTTAAATATCACTAACGCACCCATGTATAAAACATATTCAATCAAAAATAAAGAATTCAACGCAATTACCCCAGTAAGAAATTGGAATTACACAACAGAGTCTCGTATGCGAAATTTAGTAATGGGAGCATGGTAATGCCACAAAATGATAATACCATTACAATAGATAGTCAAACATACACCACAACCGAAATAATGAATAAAATTGGATGTTGTAGAACTACAGCAATAAAACGAATGCGTAATTGTAAAACGGTAGATGAATTATTTGCAAGCATAGAAGATGGTAGCCGAGATTTTATAATCGAAAATACAAAAGTTAAGGTGGAAGATGTGATGGAAAGGATTGGTTGTTGTAAAAATACTGCATATACAAGATTAAATTCCAGTAATACACTTGAACGTTTATATAGACCATTGACAAAGTGCAATAATGATAGTCCAAGCATCACAACTAAAGAATTAGAAATGAACAAACTATTATATGGGAAATGGTAAAAAAATTATATAATATTCACTTGACTTTTGTTGTATAATAGTAAATCAAATATTAATAAAGGGGGAGTTAATCTAAATAATGTACAAAAAACTACTAACGCTACTATTCGTGCCTATGATTGCTAACGCAGAAATCGACGCCAATAAAGGATTTCCAGTAATGGATTTAACACTACACGACGACTTACTAATATTAGAAGCATGTTGTGATAAAGATTTAGGTTGTTGTGTAGATTTTGGCGTCAGCAGTTCGATTAATGACTTCAAAAACAAAGTAAAATCCGTGAATACATATAGAGATTCGGAAATTAATAGTCGCATGAATACTATGCAAATCAAACAACGACTTAACCAAACAGAACGAAAATACAATAATAGGTTTAACGAGATTGGAAAATATTATTCAAGATAATATATAAATCACACACAAAAAAAGGGTTCCAAATAAGGAACCCTTTTATTACTTTCTAATTAGAAAGAAACTGAAAGCACCGCATCAAACACACCATCTGTGTTTTCTGTCTTAGTGTAACCGTACTCCATAACACCACGCTGTAACTTACCAACGTATGTAGTAGTATCGTTCTTATCAATGTACTTACCAGTAACTGTACCTAGTACAGTGTCAGTTGAAGCAACTACACCCGTAATTGTTTTACCGTTAGAAGCATCGCTAATGTCGCCTAAAATACCGTCGTTTTGTGTAATACCTGTAGTATCTTCAACTTCGATGATAACACCTGTTACTGTCATACCAGCAATAGTAGTCGCAATAGAAGCACCTGTGTTAGTAGTACCTGTAGCAGTTTCCTGGGTCTCAACATTAATATCTAAACCGGAAATACTAGTTGAAGCAGATACGTAACGTGAATCGTTTGTAACATTTTGAATAGTAACATCAATACCAGCAACTGAACCAGACACATCACCAGTAGCATTACCGTCACCTGAAGTTTGTGCAACAGATACACCAAAACCTGCTACGTCTGTACCTAATTCAAATTGATTAATTACTGCACTCTTCTTTTGCATTAAGCCTGTACCATTTTGTGATTTGTAGTTACCACCTTTAAAATTAAGTCCTTCAACCTGCGTTTCAATGAACACTTGTGTAGAAGTTACTGTTGAACCACCTGTTAAATTCTCAAACGTGGCTGTTACCGATGTACCGTCAGCAACTGTTCCTTTTAATGTTAAATCCAAGTCTTGTGCATATGTAGATGCACCTGGATTACCGTCAGTAAATGTACCTTCGTAGTTACCGTTGATAGTTACACCTGCAGTAGCAGATAATGATGTAGCAACGAATGATGCAAGTAATAATTTATTGTTCATAATATTTTTTCCTTATAATTTAATATGTTGTTGCTAAATTGCAACACCTTTTATTTATACTACAACAAATTGTAGTATTTTTATTTATGTAAATATAGGAATACTACAATATTCATATAATCTAACAGTTCCATTCACAAAAATAAACAAACACAAAAAAAAATATAACTATGTGTATGGATTTTAAAACTTTAGTCAATGATTTAGAGCAACAATTCACACTTGATACAATTGATATAAGCCCATTCTTTACCGAAGGGGAATCATGGTTATACAACACAATGATGAAGTATCATAGGAATTCTTATTCCAATAATTACCGATTAGTATTTTATTTTAATGATGACAATTACTTATATAATGGACATCCAGGTGAATTAACTTACACTTTTCAAAAATTCATAGCAAAATTGGATATATCGGCATTTTTTGTAATTCTCATTACGTCAACGAAAGTAACTGTTTCCGAATTAGCACAAGCAAACACAATACTAGCAAATGATAAACAGAATTTTTATAATATAGATACATCAATAACTATCAAGCACTATGATGCAGAAAACATCATATGTATAGCGAACCCATCTGTGATAGGAATCGACACCACTAACTGCGAAAAATTATGGAACCACCTACACATTAACGTAAATGGTGATGTATTGCCATGCTGTTCAAGTAACCACAATCATACATTTGGTAATATTTCAAAAAACAATATTAATGACATATACCAATCATCCGTGGCAAATGATATGCGAAAAACTATGCTATATGGCGAAAGAAACATTGCATGTGAATCTTGTTATAAGTTAGAATCAGATGGATTTGCATCACCTAGGGTTCCACTATCCATCGACAAAATAAAATCATTGAATAAAGACGGTACAGTTGATGAAGTAAAAATTGAGTCAATGGACATTCGATTGAGTAATATATGCAATTTAAAATGTAGAATGTGTACAGGGAACTACAGTAGTAAGATTGCCAAGGAGGAGCATGACGAATTTGGGGTTGAATACTCAGTTTTACCAATCAACAGCATAGAGATATCTAATCAGATTATACAATTATTACCCAATATAGAGCAGATTTACTTTGCGGGTGGTGAACCGTTAATGATGTCGAGTCATTATCAGATATTAGATGAACTAATACGATTGGGGAAAACTGATATTAAAATATCATACAACACAAATTTTACTATCTTGAAATACAAAAATACATCAATAGCTAATTATTGGAGGAAGTTTACAAACATACACGTTGGTGCCAGTCTAGATGCAATGAATAAGCACATTGAATACATTCGACATGGGACAGTATGGGATAATGTTGTGCATAATTATGATAACATATGCGATGATGAATCAATTAACATAGATTTTTCAATTACTGCCAATATAAACATATTCAATGCATTTAATTTAATTCATGCACAGCGATTTTGGATTGAGGACAAGAACCTATTGCCACCAAAACACAGTATAAGCATTTTAACTGACCCTCCAGAGTTATGTATACAGACACTTCCACTCGAGTTCAAGCATGAATTGGACACTATGATTGAAACACATATTGTCTTTCTTGGTAATTACGATAGTATACAATTAGTAAAAACATGGACTGAAATACGAAAATTCCTATGGAATAGGGACAATAGTGCAATGATTTCTTCTTTTTTTAACACAGTTGATAGATTAGATTCAATAAGAGATGAGAATTTCGACGAAGTATTCACCGAATACTCCGACTTAAGAACAAAATAAAATACCTAAATACAGATACTAGTTTATATTTGGGGGGATATGTTCAGGGAAATAATAAAACCATTAGTGTTGATTTTAGGATTGTGCCCATTGTGTAGTTATGCTTTGAGTTTTTATGTTAATGATAACTACCCTAACGTGTTATTAGTAGAAGATACATTTGAAATTGGTGATGCGGATTTAATGTTATCACATCTATCTGATAATAAAATAGACACGATAATGTTCAACTCCGAAGGAGGGAACATGATGGAAAGCCTTGTTATTGGTCGTCTAATACGTGATTATAAATTAAATACTATCGTCCCCATAAATGCATACTGCTACAGTGCGTGTTCGTACGCATTTATGGGCGGTGCTGTGCGAAAAATAGCACAGGACGCAGAATACGGCATGCACCGCCCTTATTTTCCAGAGGAAATAGAAGGTTCTTACCGCAATGGATATGATGCAGGTGTATTTACTTCTGTTATGGTAGTATCTTACTTAATTGAAATGGGGTTAGACCCGCTAACTGCAAGCACGCACTTATTAAGCACCGATTTATCCATGTT
>Ga0233448_1001096_pt1 | contig 24600 bp, 27 predicted proteins | sample SI_124_October20_2_FD_183015 | JGI IMG/M metagenome (GOLD analysis project Ga0233448, IMG submission 183015) | Seawater microbial communities from Saanich Inlet, British Columbia, Canada - SI_124_October2016_150_MG | ecosystem: Environmental > Aquatic > Marine > Inlet | place: Canada: British... | reverse complement strand
CATACTTTAATGAGCTAGACTCATATGCTGAAGCGCACAACCTAGATTCAAAACAAATTATTGAAGGGGTGGGTTTAGACCCAAGAATTGGATCACACTATAACAACCCTAGCTTTGGTTATGGTGGGTATTGTTTACCAAAAGATACCAAACAACTTAAAGCTAACTACAAAGATGTGCCGAATGCGTTAATCAGTGCGATTGTTGATGCTAACTCAATGCGTAAAGACTTTATTGCAGATTCTATCATCTCTAAAAATCCGAAAATAGTGGGCATACACCGCCTTATTATGAAGAGCGGCTCTGATAATTTTAGAGCGTCATCCATTCAAGGTATCATGAAGCGTATTAAAGCTAAAGGTATTGAAGTGGTCATCTATGAACCAGTGCTCACAGAGCAAGGTGAAGAAGAGTTCTTCCACTCAAGGGTAATTGACAACCTAAAAGAGTTTAAAAAGATTAGCAATGTGATTGTGGCCAATAGAATGGTAGAAGAGCTGAACGATGTAAAAGTCAAGGTCTATACAAGAGACTTGTTTAATAGCGACTAAAATATTTTTTTTAAATAGGAGTAATAAGTTGTCTTTAATAAATACATTAACACACCTGGTAACACATCCACTCAATAAAACAAATAAAATTCTAGCCATTGCTAGGTATGTGAGGTGGCAGGTAGGAAGTAGACTTGTTCCTGGAGATGTGATTTTTAATTGGATTAGAAATTCAAAAATTATTGCCTATCCGGGTGAAACTGGGGTTACTGGTAATATTTATTGTGGCTTACATGAATTTTCAGATATGGCCTTCTTACTGCATGTTCTGAGGAGGGATGATTTGTTTATTGATGTTGGAGCAAATTCAGGTTCATATACAATATTGGCTTCATCGGTAATAGGTGCTAAAGTATACTGTTTTGAACCAATTCCATCGACTTATTTACGACTAGTTAACAATATCAGAGTTAATAATTTAGAGGGAGAGAGGGTTGTGGCATTGAATATTGCATTGGGAGATTCCAGTGGGGAAATTGATTTTTCTTCAGATCAGGATTGCATGAATCATGTGATAGCAGATGGCGAAACTACCGAATATAAGACTACTGTCAGAGTGTCAACTTTAAATGAAGAGGTGAAAAAGCCTCCGTTCTTAATTAAAATTGATGTAGAAGGCTATGAAACTTCAGTTTTAAAAGGGGCTCAAAATATATTAAAAAATAATGAACTTTGCGGTGTTATTATGGAATTAAATGGTAGCGGGAAGAGGTATGGCTATGACGAGTCTCTAATATTATCTATGATGACTGATTGTGGTTTTGAGGCATATTCATACAATCCTATTGATAGGAAATTTATTCCTTTAAACGGAAAAAATTTTACAGAAGGAAATACAATATTTATTAGAAATATGGAGCGAGTTTTAGAAAGAATAATAATAGCACCTAAAATAGAAATACACGGTGTATCGATATAAATATCGTGTATCTAGTAGAGGTTAGTGTCATTATTATTACACTATAACTATATTTTTTTCATTAAATTAAAAAATAAGAATTATTAAATGAAAATATTAGTAACAGGCTCAGCAGGCTTTATTGGCTCAGCACTCTCAATTAGGCTTCTTGATAGAGGTGATACAGTTGTAGGTATTGATAACCACAATGACTATTATGATCCAGCTCTTAAAGAGGCACGTCTTGCAAGGCATGCTGATCATCCTAACTACACACACATTAGAATGAACCTTGAAGATAGAGAGGGTATGGCTAAGCTTTTTGAGGAGCATCAATTCGAAGGCGTGGTTAACCTAGCAGCACAAGCGGGTGTTAGATATTCTATTGAGAATCCTTTAGCCTATATTGATACTAACTTAGTAGGCTTTGCACACATTTTAGAAGGCTGTCGACATAACAAAGTAGGGCACCTTGTGTACGCTTCATCAAGCTCTACTTATGGTCTTAATACCAAACAACCATTCTCTACCCATGACGCAGTTAATCATCCAGTAAGCTTATATGCTGCCACTAAGAAAGCTAACGAGCTAATGGCGCATACTTACTCCCATCTTTATGATTTGCCAACGACGGGTCTTAGATTCTTCACAGTGTATGGTCCCTATGACAGGCCAGACATGGCGCTGCAAAAGTTCACCAGAGCCATTATGAATGATGAGCCTATCACTGTGTTTAACTACGGCAAACACCGTAGGGACTTTACTTATATTGATGATATCGTCGAAGGAATTATCAGAATATTAGACAGGCCTGCACCAGCAAATCCAGATTGGGATAGTAATAACCCAGATCCAGCCACAAGTAGTGCGCCATATAGAGTTTATAATATCGGTAATAATAATCCAGTAGAGCTAATGGATTACATCGAAGCATTAGAAACCTCATTAGGCAAGAAGGCAGAAAAAGAACTACTACCCCTGCAGCCTGGCGATGTGCCAGATACCTATGCAGATGTAGATGACTTAGTAGAGCAGTTTGGCTATAAACCAAGCATGAGTGTTAAGCAGGGTGTTGAGAATTTTGTGGCTTGGTATAAGGAATATAATAATGTCTAAAAAAATACTAATCACCGGTGGTGCGGGCTTTATTGGCTCTGCTGTTATTCGTCATATTATTAACAACACCAATCATGGTGTTGTTAATGTTGATAAGCTTACTTATGCAGGCAATCTAGAGTCTTTGACTTCAGTTGAGAGTAACTTAAGATATGTTTTTGAGCAAGTGGACATCTGTAATGCTACCGAGATTAAACAGGTATTTAACGAGCATCAGCCTGATATTGTAATGCATCTAGCAGCTGAATCACATGTAGATAGATCAATTGACACCCCTGGTGAATTCATTCAAACTAATATTGTGGGTACTTATGTGCTACTTGAAGAGGCTAGGAGTTATTGGTTGAACCTAGCAGGTGATAAAAAAGATAACTTCAAATTCCATCATGTTTCTACTGATGAAGTTTATGGCGACCTTAAGGGTACAGACGATCTATTCACTGAGGAGACACCCTATGCACCTAGCTCTCCTTACTCGGCAGCTAAAGCAAGTTCAGATCATTTGGTGCGTGCATGGCAACGAACTTTTAAATTCCCAACACTGATTACAAATTGCTCCAATAATTACGGCCCTTGCCAATTCCCTGAAAAGCTAATCCCATTGATTATTCTAAATGCGCTAGAAGGTAAAGATTTGCCAATCTATGGTAACGGTAAGCAAATACGTGACTGGCTCTATGTTGATGATCATGCAAGAGCGCTATTACATGTAGCACTAACTGGCAAGATTGGTGAAACATATAATATTGGTGGACATAACGAATTACAAAACATTGATGTTGTTAAGGCAGTTTGCAGTATCTTAGATAAGCTAGTACCAAGTAAGCTTGGTGGTATTGAACAATATGAGCAGCTTATTACTTATGTGGGTGATAGAGCTGGACATGACGTTAGATATGCTATAGATGCAACTAAGATAGCAGATGAGCTAAATTGGATGCCAGATGAAACATTTGCAACAGGTATTAGAAAAACCGTGGAGTGGTATTTGAATAATAAGACTTGGTGTAAGCATGTGCAAGATGGAAGTTATCAAGGTGAAAGACTAGGGTTTATAGAATTATGAAAGGAATAGTATTAGCAGGAGGAAGTGGCACAAGGTTGTATCCAATTACAAAAGGAGTGTCTAAGCAGTTATTGCCAATATATGATAAGCCAATGATTTATTATCCATTGTCAGTATTGATGCTTGCAGGTATAAGTGAAATATTAATTATTTCAACACCTGAAGATATAGGAAGTTTTAAAAAGCTTTTAGGCGATGGTAGCGCTTGGGGGGTAAGTTTAGAGTATAAAATTCAACCATCTCCAAATGGTTTAGCTCAGGCTTTTATATTGGGGGAAGAGTTTATTGGAACAGATGATGTTTGCCTTATTCTGGGAGATAATATATTCTTTGGGCAAAAGTTTTCACCTCTTTTGAAAAGTGCAGTAAATAGAAAAATAGGTGCAACAGTATTTGGATATCATGTGAAAGATCCTGAAAGATTTGGGGTTGTTGAATTTGATAAAAATCAAAATGCTATTAGCTTAGAAGAAAAGCCAAATAAACCCAAGTCTAATTATGCTGTGACAGGCTTATATTTTTATGATAATAATGTAATAGAAATAGCAAAAAACGTAAAACCATCTCACAGAGGAGAATTGGAAATCACATCAATAAATGAAGAATATTTAAAAAGAGGTGATTTAAAAGTAGAAATACTAGGTCGTGGTTTTGCTTGGCTTGATACCGGAACTCATGATAGTTTATTAGACGCTTCAATGTTTGTACAAACTATAGAGCATAGACAGGGTTTTAAAATAGCTTGTCTCGAAGAGATAGCCTATACAAATGAGTGGATAAACGATAAACAAGTTTTAGAAATTGCAGAGCCATTGAAAAAGACTGGTTACGGGCAATATTTAGTAGAGTTAATTAAAGGAAAGTAATGCGCTATATAAAAACAGAAATACCAGAAGTTATCATTTTAGAGCCAAAAATTTTTGAAGATGATAGGGGGTATTTTTTTGAAAGTTTTAATGAAAAAATTTTTGAAGAAAATATAGGTTATTCAGTTAATTTTTGTCAAGATAATGAATCAAAAAGTAGTTATGGCGCACTTCGTGGATTGCATTATCAATTACCTCCATTCTCACAATCAAAACTTGTGAGAGTTATAAAAGGAAGTGTTTTAGATGTGGCAGTGGATATAAGAAAAAAATCTTCTACTTTTGGAAAGTATGTTGCCGTTGAATTGAACAGTAAAAATAAAAGACAATTATTTATCCCTAGAGGTTTTGCTCATGGGTTTGTAACATTAAGTGAAAGTGCTATTTTTGCATATAAAGTTGATAATTATTATTCTCCAGAGTTTGATAGAGGTATTGTTTTTAATGATAACACCTTAAATATTGACTGGAAAGTTATGGTAGATGATATTTTATTATCAGCAAAAGATGAAAAACATCCTGAGTTTAAAAATGCTGAAATTTTTGAGTGTGAATTCCATTATAACTAATATTATGAATCTTAAATTGTCGACTAATACTGGTGATTTAAAAAAAATAAAAAGAGTGAAAAAAATTGATTAATATCTAAGGAGGAGTGATGATAATCAATTTTATACAGGATTTAGCAACGCCACATAATAATATTTTATTAAAAGAGTTAAATCAAGATAAGGAGATTAATTTAAATGTTTGGTATTGTCTAGAAAGACATCCCCAATATAACTGGAATACAGATTTAGCTAATGAAATAAAAAAAGCTTTTATTTATAAATCTAAAAAAATTGATTGGAATTTTATAAGTTATTGTTTAAAAAATAAATCTGAAAAATATTTTATAGTGGGCTGGATGAATCCAACTACAAAATTATTAATTCTACTATTTTGGATATTGAGAAGAGATTTTAATATGTGGTTTGATTATCCATATGACAAAGCTAAAAGAAGTGGCATTGCAAGCATATTGAGAAATATATATTATTTTATTCTTAAAACTTCGAAAGCTAAGATATTTTGTGTAGGAAAAATGACATTAAAATATTTTAAAAATAGAGGTTTTTCAGAAGAAAGATTGGTGAATCTTCCAATTTTTGTAGATATATCTAAAACTAAGAAAGATTATATATCTAAAAAAGAAAGTATTTACAAAAAGTATGGCATTAAAAATGCGGATTTATTCTTGAGTGCAGGAAGCAGGCTAGTATATGAAAAAGGATATGATTTACTAATTGAAGCTATCAATAATCTACATAAAGATATAAAAGCTAATTTAAAATGTGTTATAGCGGGTAAAGGGGAAGAGAAATATAGACTTCAGAGTATGATTAAAAAGTATAAGTTAGAAGGTAATATTTTTATAGAAGAATGGATGGAAATAGCAGATTTTAAAGCTTTAATAGCTAATAGCAATGTTTTTATTCATCCGGCTAGATTTGATGCATATGGTGGAGGTACACTAAACTCTATGGTAGTTGGAACGCCAGTCATTGGCACATATCAAGCTGGCTCTGCACCTGACAGGGTAAAAGATGGAATAAATGGTTTTTTGTATGATTGCAACGATCTGAAAAAATTATCTGAATTATTGGAAGTTTTATATTTCAATAAAAATAAACTAGAGTTTCTAGGAAAAGAATCAAGAAAAACTGCAGAGAAGTGGAAGCCGCAAAATGGTAAAAAAATAATTAAGGAGAATTTACAATGAGGATTTTATTGCTAGGACTTACAAGTAATATTGGATTTAAATTTTATCTAAATTTTTTTAAGGAATTTGATATTTATGCAACATATAGAAGTTTGCCAAAAATAATAACAAACAATAAGAAGCTTATTAGAGTGGAAAGCTTATCTAAAACTTTCTTAAAAGATGTAATTAATAAAATAGAGCCAGACATAATTATTAACACAATAGCAGAGGGGAATATTGATAAATGTGAACAGAATTATAATTCATGTAAGTTACTAAACGTAATATTAGTAGAAAATTTAGTAGAAATATTAAAAAATAAAAATATCAAATTAATACATTTTTCATCTAATGCAATATATAATGGAGAAAACTCTCCATATAGTGAAAATAGTACGCCTTTGCCAGTAAATAACTATGGGAAATCAAAATTAAAAGCGGATAGAATTATAATAAAAAATTTAAAAAATTATTTATTATTAAGACCAATTACTATTATAGGTAGTAGTGAAATTTTTCAACGATTAAATCCTGCAACATTTATTATTGATAAACTAAATAATAATAATAATATAAAATTAGTTAATGACGATATTGTAAATTTTCTATATATAGATGATCTAATTGATATAATGTATCAATTGATTAAAAAAGATATTATTGGTGAATTTAATATTTCTGGAAATGAAATATTAAATAGATATGAGCTAGGAGAATTAATAATGAGAAATATGAATTCATCAGCAACTATTTTAGAGTGCTCATCAAAAGAGTTTAAATCTTTTGCAAGCCGAGCAAAGAATACATCGTTCGATAATAGTAAAATTAAGAATATTCTTAATTTTAATTTTACTCATGTCGATACTGCAATAAAGAAAATTTTAATACAAAAAGAAGGGTTGTGATGTTTTTTCAATTGGTGAAATTATATTCAAAGCTATATGAATTTATACATGATAATTTTCATATAAATATAAGGGGACTTGGCTTTTTGATCAGTAAAATAAGCAAAGATAATGTGATAAATATGAAAGACGGCAGTACAATGTATTTTAGCTCTAAAATATCACTGAGTTATCCAATTATTATTAATGGAAAGTGGGGTGAAAAAGAGACGCATTCTTTTGTAAATAATATAATAGATAGTGATACTATTTTTATAGATATTGGCGCTAATATTGGTGAAATGGTAAATGATTTTTCGCAAAAGGCAAGTCAATGTTTTGCATTTGAGCCTTCTCTTGAATGTTTTAGAGTATTACAGATAAATAAAATAATTAATAAACAAGAAAATACAATAATAGAAAATATTGCATTATCTGACTCATGTGGCGAGGTGCATTTAATAAATGATGGCACCCCTCAAGCTAGTATAAGTGACCAAAAATCAGAAAATTCTAACCCTGTGCAAAAACAAACTGTAGATTTATATTTTGAAAGTTTTATACAAGATTTTATAAATAAAACAGTTGTAGTGCTAGTAGATGTTGAAGGTCATGAAGTTAACGTGTTAAATGGAGGGTTAAAGTTTATTGCTCAAATAAAACCAATTATAATATTTGAATTTAACACAATAAGCAGAGAGTATTTTTCTTTAGACGAGGTTGAAAAGCTTTTGCCTAATGATTATGAACTTTTTAGATTAAACGGAAAAGGTAAACTTGATAAAAATTTCAATAAGACTTGGAATTGCGTAGCAGTGCCTAGCATCCATAGAACAAAAGTATGTGGGGAAATTACTGAAGCCGGCATGATATAGATTGGTCACTTTTTCCATTGAATTTTAGCAAACAAAGAGGGGTAAAATGAAAAAACTACATATTGGCTGCGGGATGAACGCCCCAGAAGATTTTGATAACTACGATGCCAGTCCAACATTAAAATTTGAAAGAATACCTATTTTAGGTAAGTTGTACACAAAGAATGCAACTAGATTTCCAGAAAATGCCAAGTATGGGAGTATTATAAGTGGTTTATTTGTAGATAAAAATAGTTATGATTTAGTGTATTGTTCGCATGTACTAGAGCATCTAAGCAAAGATGAGTTTTATATTGCATTAAAAAATATCTATAGTTATCTTAAGCCTAATGGAATTTTTAGAGTAATTATGCCTGATTTAAATCAATATACAAGACTTTATTTAGATAAATATAGCTCAAATTCTGAAACATCAAGTATTGATTTTATGAATGACACTTTATTGGGGATTGAGCGTGTCCGAAAAAGAAATTTTTATGATATATTAAAAAATGGATTGTCTAATTCTAGGCATATTTGGCTTTGGGATGATATTTCTACACGTAAAGTCTTAAGTGACATAGGCTTTATAAATATAGAAAGAAAGAACTATATGGATTCAGGAATAAATGGTTTTGATACAATAGAAAAAGAAGGTAGTTTTAATAATGCATTTTGTTTAGAGTGTACTAAATAGTGAATATCTTTTTTCTATCAAATATTGTAACTCCACACCAATTAGACTTTTAAAAAGAGATAAATCAACAGAAAGATACTAATGCTTATGGTTATTTTTATATAAAAAATAAAGTAATAGAAATTGGGATCTAGAATTGTCTGATTATATAAATGTTGCTAATTATACAAAAAACCTGTTGATTATATTAAGTTAAAAGAATTTATTAATACAAATAATAATTGGTGGATATTCATTGCCTATGACTTTATTTACAATTATAATTGTAAAACTAAAATCTATAGATATTTACTTTTGGCTAGAGCGACCTATAAATGAACAATATGGAATAAAAAAAAATATTTAAAAGAACTATATCTAAAAATAGTTTTAGGTAGGGCGAAAAAATATTTTCAATAGGGAGACTATTATAAAACGAATCAACTGATGATGAGTGTGCTTAATGATGTTTTAGAAAAGCATCCACACCCAGAGATCTTTAATACCGATCAAGGTGGTCAATACACCAGTGAGATACATACACAACGACTTAAGAAGCTAGGCATTACTATATCTATGGTGGGGCTACAGATAACACCTGCAACCCCTCAAGGGGTGCTGCACATAGTGGCGAAACGCTAGACTACAAAAAACCAATGGATGCGTATCAAGAGAGTATAAAATTGAACCAGAATAAGGAGAAGACTTCTTAGAATGTTCTATATAAAGAATTTTAAAAAATTATCAGAAGTTTTAGGGTGATAAAGCATATGAATAATATTATATATAATAAATCATTTAATTTAATATTTGACTAAAAGGAAATTTAAAATGATAATACTCTCACACAGAGGATATTGGAAAGAAATATCAGAAAAAAACCAACTAATATCATTTGAAAGAGGTTTTAAATTAAATTTTGGAACAGAAACTGATATAAGAGACCACAAAGGTGAGCTTGTAATATCTCATGATATTTCAGATGAAAAATCTATTTTAGTAAAAGAATTTTTTAAAATTTATAATCAATATAATAATACTTTACCATTGGCTTTAAATATTAAATCAGATGGATTGCAGATAAAATTAAAAGAATTATTAGAAGAGTATAAAATAACAAATTATTTTGTATTTGATATGTCAGTACCTGATGGATTACAATATTTAAAACAAAATATCAATTATTTTACCAGGGAAAGTGAATATGAAACTATGCCATCATTTTATGATGAAGCTTATGGAGTATGGCTTGATGAATTTAAAGGTCATTGGATAAGTAAAGAGATTATTGAAAAGCATGTTGATAATAATAAACAAATATGCATAGTATCACCAGAACTGCACAAAAGAACATATGAGAAAGAATGGGCTTGTTATAAAGAAATTGAGCAGCAGTTAAATATTGTTAATTTAATGATTTGTACAGATTACCCAAAAATTGCACAGGAGTTTTTTAATGAAAAATAAAATTAAAGCAGTTATATTTGATATGGATGGCGTTTTGATTGAAGCCAAAGATTGGCATTTTAATGCTTTAAATAGGGCGCTGGGGCTATTTGGACATACTATTTCTAGGTATGACCATTTGGTTACTTTTGACGGACTTCCAACAGTTACAAAGTTAGACATGTTGACATTGGAAAGAGGGCTTCCGGAGAAATTGCATGAGTTTATTAATGAGTTAAAGCAAAAATACACTCTTGAATTGGTACACCAGCATTGTAAACCAAGGTTTTATCATGAGTTTGCATTGTCACAACTCAAATCTCAGGGCTATAGACTTGGATGTGGATCAAATTCAGTTCGTGATAGTATAGAGGTAATGTTAGAAAAAAGTGACTTAATGAAATATATGGAAATAGTGGTAAGCGCACAAGAAGTGTCGGAACCAAAACCATCTCCAGAAATGTATGAGAAAATTATTTCTAGTTTTAACCTACACCCTGAGGAATGTTTAATTATTGAAGATAATGAGAATGGAATTAAAGCCGCTAAAGCTAGTGGAGCGCACGTCTTAATTGTTAAAGAAGTAGATGAGGTTAATATTACAAATATAATCCAGAAGATTGAGAAGATTAACTCCAAGGAGGGTGAATGAATATTGTAGTGATGTTAGCAGGGGGTAGTAAAGATTTTACTAAGAATGGGCAAAAATATCCTAAATTGCTAACTGAAATCAACGGAAGAATCATGATTGAGATTGTTCTTGAGGGGTTGAAATCCCTAACAACTCGTGAAAATAATGTTATTTTTATGGTTGATAAACTTGAAAATGATAGATACTATTTAGGAGATATAATTAAGCAGGTTTTACCTGGATCGCATGTAATGACTGTTGGAGGTGAGACATCTGGAGCCGCTCTAACTTCATTACTTGCTATAGAGTATATTGATGAAGGAATGCCGATAGCGCTGATAAATGGAGACCAGTTGCTTGATTATGATGAAAATAACTGCATAGAATATTTTCAACAGCATGATTCTGATGCGGGCGTTATTGTGTTTAATTCGTACCACCCCAGATGGTCATATGTGAAAATTAATAATGATGGACTGGTTTATGAAGCTGCAGAGAAGAGGCCAATTAGTAATAATGCGACTGCAGGCTTTTATTATTACAAGAAGGCTTCAGAGTATATCAAGTGTGTCAAGAATATGATTCTCAAAGGTGGAGATGTAGAGGGTACTTTTTATATATGTCCTGTATTTAATGAAATGATTCTAGGCCAGAAGAAGATTTTATCCTATCAAATAGATTCAAAAAAATACCATTCATTTATGTCACCAGAAAAGGTTAAGCAATTCGAAATTCAGGAAGAGGGCAATAAAAAAGATGGTACCAGAGTATATGAAAGTTAGCAAACTATCAGATATGAAGAAGGGGTGGTTTGTTGGTGACTTTAACCCAACCCTGGTTAAGACTAAAGCGGCCGAAGTTGCCGTGAAACACTACAATAAAGGGGATAGTGAAGAGCGTCATTATCATAAGATGGCGACAGAGATTACAGTAATTATCTCTGGAAGGGTGAGAATGAATGGTATTGAGTATAGGAGTGGAGATATTATTATTGTAGAGCCATATGAATCTACAGATTTTCAGGCATTAGAGGATTCGATTAATACGGTAGTGAAATATCCAGGTGCTCCAGATGATAAATATTTAGGAGAGTGGAGCTAATGATAAATATAGTTATACCAATGGCAGGACAAGGTAGTCGTTTTTCACAAGCAGGATATAAAAAACCAAAACCATTTATAGATGTAGATGGAAAACCTATGATAGTTAGGGTTTTGGAAAATCTTGATTATCCAGATGCCAGATATATTCTAATAGCTAGAAAAGAACATATGGAAAAAGAAAAAGAGCTTGTAGAACAGATAGAAAAAGAATTTAATGCTATTGTTATCCCTATTGATAAGCTTACAGAAGGAACGGCTTGTACAGTTTTATATGCAAGAAAGTATATTAATAATAACGAGCCACTATTAATAGCAAATTCAGACCAAATAGTAGATATGGATATCGCTGACTTTATTGATGATTGTAGTGATAATAAGTTGGATGGTTCAATATTAACTTTTGTTGATGAGTTTAAAGATCCTAAATGGTCATTTGCCAAAATAGATAAAAATAACTTGGTAACTAAAGTAAAAGAAAAAGTCGTAATTTCTGAATATGCAACTGTTGGTATATATTTATTTTCAAAAGGTGAATATTTTGTAAATTCTACAATTGATATGATAATAGAAAATGAAAGAGTAAATGGAGAATTTTACACTTGCCCAACTTATAACTATGCAATAAAAGAAAATGCTAAAATAGGTATATACAATATTGATTTTAAGCAAATGCATGGTATTGGCACTCCTGATGATTTAAATTATTATTTGTCAAATAGATAATATTGTTTTGAAAGAATATAAAAGTAGCATATTAAGAGGTTTGTCATCTGATGGTATACTATTTATACTTACAATTTTAATTGGTTTTGCAACTATACCTATATATTTAAATTTTATAACTTTAGATGAATTAGGAATATATTTTACAATGCAGGGAATAATAGCAGTTATATCATTAGCTGATATTGGTTTACCTATGTACTCATTGAAAAAACTTTCAAATAAAAACTTTTTCAATTCAGATGAATTAATGTTATATTTAAGTTCAGCGCAAATATTTCAATATATTTTAGGTTGTATATTATTGATTTTAGGTTTAATAGTTTATTATTATTTAAATAGTATTATAAAAGTTAATTTTGAATATTTACAGAGTGCAAAAAATTTATTTTTGTACTCTTGGTTTTCTATAGTTATTACTGTATTGTTTGGACTAAATGCTTCTATCTTAAGAAGTAGACATGAGTTATCACTGGTTAATATTTCAATATTTTTAATATTATTCTTTTCTACATTACTAAATATGGTATGGCTATATCTTGGACATGGAATAGAAATGTTTGGTATATCTTTATTAGTATCTACTACTATAGTTGAAATTTATTTTATATATTCTGTATATTCAAAGCATGGTATAAATATACTTATGCCTACAGTATATCAATCTAAATATATTAAAGATGGATGGGATTATATTAAAAAGTTTCAATTAATAAGGATATCACAAGCGTCAAAAACATCTCTATTTACAGTATTATTAAGTAGTTATGCGGGTCATTCAATTGTGGCTCAATATAATATAACTAATAAAATACCTCAAATGATACCTGCTTTTATTTCTAAAATTATAATTAACATATTCCCATCATTAAGTGAGTTATTTGAAACAAATAATAAAGATATAATTAGAGTATATTATAAAAGTATATTTAAAATAGGTATATTAATTACGATATTTTCATTTTCTGCAATATATTCGTTAAATGAACTATTTATTACATTATGGGTTGGGCATGATAAATTTATAGGGGGTGGTGTATTTTTATTTATTTTAATAAATTTTATCATTTTAATTTTAATTAGTTTTTCTGGAATAATTATAAATTCATCTGGAGAGTTTAAGCACACTCCAATGATTTCTATTTTAGAACTTTTTATTTTATTATTTTTATCTAATGTATTGTTTAATATATATGGACTTATTGGTTTATTTATGGGATATAGTTTATCTATGATGGTAGGTTTAATATATTCATATTATATTATTAATATAATCTTAAATGTCAATTTACTAAAATGGATTAAAGAAGTTATGCAAACTTGTTTTATTTATATTTTAATTGCAATTTTTATTAATTTAATAATAAATAATTTAGATATGTCTAATATAATTAAATTTATAGTTTTATTTTTTATGTATATTGGTATATTTGGAATTACATACTATTTAGAATTTAGGAAATTATGGGGAGTTTTTAATGAAAGAAATTAATATTTTTAAAATATTTGAAACAAAAATATTGAAAATATTTAGTTTATTTTTTGAATTAATATATGATAATTATATAAAAATACGACTATATCCAAAGTATAAAGCCACTATATCAGTATCACATTATGATTATTCAGATTTTGCAATAATTTTGCAGGGCCCGTATATAAAAAACTTTACTGATGAAACAATTGAAATGTATTTAAAAATGTTTAAAAATGCTAAAATCATTATTTCATGTTGGAAAGCTGACGAAGAAAATATATCTAAAAATATAAATAATAATGTAATTTATATTTTTTCAAAAAAACCGTTAGTATTAGGAAATGCAAATATAAATTTACAAATCACTACAACAATAAATGCTGTAAAAAAAGCAAAAGAAATAAAGTCTAAATTTATTTTAAAAACTAGAACAGATCAAAGATATTATAAAATAGATTTATTGAATATATTAAAGAACTTATTAGATATTTATCCTATTGAGAATTCTTCTTTAGAGTCTAGACTTATTGTATCAAGCTATAATACCTTTAAATATAGATTATATGGTATTTCAGATATGCTAATGTTTGGAAAAATTAATGATATATATTTGTATTGGGATGCAAAAGATAGAAGAGAAATAATTAAATCAAAATCAAAATTAACATTAAAGGAATTTTCATTATTAAAAACTTCAGAGGTATTTTTATGCACAAAATTTCTTGAGAAATTATCATATAAAATAGATTGGACTTTAGATAATTCATGGGAAAGTTATAATAAATTCTTTATAGTGCTTAATAAAGAAGAATTTCAAATGTACTGGTATAAATACAATAGATATATGGAAGATAGATTTACTATTGTAGGCAAAGATTGTAATTCCGTTGAATATACTTTTATGGATTGGTTGCAATATAAGAATAGTAAAATAAGTATATTGCCAAAAGATCGTAAGTTTTTAAATTCAGTCTTTATGTCAGAGGAAAGCAATGAATAAAATTAAAAATATACTTAAAAAAAGTAAAATTATTTGCATTATTAATGCAAAAAAAAAGTGTAGAATTTTAAAAAAACAATATCAATCCATTGTAGATAAATATGAAAATATTGATCAAAAATATACACTTGAAAAGTTAATGATTCAAAAAGGCTTTACTAAAGACTGGAGTGAAAGTCTTGTAAATAATAAGTTAAATATTTATTTTATAGGAACGGATGAATTTCAAGATAAAAGTGGATTTATTCAGGATTTAAGTAAAGTATGTAATTTAACTTATTTTACTAAGTATGACAGCTCTTATGGTCAATATAGTGGGCAATTGTTTTATGATGATATTCAAGGAAGAAGGTTAAATACAAATAAAGCCATAGAAGATATTGAGCAATTAATTGAAAATGATCAAAAACCTGATATTGTATTAATGCAAGCATGGGGTGGAAGTTTTGAAATAGACAGGTTTAAAGAATTTAAAGAATTTAGTAAATTGAAATTTATAAATATTGCATTAGACGATAGATTGGTTTATGAAGCAAAAACACCTAGAGGTGAAAAATATGACTATGGCATCAAAGGGTTAAATTCTATTATAAATTTGTCGTTAGTATCAAATCCTGAAGTTGTAGATTGGTACTTGAAAGAAGGCGTTCCCTCTATCTATTTTCCCATGGCAAGCTCTTTAGAGTTTTATTATCCTATGGATATAGAAAAAAAGTATGATGTTGGATTTATTGGAAATAAATATGGCTATAGAGAAGAGCTAGTAATGAAATTAATTGAAGCAGGAATAAGTGTAGAGGCTAGAGGTTCAGGATGGGAGGCGGGGAGAATTAAATTACAGGATAATAATAAGTTCTTTAATCAATGTAGAATAATACTTGGTATGGGGACTGTTGGCCATTGTAAAGATTTCTATACTCAAAAATTAAGAGATTTTGACGCCCCTCTTAGTGGCGGTGTTTATGTTACACATAATAATGATAATTTAAAAAAATTATTTAAAGAAGACGAAGAAATTATCCTGTGTGATAATATAGATGATTATATAGCTAAAATAAAAAACCTACTAGGTGATAGCAAAAAAATGAAAAGTATTTCAAAAAAGTCTTTCCAAAGAGCTAAGAAAAATCACACCTATAATAAAAGATTTATTAATTTATTTAATTTTTTAGAAGGTGATAATGAAAAATATATCGAAAATTATTATGAGATAGACTAATGTGCGGTATAGCAGGATTTTGTGACTTTAATAAAAAATTAAATTATAATAATTTAGTTGAAATGACTGATATATTGCATCATAGAGGGCCAAATGATAGTGGATATAGTTTTTATGAAAATGAATGTGCGAATATTGGATTAGGACATAGGCGATTGTCCATATTGGATTTAACTAGTCATGGGCATCAGCCCATGCAATTTGAACAATTTGAAATAATTTATAATGGTGAGATTTATAATTTTAAAGAAATCAGAGTAGAATTAGAATTATACCAATACACCTTCACTTCTGATAGTGATACAGAAGTTATAATAAAAGCATACCACAAATGGGGTGTCAAAGCTGTAGATAAATTTAATGGGATGTTTTCAATAGCTATATATGATAATATCAATGATAAATTGGTTTTAATTAGGGATAGGGCTGGAGTAAAACCGTTATATTATTATAAATTTGATAATTTGTTTCTTTTTGCAAGTGAGTTGAAATCTTTTTATAATGTAAAACTTTTTAAAAAAAATATTAATAAAGATAGTGTTAAGGAGTATCTTAAATTTGGATATATACCTCAACCATTATCAATATTTAAAAATACTTATAAATTAAAGGCAGGAAATTATTTAGAATATAATTTACAAACTCAAATATTAGATATAAAAACGTATTGGAATATTGATAAATTTTATGAAAATGAAAAGTTAGATGTGTCATTTGATGAAGCGTTACACACAACAGAAGAATTACTAAAATCATCATTCAATTACAGAATGGTTTCTGATGTCCCAGTGGGAGTATTTTTAAGTGGTGGTTATGATAGTAGTGCGGTATCTGCAATACTGCAAGCAAATACTACAAGCAAAATAAAAACATTTACAATTGGATTTAAAGAAGAAAAATATAACGAAGCAGTATATGCTAAAAAAGTTGCAAAACATCTTGGAACGGAGCATTATGAACACTATTTAAGCAAAAAAGATGCTCTTGATATATTGCCAACATTACCAGAAATCTATGATGAGCCTTTTGGAGATAGTTCTGCAATTCCTACCATAATGGTATCTAAATTTGCAAAACAGCATGTAACTGTAGCCCTATCTGCAGATGGTGGAGATGAATTATTTAGTGGATACCCTTCGTATAATAATATTCATAATTTATATGAGAAATTTCATAAATTTCATAAATTTCATAATATTGCTAATATTGATAAAGTTATTAATCCATATCAAATATCTAAATATCTTAAGGTTTATAATTTGGAAGGTAAGTTTTATAAGTTTTGCGAGTTGTTGAAAAACAGCAATTCCCCCGCCAAGTTTTATGATTCAAATTTAAAATATTTTTATGATATAGAGATAGAAAAATTGTTAAATTGCGAGTGTAATTCAACTATAAATTATGATGATAATAATATTGAAAATATGCTTTGCCATACTTTTAAAACATATTTAAATGATGATATTTTAACAAAAGTAGATAGAGCGACTATGTCTGTTAGTCTAGAGGGAAGAGAGCCTATATTGGACTTTAGATTAATAGAGTATGTATCACAATTACCTATACAATATAAGCAAAAAGGAAGTGAAACTAAATTTTTATTAAAAGAAATAGTGCATAAATATATTCCTAAAGAGATGATGGATAGGACTAAAATGGGCTTTTCTATTCCTGTCTTTGAATGGTTTAAAGATGAACTTAAGATTTATTTTGAAGAGTATTTAAGTAAAAAATCAATAGAAGAGAGTGCTATTTTTGATTATAAATATATTGCTTATATGATAGATAGTTATGAAAATGGTGCTGGCAATCCACATAAATTATGGTTGATTTTAATGTATCAGATGTGGTGGTTTAAATGGATGAAATAATGTCTAGACTAATTATAAGAGTGCATGTTGCAACTTTTTTAATAAATACGAAATAGAGGGGTAGGCAATATGACCTTAATATTTTCTTCGATTCTTTTAATTATTAATATATATTTAGTATACGTATTGTCAATTAAAAATTGTAGATATGGTTTGTTTTATATTGGTACTATATTAGTATCTCTTTCTATTTTAGGCATTATTATTCCAAGTTTATTGTGGAGTATCTATGGTTTTGAATCAAAATATATTTGGCTTAAAGAGATTACGAATTATCAAATACTATATGGACTTCTATATTACAATATATTTTATCTAATATTATTTATATCAATGATTTATTATTCTAGTGGAAGAAAAAAATTTTTAGAACTTTTCACTTATGGATTTGATGAGGGGTTATTAGAGTATTCCCTGCCACTTACAAAAGTTTATATTCAATTATTTAACAAATATCAAACAGAAGAGCAAGATAGATTGCTTTATCGTGACTTTCAAGATGGGCTAAAAAATGCTACAACTAAATTTGTAGAAGCTAAACTTACGACAGGGGGAGGGGTGTGTGATAAATTACCTTTAAGAAGCAAAGGTATATGTGAAATATTTAGGTTGATAAGTTTGGAAAAATTGATTTGATCTCATTAAATACTATTTACACAAAAAATAATAATATATTTTTATTGATATCGATTTTTTTTACTGTATACATGTATGTGTATAGTGATATTTATATTGGAACAATATACTTTATATATTCCACATTCATACTATCTTTTCTTTATGTAATATTTAAATATATAAATTCAATATTTATTAAAGTTATTTCTATATATTGGTATATTGGATATGTTTTATCTATACCTATAATTTATGGAGACGTGCATAATTATAGTATATCAGGCTGGGGAGCTGTCGGAAGTTTTGATTTTTCATATGAGCATTTAAGTTTAATTCTTTTTCAAACTAGTATATATTTTATTTATTTTTTAATATCATCACTTATTGTTGATAGGCTATTTAGCTATAAGTATTATTTCCAGAAAATAACTATTTATAAGAATACTCCCTTTAAATTAAATCCTCTTCTTATACTTATATTCGTATGTTTAATAATAGTGCAGTTTCCTCTTTCATCTTTTATGTTTGAGAATAAGATTGGTGTAGTTGGTTTAATACCAGAGCGATTACCTTTTCGTTTATCCGGTGCACTCTATTATTATAGATTATTTATATTTCCTATCATAACTACTATTTTAGTATATGCAACTATAAATAAAAAATATTCATTATTTATAGTGTTATTTATAATACTAGAGGCAATCTATTCTGGAATAATGGGTCTAAGTAAATTTATTTTAATAATTCATATGCTACCAGTTATTTACTATTTTTACATAAAACAAAATAAATCTATGCTAGTAGTTAGCTTCATAACAATCATATTTTTCTATACTGCCATATCTTTTTCTAGAAATTATATATACCCTTTAGATGTATTGCACTCTATAAATTTATCCAATATTATATTATTTTTATTGAATGAAGAATCATTAACATGGTTAAATAATATCTCATTTTCAGTATTTAGTATTATTAAAAGACTGGGTGGCATGGAACAATTTATTCCAACATATTTTAATACAGCTCAGATAGATTTTGTTGATTATAGTTATTTTTTAGAAAAATCATTGGGTATGAGCACTTTGTTTCAGAATAATTTTGATGTAGCAAAAATAATATATGGTTTACAATTTAATGAAAAATATGCATTTGGCATAGGAAGCGACTCTTTTAGTCATTTTTATTTTTCAAGTAAAACTTTTCTTGATCTTTTTGTGGTTATTTTTACATTTACTTTTATTGGAGTAATGATGGAGTTTTTTCTAAAAATAATATTTGTTAATTTAATAAATGAAAATCAATTCATAGTATTTTCCCATATATTGATTATATCTTCAATATTGAATTATCAAATTAAATTTTTATATTTTCAATTCATACCTATATTATTAATAATGTATTTATTTATTAGTGTAATAATTTTTAAAAAATATAAGTATAAGTGGAGATATTAAATGAAAATATTAATTGTTTCGGATGGGATATGGGATATTTATGCAGAATCATTTTTTAATGGATTTAAAGTCTTAAATTACGATATATATAAGTTTTATTGGAAAAAATACTTTGAATACAATAGCATGTCTTCTAGAATTCAAGATAAATTAATATTTGGACCAATTGTTTTTAAAATAAATAAAGACTTAATAAGGGAATGTAAAACAATAAAACCTGACCTAGTGTTTATATATAGAGGAACACATATTCATAAATCTACAATTGAACAATTAAAATTAGTTTCTAACTGTAAGGTTTATGGATATAATAATGATGATCCTTTTTCACTAAAACATTCTAAGTATTCTTGGAGATATTTTGTAAGATCTATCCCTAGCTATGATCATATATTTGCATATAGAACAAAAAATATAGAGGATTTTAATAAAATAAAATATCATAATGTATCTATTCTTAGATCATATTATAGAAGGGAACACAACTATAATATTTTAAATTTAGATATAACTAAATATAAATGTGATGTAATATTTATAGGTCATTTTGAGGATGACGGAAGGGATGATGTAATTAAATTATTGATAGATAATAATATTGATGTTACACTATATGGTAGTGGATGGAATAAGTCAAAGCATTATAATTATTTAATTAAGTATTTAAAAAGAGATATAGAAAATTTATATAATGAACAATATAACTTAGCATTAAATAGTGCAAAAATAGCATTAGTATTCTTATCTAAACTAAATAATGATACATATACAAGAAGATGCTTTGAAATACCAGCAACTAAAACAATGATGTTATCCGAATATACTGATGATTTAAATAGTATGTTTCAAAAAGGTGTAGATGCAGAATATTTTAAAGATAAAGGAGAGATATTGAAAAAAATAAAATATTATTTAGAAGACAACACTAAAATAGAAAACATAGGGGGGAATGGCTTTGATAGACTAATGAGAGATGGTCATGAGGTAGTAGATAGGTGTAAGCAAGTTATTGAAGTATACAATAGTTACAAATGTAGTAATAAATACTAAAAGAGATAATGTCAATAATTAAGAAATTAATATAATGAATAGAATAGAATTAAAACTTTATGGATTACTTCATATTAAGAATAATGAAGAATCAGCAATGAATATTAAGGTTAATAGTTTTGATGATCAGATTGAGGTATATATAAAGAATGCCTTAACCCTATCAAAGTCTCTAAAACTACAAGGAATCTCATTTACATTACTTACAAATGATAAAGTACATATTAATAAAATACTTAATAATATTAATGAATTTCTAGTTGTCGAAGAAATTACCTTCTCAACAGTAGTACCCACAGGTTCACGTTTTTATTCAGCACATTTTAAATTAGATGTGTTTAAATATTTTTCAACATTAGAATCTAAGGAGTATGTAGGTATTTGTGATTTAGATATGATTTGTATAAATCAATTACCGCAATCATTAGAAAATTGTATTAATGATAAAATACCTTGTTTTTATGATATTACAGATCAAGTAATAAATGCTTATGGTGCTAATACTATAATCAATGACATAGAATTACTTACAGGTGTAAGAAGCGAAGGAAGGTGGGCTGGAGGAGAATTAATACTAGGTGACTCCTCTTTTTTTAAAAAACTTAGTAATACTATTGATGATATCTATATAAATTATATTAATAATATTAAAACTCTTCATCATGTTGGAGATGAAGCTTTTACTTCAGCAGCATTGGAAATATTAAGAAAAAGTGGAACTTATATTGCAGATATAGGACAATTGAACATTGTCGGTAGACATTGGAATTGTTATGTTGAGCATGATAAAAGAGCTTTCTCTTATTATTCAAATTGTTTTCTACTCCACCTTCCTGCAGATAAAAGATTTTTAGCTGATATTAGTAGTTATAATTTAAACACATCAAATGATTATTTAATACAATATAATAGATACAGAAATTCACTTTATAAAATAATAAAAATAAAAATATTAAAAATATTAAAAAATAGATGATTATATTAATAAATACATCAAATCTATATATTGGTGGTGGTTTACAAGTTGCATTATCATTTATTGATGAATTAAGAATAATGGATTGTCAGCATACTTTTCATATATTTATTTCACCTGTAATAAGTAATGCAATTAATAAGAGTAAATATCAAAATAATTTTAAGTTTTATATTATAGACACGTCACCATCATCATTAATGACAAGAAACAAGGTTGTTGCGCAATTAAATATTTATGAAAAAAAGATACAACCAGATATTGTATTTTCTATTTTTGGTCCAACTTATTGGAGGCCAAAGGCAAAGCACTTAGTCGGTTTTGCTGATGGATGGGTTTATAATCCTAAGTCAATTGCTTACTCAAAACTTTCTTTATTTGAAAGATTTAAAATGAGGTTAAAAGTTTTATATAAGAAATATTATATTGAAAGAGATGCTGATTATTGTGTTTTAGAAACGAATGATGCAAAAAATAAGATATTAAAAAGTATTAATTCTTTAAGTATAAATGATGTATTTGTTGTAGGAAATACATATAGTTCAATATATAATGAAAAAAAATATATTGATATACAAAATAAATTTTATATTAAGTTACCAGAACGAGAAAAAAATGAATATAGATTATTGTATATTGCTCATGCCCATATAAACAAGAATTTAGAAATAATTAAAGATATTATAGAATTTTTAGAATACGAAAATATAAAAATCATATTAACTATCGATGACGTTAGTTATAGAAAAATATTTAAAAATAAAATTAAAAATATAATCAATATTGGTCCCATATCTACTAAGTCATGTCCATCCATTTATAAACAATGTGATGCTCTATTTGCGCCCACCCTTTTGGAAACATTTAGTGCATCTTATCTAGAATCTATGAAGATGGAAAAGCCTATTCTCACATCTAAATATTCTTTTGCAATTGATATTTGTCAAGATACAGCACTTTATTTTGACCCCTTAGATCCTGAAGATATTACTAAAGTAATTAAAGAACTTATAGATGATAAAAAATTACAAAATAAGCTTATATTAAATGGAAAAAAAAGAATTAAAGAATTTGAAACGGCAAGATCACGAGCAAAAAAATATATAATGTTATGTGAAAAAATAGTTAACGTATAAATGTTTAAAAATAAAATACTACTAATTACAGGGCTAACTGGTTCATTTGGTAATGCGGTTCTAAGAAGATTTCTAGATACAGATATAAAAGAGATAAGAATATTTTCTTGTAATGAAAAGAAACAAGATGACATGAGAAAAAAATATAATAATCCTAAATTAAAATCTTATTTAGGTGATGTTAGAGATCTTAATTCTATTACAGATGTAGTAAGAAATGTTGATTTTGTATTTCATGCTACAGCTTTAAAGCAAGTACCATCTTGTGAGTTTTATCCTATGCAAGCTGTTCAAACAAATGTAATAGATGCAGAAAATGTATTAAACCGCGCTTTCAATGAAGGAAATACAATATTAATAAGTGATATAGATCGTATTTTGAATTAATCAAGGTATCACCGAAAATTGAGGTACGTGGTGTTATATGCAAGAATTTTTTAGTAGGAATTAGAGTTAGTGTTTAGTACATATTTTAGTGTGGATAAACAATATGGGGGGGGTGAGGAGATAGTGTTATAGGTGAAAATTTATTTTATAATTACAAGTGAGGAAATATAATGGAAAATTTTTTAAAATTGGCAACTAATAGGAACAGTCTTAAATCATTAACTAAAGATTTTTATTTGGATGAGCTAGAGAAGTTTGCTGATCAATTGGCAATTATAATCGACCAAAGAAAAGATAAAAATGCTCAGCTACAGGAACAGAATAAATTAAAGATAAAAAATATTGAGCGTATAAAAGGGCAGCTTACAGACTACGGATTAATTGTGGATGATTTGCTTAATGACACTTTACAGGCTATTGTTAAGAAGCCTGCAAAGGTTAGAAAAAAAGTCCCTCCAAAATATAGATTAACCGACATGGATGGATCTATCCATGAGTGGACAGGCAGAGGTATTACTCCAAAAGTATTTCAGCAGTATTTTGATGGCGGTCATAGTAAAGAGAGTCTCCTTATTATTGATTTGTAATCAAAACAATATCACTCAAAGTATGAGTATAAAGGGCAATTGTTGGGATAACGTAGCAACGGAATGCTTCTTTAGAAGCTTAAAGACTGAACGGTTAAATTATCAAGGTTTTGCAAATCATGATGAAGTGGTGCACTCTGTTCAATACCCCTTGAGGGGTAAAAATTAGAAAGTTATATTTGCTTTTATAACTACAAAAGAATTCATTTGGCGATTGGTTATATGACGCCCACTTTTATACTCCCTTGCGGGGGGGGCAGAAGA
>Ga0233448_1001095_pt1 | contig 24606 bp, 20 predicted proteins | sample SI_124_October20_2_FD_183015 | JGI IMG/M metagenome (GOLD analysis project Ga0233448, IMG submission 183015) | Seawater microbial communities from Saanich Inlet, British Columbia, Canada - SI_124_October2016_150_MG | ecosystem: Environmental > Aquatic > Marine > Inlet | place: Canada: British... | reverse complement strand
TTCATCAATCACCACGAAACCTAATTTCTGAAAAACAACATCTTTTTGAAATAAAGCATGAGTACCCACAATTACACTGGAATTTTCTTTAGCAATTGCCTCCAAAGTTAATTTTTTCTGTTTTGTAGTCATTCTTCCAGACAAAAATATAACTTTGATCGACAATGGAGCAAACCATGCTTTCATCGTTTGAAAATGCTGTTCTGCAAGCAATTCTGTTGGGGCCATAATGGCTGATTGATAGCCTGCCTTGGAAGCGAATAAGGCGGCGATTGCTGCGACCACTGTTTTACCTGACCCCACATCGCCCTGGAGCAATCTCATCATCGGATATGGACGTGAAAAATCACCCCTGACTTCATCAATAACTCTTTGCTGTGCATTGGTTAAGCTGAATGGCAACTGAGATAAAAAAAGAGGTAATACCATTTCATTTTTGGGGAATGTTGGCGCAACTTCTTTTTGTTGTTCGTTTCTTAATTTTAATAAACTGAGTTGATGAGCCACTAATTCTTCAAAAATCAACCTCAATTGTGAGGAATGTTCAAATTGTTTAAGCTGTTCTAATAGGGCATTGCCAGGTGGGTTATGAATATATTGAATGGCTTCTGTTAGATCAGGAAACTCATGAGTGTAATTTATTTGTGGTGGAAAATTTTCAGAAAGTTTAGTTTTTTCAAGAATTTGAAGTGCTTGCTTGCACAATTTTGATAGCGTTTTTTGATTCAATCCTTCCGTTGTTGGATAAATTGGCGTTAGTTTTGATTCAATTTCAACAGTATCTGACTCATGTAAACATCTAAATTCAGGATGCACCATTTCCAATGAATTAAAACCAAACCTGGCTTCAGCAAAACAACAAACTTTGGTACCTTGCAACAATCCCATTCGCTCAATAGAAGAAAAATGAAAGAATCGAAGCATGATATTACCCGTACCATCACTCAAATAACAAAGTAATGAACGTTTTCTACCAAACTTTATCTCTGAATAATCAATATGACCCACAATCAAAGCTTCTTGACCGTTAATCAATTCTCCAATGGGTGTAATACGGGTTTTATCTTGATAGCGTGTTGGTAGATGGAATAACAAATCCTGAATAGTCGTTATTCCAAGTCGCAGTAATTTTTCAGCAACTTTATCTCCAACACCTTTTAATGAAGTAACGGAATGCGATAATGACATCAGTTCTTCTAAACATTTAATTCCATCACGGCATCCATTTCTACCTCAACACCTTTTGGCAGTTCGGCAACACCAATAGCGGCTCGAGCAGGATACGGCTCATTAAAATACTCCGCCATGATTTTATTGACGACAGGAAAATTTTTTAAATCTGTTAAAAAAACATTGAGCTTAACGACATCTTGCAGACTACCTCCTGATGCTTCTGCCACCGCTGTTAAGTTTTTAAATACCTGAATAATTTTTTGCTCAATATCACCCTCTACAACCTCCATTGACTGAGGGACTAAAGGAATTTGACCCGATAGGTAAACCGTGTTACCAACTTTAATGGCTTGTGAATAAGTGCCAATTGCTTGAGGGGCATTGTCTGTTTGTATGACTTCTTTCATTTATTAGCTCCAATAGAATTTGTTATTTTGTAACTATTCAGAGGGTGTCAAAATTCTCTGAAAAAATACGTAAAATCTCTGTAACTGTTCAGGTTGCCCCTATTTTTCTCCAGTTCAAGGCAAAAAATATGAGTTTACAGGTGTAAATGAATATTTTTTAACGAAGAAATGGAGAAAAAGAGGGGTGACCTGAATAGTTACGTTATTTTTTGTGAAAAACTCATACCCTTAGCTCCCTCATCCTTTGGCTCTGTATATCTTCATCACAGTTTTTATTAGTCTTATTCTTTTCATTATTCTGGCAAGATGAATTCGGTTTTTTACTGAAAGTGTGAAAATAATGGTAGACGATAGTCCATCACGATCTTCAACATGCACATTGTCAATATTTGAATTCATTTCAGAAATTGCAAAAGCAACCAAAGCCAACACACCTCGCTGATTACTTACTTCTATATAGATTTCAGTGGTATATTCTGATTGATCAGACTCGTCCCACTGAATTTCCACCCAACTGTCAGGTCTCTTTTTATAAATGGCGATATTTTTACATGATTGATGATGGATAACAATCCCTTTTCCAGCACTAAAAAAACCAAAAATAGGGTCTCCAGGAATTGGACGGCAACACTTTGCCATATTAATCACCATGCCTTCTGTTCCCTGAATTAACAGAGGCACATGGGCCGCTTTGGGTTGCAACGTATCACTGTTACCATCAACAGTAACAGGCACCAAACGTCGAGCAATTAATGGTGCACTGTGATTTCCCAAGCCAATTTCAGACAGCAATGACTCCACTTTTTTAAGGCTTAATTCATCAAGCAGAGCGGTAACGACATCATAAGGAATACTACTAAGGTCTGTCGAATAAGCTGTTAAGGCTTGCTCTAATAATCGCTTACCCAATTTAATTGACTCATTTTCTTTACAGCTTTTCAAATAACTGCGAATACTGGTTCGAGCTTTGATAGTTACTACAAAGTTTAACCAACTCGGATTGGGGTGAGCACCCGCTTTGGTAATAATTTCAACGGTTTGACCATTTAACAAAATGGTACTTTGTGGTGTCATTCGTCGATCAATTCTTGCGGATACACAAGCATTTCCTACATCAGAGTGAATCGCATAGGCAAAATCAATCACTGTTGAACCTTTTGCCAATACCATGATTTCTCCTGTAGGCGTGAACACATAAACTTCATCAGGAAACAAATCAACTTTTACATTTTCAATAAACTCAATTGGACTGCCTGATTTTTCCTGCATTGCCAATAAGTTCCGTAACCATTCATTGGCATTAACTTGTTGCTTATTTTCACTTAAGTCACCTGTTTTATAGAGCCAATGAGCGGCAATACCTGATTCTGCAATATTATTCATTTCTTCACTGCGAATCTGTACCTCAACATGAACGCCATGAGGTCCAATCAAAACAGAATGTAACGATTGATAACCATTGGTTTTGGGAATAGCAATGTAATCTTTAAATCGCCCTGGTACGGGCCGATAAACATCATGAATAACACCCAATGTGCGATAACAGGTATCAGGCGTATCAACAATAATACGAAAAGCATAAACGTCTAAAATTTCATTGAAATTAAGCTTTTTGTTTTTCATCTTTTTATAAATACTAAAGATGTGTTTTTCTCTACCGATGACTTTTGCTGACAAATTTTCTTGCCTCAGTCTTCGACCGATAGACAGTTCAATTTTCTTAATAATTTCTTTACGACTGCCCCTGATTTTATTTAATTCATTGGTAATCACTTGATAACGCATGGGATAAAGATTAGCAAAACCAAGATCTTCAAGATCAACACGAATATGATTCATACCCAATCGGTTGGCAATTGGGGCATAAATCTCAAGCGTTTCCCGAGCAATTCTTCGCCTTTTTTCTAGCGGCATTGCTCCTAACGTCCTCATATTATGAAGACGATCAGATAGCTTGATGATAATGACACGAATATCATTTGCCATTGCCAACAACATTTTCTGAAAATTTTCTGCCTGCGCCTCTGCTTTATTTTTGGTATTCAAATGAGTCAGCTTACTGACGCCATCAACCAAATTAGCAACCTCTTCACCAAAAAGAGCTTTTAAGTCATCTTTACTGATGTTTGTATCTTCGATGACATCATGCAAAATAGCGGCAACAAGACTGTTGCAATCCATTTTCATTTCAGCAAGAATTTTAGCGACAGCAATGGGGTGATAAATGTAGGGTTCACCACTACGACGATGCTGCCCTTCATGGGCTTCTGCACCGAATAAATAAGCGTGATAAACGACTTTAATTAATTTTGGATCAAGATAAGTTTCAAGGAAGGCACACAAATCACTGATTAAAAAACGAGGACCAACCGTGGGCAAGTTGGTCACATTGGTTTTTTCACTGCAAGATATGGTTGGTTGCATTTGACAGTCTTTAGAAAAATCATACTGTATTTGGAATTCGTATTATTTGAACAGTATAATATAACAATCATTTATTGCGAGTTGCCTAAGCATTCATAAATTTCTCTAACGATGAATGCTCTGTTGTTTTTTCTGCAATAGGATTGATTGGTTTGCCTTCTTTTGTCAGCAAGTTTAATGCGATTTCCCGCAAAGCAATGACAGTACATTTATCATTTTCTCTAGGAATTAATGGCTCTTGTCCATTATCAATAAAACGAGCTCGTTTACTTGCAACCAAAACCAGTTCAAATCTATTTTCTACGTTGTCCAAACAATCTTCTACGGTGACTCTTGCCATTTCTATTCCCTAAATTTTTATAGTACTTAAAATATAATCGTAACATAATTTTAACAATAAAGTAAAAATACTAAATACTGATTGCGATCACATCAATATTTTGCGTAAAATAATCCCATTAGTTGCCAACAAAATACCGATGAAGATGACCCTTTGAGCAATCTTTTTAGAATCAAATAAATTTGTTTTTCCAATAAAAATATCAACAGGATTCTTTTATGATATTAGACATTACAAAAATTTCTACTGAAGACGACGACTTTCAGAACAAATTAAATAAATTATTGGCATGGGACAGTGTTCTGGATGATTCAGTCACTAAAACAGTCAGTGAAATCATTGATAATGTCAAACAATCGGGAGACCAGGCAGTTCTGGAATACACCCATCGCTTTGATCGTTTGTCTGCTGAAAATATTAAAGCCTTAAAAATCAATAAAAATGAATTAGAGCAAGCGTTCAACGCCTTGCCTAATGAACAGAAAACGGCACTCGAAACGGCTAAAAATAGAATTGAGTCTTATGCAAAAAAACAAACCATGCAGTCATGGTCATATCAAGAAGATAACGGAAATGTATTAGGCCAACAAGTCACGCCATTGGATAAAGTTGGGCTGTATGTTCCTGGTGGCAAAGCGGCTTATCCATCATCTGTATTGATGAATGCTGTTCCTGCAAAAGTGGCAGGTGTTGAACTGATTGTCATGGTTGTACCCGCTCCTGGCGGCACATTAAACCCGTTGGTACTCGCGGCAGCCTATATTGCAGGAGTTGATCTGGTTTATACCATTGGCGGTGCTCAAGCTGTTGCTGCCTTAGCTTACGGCACTCAAAGCATTCCCCAGGTAGATAAAATTGTTGGCCCTGGCAACAGCTATGTGGCGATGGCAAAACGATTGGTATTTGGTACGGTTGGGATTGATATGATTGCAGGCCCTTCAGAAATACTGGTGGTTTGTGATGGCAAAACTAATCCTGACTGGATCGCTATGGACTTGTTTTCTCAAGCAGAACATGATGAGGATGCGCAAGCCATTTTAATTTCTGAAAATACTGATTTTATTGATGCGGTACAACAAAGCATTGATAAATTACTGCCTGAAATGGAAAGACAACAAATTATCAAACAATCATTAAGTCTTCGTGGTGCAATCATTCAAGTTAAAGACATTCAACAAGCCATTGATTTAGTCAACCAAATCGCTCCCGAACATTTAGAACTATCGGTTGAAAACCCAGAACAACTTTTACCACAAATAAAACATGCGGGTGCAATTTTTATGGGTCGATACACTGCTGAAGCACTGGGTGATTATTGTGCAGGACCTAATCACGTCTTACCCACTTCAAGAACTGCACGTTTTTCATCACCATTAGGGGTTTATGATTTTCAAAAACGCTCTAGCCTCATTCATTGCTCTCCCAATGGAGCATCAGAACTTGCAAAAACAGCATCAATACTGGCAAGAGGTGAAAATTTAACCGCTCATGCTCGGTCGGCTGAATATAGAATTAAGGATTAATCATGCGCAATATTGTTGAAGCATTAATTCGACCAGAAATCATTAAGCTATCCGCTTATCACGTCCCTGAATCTGACGATATGATTAAGCTGGATGCGATGGAAAATCCTTATCAATGGTCATCTGACATTGAGGAAAAATGGTTAGAAAAACTTAAAATGGTTAACATTAACCGCTATCCTGACCCAACAGCAAAAATAGTGGTTAATGCACTTCGCCAGGCGATGAACATACCCCAAAAAGCAGATGTCATTTTAGGCAATGGCTCAGATGAATTAATCCAGATCATTGCCATGGCAGTCGCCAAACCAGACAGCTGTATTTTAGCCCCCTCACCTTCATTTGTTATGTACCAAATGATTGCGCTGTCTTGCCAACTAGGCTTCATCCCAACACCGCTAAATGCCGATTTTTCATTAAACTTGCAACAAACCAAAGCATTAATCAAACAACACCAACCCGCCGTTACTTTTTTGGCTTACCCGAACAACCCAACAGGTAATTTATTTGATCGTGATGAATTAATGGAACTCATAGAGATTTCATCTGGTCTGGTCGTTATTGATGAAGCTTATGCGCCTTTTACAGATTGCACATTGATGAATTTAGCAGGTCAAATTGATAATTTATTGGTCATGAGAACAGTATCTAAGATGGGACTGGCTGGCTTAAGGCTAGGCTTATTAGCTGGAATACCTGATTTAATCCAGCAATTTGATAAAGTCAGATTACCTTACAATATTAATAGTCTAACTCAAGCCAGCATTGAATTTGCACTGGAAAATCAAAACATTTTCAACCAACAAACAAACATCATTAGGCAACAAAGACAAAAATTGCTGGATCAACTTAAACAATTTAAACAACTCACTGCCTACCCTAGTCAAGCAAATTTCATACTGTTTAAATTACATGAAATAGATGCTTCAGAGGTATTTAATCAACTTAAAGATCACGGCATTCTGATTAAAAATATGAATCAACCGAATACACTGCTGGATAATTGTTGTCGGGTTACCATTGGTAAACCTGAAGAAAATGAACAATTTTTAAAAGTATTAAGTTGCCTGATAAACTAGGATCTAATTTAGAATGATACGACTCAAATTAATTCTAAAATCATCTGGGTTGTTTTTATTGTTGTTAACCATCAGCATAATTACATCATACTACTGGCTCATTATTGCCAATCCTGGCGAACATTTAACAAAAGAAAATATTTTAAAAAGCATCGCCCAAGAATCACCCGTTTTTTACTCGGATGGAACAACTCAAATTGGTGTATTTTTTAATCAGCACCATCGTAAATATCTGAAAGTTTTTAGCCAGGTCGATGAACTTTACAAAACTAAAAATGACTACATTCCCCAACAATTTTTACTCTCACTCATTGCATCCGAAGACAAATCATTTTATCAACATTTAGGTTTTGATCCCAAGGGAATTCTTCGTGCAATGATTGCAAACATCAAAGCAGGTCGAGTCGTACAAGGAGGATCAACACTCACCCAACAAACGGCTAAAAATATTTTTCAACGCAAAAACAGGTCACTGAAGGAAAAATTAAGAGAGCTCGGCAACGCCTTGAAACTGGAATATCACTACACAAAAAATGAAATACTAGAATTTTATTGCAATCAATTTTACGTCAATGGTAACGGACTGGGCGTAGGTGTGGCTGCCAAATATTATTTCAACAAACAAGTCAAAGACTTAACCCTACTTGAAACAGCTTTTATTGTTGGCTCAGTTAAAGGTCCTGCCAAATACAACCCATTCATCAAAAGAAACCCAAAAAGCAAACAACTTGCCATTAACAATGGAATTAAACGCACACGCTATGTTTTATCAAGAATGTTAAAACAAAATTTTATTTCACGGCAAACATTTGATATCACCCAAAAACAACGCATTGTATTTAATCGAGGTAAATTTCAATTCACCAATAACGTCGTTATGGATACCGTTAGAAACCGACTTGAATCTGGCTTTTTTAAAGAATTGCTGTCACAACATGGCATTGAAAACCTAGCAACCTCTGGCATTAAAATTGTCACTTCATTAGACCAACAAATTCAACAAGGCGCATTATCTGCTTTAAAATCTCATCTATCCTATTTACAAACTGTGTTGCACGGTTATCAAGTGGATAAAAAATTAGCCACGCAGTTTCAATACCAAACTCAATTGGTTAAAGATCAATTTTATGTTGGGAAAATCAAGAATATTCAATCAACCAAGCCTTATTCAATGCAGATAGATTTTGGAGGAATAAAGGCTGAAATCGATGAAAAATCTATTAAGAAGCTTGCCCAATTCCAACATTATTACCGACAAGGAAAGTATTCGTACAAACTGACAGACAATGAAGTCCAGCAACTCCTACAATCATTCAACATTGATGATTATATATTCACCAAAATTCATCGAGTAGCTCATGACGGTCAATTAGCAAATGCCAGCATTCAACAAATTCCCACCATTAATGGGGCGACAATGGTTTTAGATAAAGCCCAAGTCAAAGCCATGATTGGTGGTTTTAGTAATCACCACTTTAACCGAGCCATTACCGCAAAACGTGAACCTGGCTCTGTCTTCAAACCCATCACATACCTTGCCGCACTCACATTAAAATGGAATAGTCTGGATGCATTATTGAATACACGGAATGTTTTTGTTTTTCAAAATCAATTTTATTTCCCCAGACCTGACCACAAAAATGCGGCAAATGAAGTTTCCATGACAATGGCAGGCATCAAATCAGAAAATGTTGCCAGCATTTATTTGCTTTACCACTTACTAGACCATTTAACCAAAGAACAATTCAGCCAAATCGTGAATTTAGTGGGATTAGCACGCACTAACAATGAAACTTATCGAGATTACATGTTAAGAATTCGAGATAAAGAAGGTATTGTGGCACACAAAACTCAGTTAAAACGTGGTTTATTTGATCTGGCAAAAAAACAAATATTGACTGAATTAAAATTTTTAAAAGAAGATCAGCAAATTTTCAATCTAAAACAATTAAATTATGGTGTTAATTTTGATAAATATGCAAAAAAGCTTAAGCATAAAATATTACTGGGAAATTTATCACCTCAACAATTAACTGATTTATCTCAGAAAAAAGCATTGGTTGACAATCATTTCATCAAATTAGTTGAGAAAAATAACCGACTTAAAAAGCAACTTAATCTGATACATCAATATTTACAAGTTCCGCCCCAGCAAGACGATGAAACATTAAATAAAGCACTTGAAAACTTTTATGTTCAACGATCAATGATTACTAACCACTCGATTAAGATTCAATACTTTGAAAACGAAATAGACTCAGAATTGTGGCTGACACTGAAAAACCCCGATCATCAATCACTCCTCAATCGGTTACAAACCAATAAAAAATTGATCGACTATTTAAACATTGAAAATATTTTGGTCGAGAATAAATTATCCTCTTATTTTATTGATGAAATAGAGCAATCCATTCAACAACAAAGCCAACAAAACAAGAACCTCCCCTACTCTTCTGAAAGCCTCAGTATTCATAAAGATTTTCGTACCTTAGTTGCAATGAAATATGCCGTCACCATTGCCAAACAATTGGGCATTAAATCTAACCTGAAAAATGTTTTGTCTTTTCCTTTAGGCACCAATTCAGTGACTTTAGCAGAAGTCACTGAAGCCTACCAAACATTACTACAAGGACAAACCTTTCATTGGGCAGCAAATAAAAATGTCAAAAATAACTTTTCTATCATCGATAAGATTATTGATGCTCAGGGTAATCTACTATATCAATTAGAAATACAACCTAACTCGCTATTTGATCAAACAATGGCAACACAAATTTCAACCATCTTACGAGGGGTTGTACAATATGGCACAGGGCGTAGAGCCAATAGAAAAGTAACCATTAAACCCGATTCTAAAAATAACAAAATTGCCTACAAATATCCCGTTTCGGGTAAAACAGGTACGACCAATCGTTATACCAATGCAACTTTTGTCGGTTATTTACCGAAAAACAATTCGCAACAATCACAACTTCAATTAGGTAATGCATATACCATTGCCACTTATGTTGGTAGAGATGACAATCAACCCATGATACAAACCAATGGAAAAATAAAAATTGCAGGTTCTTCAGGTGCTTTACCTATCTGGATTGGCACTGCCAACAGCATCATTAAAAGCCAAAAATTTCATCAAAATCTGGATTTTATTGAAATGGCATTCAATCTTAACAATCAGATACCAATATCGCCCCCCGACAAACTTATTTCTGTTAAAATATCAAAATACAACGGACTTCCGCTATTGTCTGATGGCTTACCCAATAAAAAAAATAACTATTGGACAAGTTATGTATTGGGCAACAAAAACAACCAAACACTTGAATTATTAAGACAATTTAAACCCATTAAAAATGATGAAAAAAACCTTAAATAGTCTGCATATACCCGATTAACTCTGGCAATTGCCTGCATTAATACTGCACCTTGCATCTTTTTATCAATATAAAGCGTATGTAGTGACGAAGCATCGAACCCCGTCAACCACATGGATTGTACAATCACTAGGAGGCTGTCCGAAAACTCATCTTTCCGCCAACTCTGCGTTAAAAATGGTCTCAAAATGCTCATTTACACACGTAAACTGCGCTTTTTCGACAATTTTATGCCTTGATTTGACGAAAATCTGAGTTCTCGGACAGCCCCCTAGCTTTAATTAATCAAAACTATCTTTAAGCCTGACTGCCAATGCTTTACGGTCTTTTTTATTGGTATGGTGAGGTTGAAAACTTTCAGGGTCATCGGAAGAACTTGTCATGACCACTTTAATGACACCCTTAGGAGATGCGCAATGAATAAACATCCAACTTGCTTGTACCCAAAAGGCATAGCAATTTTTTTGTCCACCTTTTTTGTTGCAAAAATAGTTGTATAGTTCGACTATACACCTATTTTTGCACCTCAAAGGTGAACAAAAAATCCTGCGCAATTTGGACATTTATTTATTTCGCCTCCCCTTATCTAATTCATCATGGTGCCAATCAGGATTTAGCTTAATAATTTGGACATATAAATCAACAGCAATCTGAATTGATAATTCAGAGAAAATCACTCACACTCTCAATGCAAGTTCCAATAGGCAACCACATTTCAAGACGAGAATCATCTTCTTCATCAGCAGGTAAAAAACCATACTGTTGATAAAATGGAATGACATTAGGAGTCATCGGATTGACATAAAGACCTATGGCAGAAATTTGCTCAGCAACTAATACGGTTCGATAAATTGCATCAATCAATAATCGTTCCCCTAATCGTTGACCTTGTTGCCTATGATCGACGGCAAGACGAGCTAATTTAACCGCATTTAATGGGTGAGGATAATTTTTATAATTCTTATTTTTAGGTGGTGTCGTTACTGAAAAACCCGTTAGCGTGTAATAACCGATAATTTTATCTGGTGAGGTACTATGGCAAGTGACATAGGTTTTTGAGATATGCTTTGCTGTTTTTTGACGAGCTTGTTGTTGTAAAAACTGATTTAATTCAGTAATACCGCAATCAAATGTTTTTCGATCATGTTTTTTAGCTATTTCTTCAATGATTATCGACATTCACAGTTGCCTTGTAATATTGCGATGCTTTTAGCAACTTATCATTTGCTTTGGGTGAATTTTCCAATGCGATATATAAGGCATCTGCACCACTCATCGAGAGGTTTAATGTTTCTGTTTTTTCGATGACATTGCGTGCTTTCTCAATCGCAGATTCAATAAGAAATTGCGAGACTGTTGTTCCAGAGTAATTAGCCGCTCGTTGTATAATCTCTTGTATATGTGTAGAAGTACGAGCAACTAAACGGGTTTCTTTGGGGCCTGTAATGGACGTCATTGGCTTTACCTTATTGATTAACATAAGGTGACAGTATGGCATACAGAACGAGAACTTTCAACTTGTGCGCCAATTAGGCACACGCAAACCTTCTAATAGTTCCATTTTATTGTCACTGATTAAAAAAAGCCTCTTTCTGCACTACTTTACTTGGAGGACTTGGGTCAGCTCTTTCTTTTTGCATCTACACTTTCTAACAATTATACTTGTCGTCGTATAATCAGTGAATCATAACAAAAGTGCTCAATATACTGAAAAACCAATAAGGGATGAAAATTAAATAACCTAGACAATATTGGTTTCAGCTTTATGTTAGTTTCGATTGATCTGATTGAGTAAAACCATAGCACTAGTTGTTCTAATGCGAGGTTTTGTGATTAAAGATCAATCGAAAATGACGTGAAGATGGAAGAAATATGTCCAGGTTATTTAATTTTCATTCCTTAAGGGGAATCGAAATAAATAAATGTCCAAATTTCGCAGGATTTTTTGTTCGCCTTTGAGGCGTAAAAATAGGCTTATAGTCGAACTATACAACTATTTTTGCAACAAAAAAGGTGGACAAAAAAATAAGCAAGTTGGATGTTTATTTATTACGAATCCCCTAATTATAGATCTTGCTATAATAAGCAATAGATTAACATTATATTCTACACAAAAAACCGCCCTCTCTTTTAACCCTATAAGACAATTTAAACCCATTAAAAATGATGAAAAAAACCTTAAATAGTATAATTATTGGACTTTTTTTATTGGTTAGCACTGGTTGTCAATTGAATGTAAAAGACGACATTGAACAAGTAGCAACAAACCAAACTAATAATGACCAAACTCAACAAATAATTAAACAAAACAGCATCCCGAAAGCAGAAATACTGACGACACAAATTCAATCATTTGACTGGACACCGCTTGATCATGAAATAGCATCAAAGCTGTCCGAAGTTGACAACGATATCCACCATTTAAACAAAAAAGACAATAACCAACAACAGCTCGAAACTTTAGGACAAATAAAGAATTATTATTTAGATTTACAGAAGTCTAGCCATCAAACCCAAAAAATGCTGTCCGAATTAAAGCCCATAAACAGCAGTTCAATAGCCTATTTACATGTGGAAAATTGGCTAAATCAATTCATTCCAAACTGGTCAAATCAAATACTAAAAAGCGAATCAAAAACAACCAGAACACTGGCATCAATTCAATTACAACAAACCAGTCAACAACAAAAACAACGATTAGTCACTCTTTTCAATCAAGGAAATTATATCCAAATCATTGAACTATTGGATAAAATCAAGGCAAAAAACACACCTCAGAATCAGTTTTTTTATCATATTTCAAAGTATGAAACGGGAGATCACAAGGCATTAGAGCAACTCACCCAACTGGCAGAAAGATTACACAAAAATCATGCCATCGAATTACAAGTTAAATTAGCACAATGGTTTTCTGCAAAACAAAAAATTGATTTATCCATCAAAGTTTATGGTCAAATACTGGCTTACATCAACACCTTAAATACAACCAAGGCATTGGCTGATAAAGAACTCATCACTTTAAATAACATTAAAACACCCATTGAAAAACACGTATTTGCCTTGGTTAAATCGGCAGAAGTTAATTTAAACGAATCAAAAAATCTTGATATTGCACGTCAAAATTGTTTTGATGCGGTAAAAATAATGACGACCTATTCATTATTCCAAACCGAATTTTTCAATCAATGTGAAGATATGTTTGAAAAAATACGAGATCAGGAAGAAGAAATTATTTCTGTTTTATTACAGCAAGCCACACAACAAGCTAATCAGGAAAAAGAATTTGATCAAGCCAGGCAATTACTTCATGACTATCTTAAATCACACCCTAAAACTGATTATAGAAAAGAAATAGTACAAAAAATTCATGACATCAATGACTTACAAAATATTTTTTCCAATGATATTTGTACTAAAAAAATCAGTGACTTTAAAAACCAATATGACAATCAATGTTTAACTGAACTTCAGCAGGGACATTATGAAGTGGCATTAAGTTGCTTTGTAAAAATTACCACACTCAAAGAAGAGCCTTGTTTTAAGAACGTCTCAAGCATTGATAAACTGAAAAAATCTGCCCAACAAAAAATACTGGAAATTCAGCCTGAATACGTTAGAAGTCAATTAGAAAAAGCAGCTAACTTATTTACCAATGCCAGAAAAATCAAATCATTAAACAATAAAAAAGAAGGTTTTATCAAAGCCTATTATATTCTCAAAAAACTCAAAGCCGATTACCCACAAAGCCAAGCCACAGAAAAACTCAATCGATACATCAAGGTTGTTGAAAAAGAAATATCCAGCCAGTTTCCTGAATTACTCAATCTAGGAACAAATGAGTAATTAGTCTAAACTTAATAATTATTAAATAACTTTTACAACCAACGGATTTATTTGCAAGTGGCTAACGACGCATCAAAAAAAGAAGACAGTGAATCTAGTATCCTCGAAATTGATGATGAAGACTTTTTTGATCAAATTGATAATGATGAATTAAGCGATTTAGGCAATGACGACTCTGGTGATGACATCAATTCTTTCTTTAATGAAAGTTCTGATGATGACTCATGGGATGATGATGAAAATGAAAAACAAAATAAACACGTACCCTACTCTGAAGGCAAAAACCAAAACCTAAGTAACATCATTAAAGCAATTAGACCTGATGGGCCTGCTGATTTATCTGAACAGGAAGAACCAATAAACCTGGAAGATGAATTTGTTGATGTTGATGAATTATTTAATGAAACATCCGAAGAAAATCAAAAAGATTTATTTTTTGAAAACAAACTCCCCCCCAAAAAAGAAGTCCCCCCACTTCCTCCCGCCACAAGCAAACATGAAAATATCATTGATTACAGTGAGCAAGAGGAGACGGAACAAATAGATTTAAGCGAGGAAATAGAACAACCCAACACAACAGAAAGTATATCAACAGATATTGAAGAACTACCATTACCTGAAGCAACCGAAAGTGATGATGAAGAACAAACAGAAGCTGAACATGAGGAAGATACGGAGGAAGAAACACTATTCTCACATGAAAATCAACTTCTGACTGAAGAAACACTTAATGACTCAATGGATGATATCGAAGAACCAATATTGCTGGATGATGATCAGGAAGATGATTTTGACGATACGGTGTATTTTGAAGAGAAAGAATCTAATTCCCCCTCCTCATTACTGGCCATCATTCTCGCTATTACAGCTATTTTAACAACGGTAGGTATTGGAAGTTATGCATTTGTCATCAGCCAAACATTACAAGAATTGCAAAATAAAGTAGCCAATCAGACTGTTCAAGCCGCACCACAGTCGACATTATCTCAAGATCAGTTCCTCGATACGGTAGAAAAAGTCAACACATTGAGTGTACGCTTTACTAATCTAAAAGAAGCAATTACTGAATTGGCACAGGAATCTCAATCACAAAAAAATCACACTAAATCATCCATAGAAACGGTCAATAATAACTTTTCTGAAGAAATCACTTTAATCAACCAAACGTTAGACAGCCTACAAAAACAGCTCGATCAAAAATCTATCGTTCAAGTAAACACTGAAAAACGCATCACTGCCAACAATAACAGAAAGACATCAAGCAATCGACGTGAAACAATTTCAGAAAAAACACGCATTGCTAAAACAAAACAAATCCCCCCCGCAAAAACCCGATCTATCGTAAAAAACACGTCAAAAACACGGTCAAAAGAAGTTAAAAAACCAGTCAAGAAGACTAAAATCATCAGAAAAATTAAAGAAAAAAATCAAACAAAAACCAAAGCAAAAATAAAAGGTAAATGGCTGGTTAATTTACTATCACTTTCATCAAAACAAGCCGCCGAACGGACACAGAAAAAGTTTTCTAAATTAGGCATTGATACCAATCAAGAAAGAACCATTATTAATGGCAGAACCTGGTATCGACTACAAGTCAGAGGGTTTGAAAACAAACAGGATGCACTGGATTATTCAAAAGAAATTAAACAATCACTGAAATTGGCAGGGCCATGGGTTGGACGAATAAAAAAATAATTTTCGTGGCCATTCCTAAGGAATGAAAATTAAATAACCTGAACATATTGCTTCCATCTTCACATCATTTTCGATTGATCCTCAATCACAAAACCTCGCATTAGAGTAACTAGGAGGCTGTCCGAAAACTCATCTTTCCGCCAACTCTGCGTTAAAAATGGTCTCAAAATGCTCATTTACACACGTAAACTGCGCTTTTTCGACAATTTTATGCCTTGATTTGACGAAAACCTGAGTTCTCGGACAACCTCCTAGTGCAGCGGTTTTGTTCAATCAGATCAATCGAAACTAACGTAAACCTGAAACCAATATTGTCCAAGTTATTTAATTTTCATCCCTAACCTAAAAGTTGAAAATAATAATCCCAATTGAATGCTTCACCAGGATCTGTTTTTCTATCTGGTGCAATATCTTGATGACCAACAATCCGATGACGGGTAATTTCTGGATAACAGGTCATTAAAGCGTTGGTTATCGCCACAAGCTGTTGATACTGAATCTCTTCATAAGGAATTAAATCAGTCCCCTCCAACTCAATCCCTATTGAGAAATTATTACAGTTTGAACGACTATCAAAACTTGAATCACCCGCATGCCAAGCTCTTTTATCGAAAGCCACAAACTGAATAACTTCACCCGTTCTTTTAATCAACACATGGGCAGAAACAGTTAATTTTTCAAGTGGCTTGAAAGATACGTGAGCCGAACAGTCAAGTTGATTGGTAAATAGATTCTCAATTTCTGAACCGCCAAATACTCCCGAAGGTAAACTGATATTATGAATAACCAACAAACTAATTTCAGTATATTTAGGCCGATTATTACAATTGGGAGAAGCAATAAAATCAACATTTATCAGTTGATGGTTTTGTATTGAAAAAGTCATTGTTCTACATCAAATAATTTATTTTGTGAACATTAGCCCTATTGGCAAAGCAATATAATATTTCAAAAACATCAGACAGAAAACTTAAGCGATATTTCATTAAATGGTCTATATAAACAGTATAGGTAATCATTTTTCATGAAAATTAATAAAGAGCCAACAATTAAATGTCGTTTCCTAATCCCATCAAAAATTTGATTAGCAGCTTAAGTTGTCGCATATTATTTGGAATATTAATATTACACGCAGTCTTAATGCCATTACTCATTTACACTGTCATTGATTATTCTAGTCAAAGTGGAGATCAGATAACCAGTGCATCCATCCGTCATTTAAATCAAATTATATCAGAAACATTAAGAGACGAGGCATTTTCGCCCAATAAAATTAATTTGATCAAAAAAATCCAGCAAAATGAGTCTATTTTATTTATCAATGTTACAGATTTGAAAGGTAACAATGTATTCTTTGCTGGAGCTGATCAATATAAAAACAATCAAACTTCAAATAAAAACGTTAAAGCCACGACTATACCCTGGATTGATCATTACAATCAGGTCAATGGACAGATCACCTGGGCATACGACCTACGCATACTCAATCAATTCAGCAAAAAATCTAACACGTACACCATCATGTTGCTTATTTTCTATATTTCGATGGCTTTCTTGTTCTCATTTTTTCTTAAAAAAACGTTAGTCGATCCTCTGGGATATTTACGTGAAGCATCACATAAAGTTGCATCAGGTGATATGAATGTTGACTTAAACGTCAATAGTAGCTTATCCGAAGTCATGGGACTTGCATCTGACCTTGACAAAATGAGAGAAGAACTGGTTGATCAAGCGGCCGCATTAAAATTTGAAGCATTACATGATGCACTCACAGGGTTATCCAACCGAGGTGCAACTGAAGAAGTATTAGAAAGAGAAAATGCTCGGGCATTAAGGAGCAATCATCGCTATACCGTTGTTCTTTTTGATCTTGACCACTTCAAACAAGTCAATGACAATTATGGACATGCCGCAGGAGATACTGTTTTAGTCGCCGTTGCCAGCATGGCAAAACAAGTATTTAGAGAAGGCGATTTGGTTGGTCGTTGGGGCGGCGAAGAATTTTTATGCGTACTCCCCGAAACCTTATGCGATGACGCCATGCTTGTGACTGAACGCTTACGTAAAATGGTCTGCGAAACACCAATTCCAATTGAGGGTAGAGATTTGAGTGTCAGTATCAGCATTGGAGTCGCCACCTTTGACTCATCCTGTAATCATTTTGATGATTTGGTCAAATTGGCCGATGCAAGAATGTATGAAGCCAAAAGAACAGGAAGAAATAAAGTGATTGGTCATGGTGGATCCAATTTGACTGATTCATTAGCCGACCAAATTGAAACAGCCTTGAAAGAGTCTAAAATAACCGTTAAGTTTGAACCCATTTATAATTTAAAAGACCATGAAATAGTGGCTGAAATTGCCTGCCCCATCATCACCACCAAAGAAAGTGATGAAGTTATTAATGCTCATTTTAGAGAATCAGCAACTCAATTAAAACTCATTCATCAAATTGACTATGCGATTGTCAAAGAAACCATCGTTAGATGCATAGAAACTAACCAATCTCGCACCAACAATATTATTCATTTTGTAAAAATTTCAATGGAATTAGTCCAACAAGCAAAAATGATCGATGAATTAATACTCTTTGCAAAACAACAGTGCGAAGCTTGCTCTACAATGAACAATATGGAATTACCCATTGTCTTTGAAATTGCAGAAAATGAATTATTAGGTAACTCCAATCAGGTCACTCAGGTTTTACAACCATTTTTAGATTTTGGCATTCAACTTGCCATCAGCGACTTTGGCAAAGGCAATGCCTCTTTTGAATATTTAGCCAATTTACCCATTACTTATCTGAACGTTGACAAAAACCTTGTCAGTCAATCAGACAATGACGAACAAACATTATCAATCTGCAAGGGAATACAAAATATTGTCAATGATCTCAACATCATTTCTATTGCCAAAAATATTGATAATAAAGAAACACTGAATAAATTAAAAATAATCGGTGTTAATTGGGTTCATGGATCATGTGATATTGATAAGGGAAATGCGTGAAAAGACTGGATGAATATTGGTATCACCATAACATGGTATCAATACTGTTATTTCCATTGTCTTTAGTATTTCTAACTATCGTTAAAATCAGACATTTTTTATACCGAATTGGCATCCTCAAATCAATCAAAACAGAACGACCTATCATCGTCATTGGTAATATCAATGTGGGTGGTACAGGTAAAACACCTTTGGTCATCTGGCTGGTCAATTTTTTCAAAAAACAAGGATTTAAACCAGGCATCATCAGCCGTGGTTATGGTGGCAATTCTGTTTATTGGCCTCGAATTGTCAATGCTGACAGCGACCCTGAAACAATTGGCGATGAACCCATGATATTATTTAATCGATGTCAGTGTCCTGTCGTTGTTGGTCCTGATCGTATTGCAGACATTGCCGAACTCATTAATTTAAAGCAGTGTGACGTTATTTTGTCTGATGATGGTTTACAGCATTACCGTATGGCTAGAGACATTGAAATTTCTGTGATTGATGGAAAACGCAGATTCGGCAATCAATTATGCCTCCCAGCAGGACCTCTACGAGAGCCAGTTTCACGATTAAAAACAGTGGATTTTTTAGTCACCAACGGTGAAGCAAAAAACAATGAGTTTAAAATGGAAGTCATTGCAAAAATAGTCGTTCAACTTAATAACAATAATATCAACAAAAAACTGGATGATTTTAAAGGTTTAACGGTTCATGCCGTAGCAGGTATTGGCAATCCTGATCGTTTTTTTAATTTACTGAAAAAACATCAGCTAACAATCATCAAACACGTCTATCCTGATCATCATCAATTTAAACCCGTTGACATAGAGTTTTCTGATGATTTTCCTGTTATCATGACTGAAAAAGACGCTGTCAAATGCCAAAAATTCAGTGCTGAATATCATTGGTATTTATCAGTTGAAGCAAATATTGAGATTGCTTTTGAAGAGCAACTAACCCAACAGATAAAAGAGAAGCAATGGATAAAAAATTATTAGAAATTTTAGTCTGCCCTAAATGCAAAGGGGCATTAATTCATGACAAAAAACAAAATGAATTAATTTGTAAATTTGACCAACTTGCATATTTTATCAAAGATGGCATCCCTGTGATGCTTGAGCAAGAAGCCAGAGTTATGAAAGCCAGTGAACTAGAATAGGTAACAATCATGACACCAAACAACATCCCATTCAAAGTCGTCATTCCATCTAGGTTTGATTCCAGTCGATTACCTGGAAAGCCTTTGCTACCCATTGCTGGCAAACCGATGATTCAACACGTGGTTGAACGCGCCCAACAGTGTGGAGCCAGTGAAACCATCGTGGCAACAGATGACCAACGCATCTTTGATGTTGTACAAAATTTGGGTTATCAAGTTCTCATGACATCTGCCGAACACACCTCGGGAACAGACAGACTGGCAGAAGTCGTTAAAAAAATGAACTGGGAGGATGACAGTATTGTAATCAACCTGCAAGGTGATGAACCCTTAATCCCAGTCGTCTTGTTATCTCAAGTAGCGAATGACCTATCACAACATACCAAAGCCAGAGTCGCCACTTTACAAACCAGAATTACTGAAGCATCAGACCTGTTTGATCCCAATGTTGTAAAACTGGTGACCGACGCAGATGGCTATGCTCTCTATTTTAGTCGAGCCCCGATTCCCTGGCATCGACAAGAATTTTCAACACTGGAAAACCCAACGCTACCCAATGATCTCAAGTATTTTCGACACATCGGTATCTATGGCTATCGAGCCAGCTTCCTAAAACAATACGTCAACTGGAAACCCTCGACCATCGAAACAACAGAATCATTAGAACAACTGAGGGTTTTACATTATGGTGATAAAATTCATGTTTCTGAAGCCAGCGAGATGCCAGGACATGGCGTTGATACCCAAGAAGATTTAGAAAGAGTTGAAAAAATCATGATCACTTCAGGTACTTTAAATTCTGAGACTGAATGAGAAAAGTTATTAAATCTTTTTTGTTCGTTTGTCTGGTTGCAATAGCATTACTGATTGGCTCATATACGGCACTCCCCTATCTTGTTAAATCATCCAGTCATTTGATTGCCAATCAGCTACAACTTGATTCACTCACAATCAAAGATATCACACATCCCACAGCAACTGACTTCAAAATCACCTTTGCAGCCAGTAAACAACCTGTCAAACTGGAACACGTCAGTATTTCACTGAACTATCAACTCAAGCAATTATTAAAAGGAAAAATAAATAGTGCCACGGTCAAACACCTGAAACTCCATTATCAACAAGCCTTAACCCCTGAAAAAACAAGTCAATCAATCACTCCTACTGAAATTTTTCAGATCATTGAAACATTACCACTCCAATTAAATGCTTTACCCATCAATGAAGTTAATTTAATTGGAGAAAATAGCCTTGATTTTAAATTACCCACATCAATGATTAACATTTCAAAACTATATGTTAAATTTTCAAAAACACCATCGACAACTACAGGAAAAATCAATCAGTCTTTGAAAATTATTGACCAACAATTGGGCAAAATAACAGGTGACATTGAATTCTCAACCAAACTATCCAATCATTTGGCAACGGTTACAATCAAGCCAACACAATTTCGATGGATTCCTGCTTTGAAAGAATTAGGTAATAATTTAGTTAAAATTGATTCGAACACAATTAACCTGACAAGCAAGCAAACAAAAAAAGAATTCAAAATAATCAGCCAAGGTAAGCTATCAATTGATCGATCACTCAACAAATCTCAACAAACACGCCTTCATTTAAAACACAATGCAACAGTCTCGATTCCAAACCATTTAAAAACCTGGGAAGAATTACAACAACAAATCAAGTTACACACAGACAATCACGTCAAATTAGATGAACAAGACCCTCGAACTCAAATTAAAGGTGATATTTCGAGCCAACTAAAATTAGCTGACGGAAAACTGTTATTTAACCTTAAAACCAGTCATTTGAATGTCTCTATGGATAAAATACTTCTTAAAACACTGAAGTCTCTTGACGAACAAATACCTTTAGCAAAAAACAAACAAACATGGCGTGATTTAATTCAACAAAAAACTCAGCTAAAAGTTTCAAAAAAGCTACTCATAGAACACCTATCTTTAGGTAAAATCAATCTCAACATTAAAGCTGAGTTGAGCAGTTCGCCTGCTCAAATGAAACTTATGCCCTTGCGGTATAAAGCTGAGTTGAGTAGCTCGCCTGCTCAAATGAAACTTATGCCCTTGCGGTACAAATCGGAAAAATCAAACCAACACAACTGGATAGCAAAACCCAATATTAGTCTTTTTTGGGCTGGTCACATCAAGCAATTCAGTCAATTAATTAAAAACCGCTTTGAACCACTCAAACAACACTTAAACAACCAGCTATTTATGGACTTGTTGGTCAACAATGAAACTTTAGGTCAGATATCCTGTCAAATAAACTTATCATCAACGATTAATTACCCTGAACTGAGCCTGTCTATCATGCCTGATAATAATTTTCAGTGGATTGCCAATACAACACAGCTCAAACAAGCCATTAAACTTCCTGTTGAAGTTCAGTCATGGTTACAAAACCCCATTCAATTAAAACCAACAAAAGGCACCATTAAAGTCTCATTAGGTGATGATAAAATCAAATTACGACATAAAGGTGCAATCAAATTATCGAGTAAAACAGCCAAGAACAAACAATTTTTCAATATAAACGTAGCCAATATTCATGCCAAACTTATACCTCAAGAGCATAAGTCTCGTTTGAGCAGACCTGCTCCTCAACTCAGCTTTAGCCACAATCAATTAGCAACAGCAAAAGCCCAAATAAAAGTTTTGTCTAAATTAAATTCAGGTTCTATAAAACTACCCATACAATTTAAAACCATAAAAACAAAAATAGCCTCAAACATTCAATATCACCCTAGCCATATTAATCTCAACATCTCACCAAAAAGCATCGTACAGGTTAAAAACATTACTTATACAGAAAAAAAAATATCCACTAAAATACCCAAAATTAATTTGGAATTTGTTAAAAACAGTCTAATTAAATTCCCTCTAAAAAAATCAGTCAAAGGACAAGTAAAGTTATTCATTAAAACCACACCAATTCAGGCATCTTTAAAGTTAGATCAACAAACAGCACAAATAAATACAGAATCCAACCAACTGACAGTTACCATTAAAAACTTAGATACCTCAGCCAAAGTTAACACACAACTAAATTTAAATAATGTTAATTTTGACTTTCAAAAAACACAATATATTACCTTAAAAGAGATGCAACTTTCATTAAATAACAGCCAACCGTTGCTTTCATCTCCTATCATTAATGGTCACTTTCAATTATCAGATTTAGATTGGAAAAAACAACAGGAAACACCCATCGCAATAACCAATTTAAATGCCGATGGATATTTCCAGCTAAAACAACACAGGGCAACAAGCCGTGTTAACTTGAATCAAAACAACCTCTCACTTGGGAGCATTGATGCTCAATATCATTTAAAAAATAAACAAGGTAATATCCTGTTAGATTTATTCAATGATTTTTCAACCAGTCAATTATCCCATAAAGTGGAGGGTCTTAAAGAACTCGCTGAAATAGACCAGGGAAAAATCAAACTGTCGGGAAAAATCAACTTAAATAAAAATGGAGTAAAACCTGATAACTTAACATTATCGTTAAATGATCTTAGTGGCCAAGTGAAAGCAATGGGCTTTAATCAATTGAATACTCAGGTTAAGTTTGAAAAATTTTCACCACTTACCTTAAGCAAGCAACAACTAACCTTAAATAACTTAGGTGACCAATTTAAAATCAATGACTTAATTACCTTTTACCAAGTTAATGATATCAATAAAATCCCCACCTTAACGCTCGACAATTTTAAAGTGTCATTATTAGATGGCCAAATTAAATTACAAAAAGCCAGTATTAATCAGGAAATCAGCGGTAGTTTTCCCATTGAAATACATCAAATTGATGCCACACGCCTTGCTCAATTACTCCAACAGAAAGGTTTATACGTCAAAGGCAAACTTAATGGAAAAATTCCGCTAAAATTAATAAAAAAACAAAGCGTCATAGATAATGGTTCAATTATCAGTAAGAATGGTATATTAATTTATAATGCGCCCGACTCAATGCAACAAACATTAAGCCAAAACCCACTCACTCAAATTGTAGTCGATGCGTTAAAGAATTATCATTACACGACATTAGAAGCTAAAATCAATAAAAAACCAGGCGAGAAAGTTAAAATCACAACCGCCTTGAAAGGCATAAACCCTCAACTTTATGATGGAAAAAGACCAATTCATATGAATATCCAGCTTGACGTAGATGACTCAATATTTATTTATGCATTAAAAGATTTTACTGGCAAAGAAACAGCACAAACATTATTACATGTATTTTATCCTCAATTATTTAACCAGGAAAACAAATGAAAAACCACAGATTAGCTTCAATCATACTTATTACTTTAGCAATGGGAGGCTGTACCCCCACTGTTCAAGTCGCATCAGACAAGCCCATCGTCATCAACTTAAATGTCAAAATTGATCATGAAATTAAAGTTAAAGTGGATAAAGAACTGGATCAATTATTGAGTGATAATGATGATTTATTTTAGATAAGGTAACACGCAATAAATAAACTACCCATATTACGCAGAATTTTTGTTCATCTTCTTTGCCATAAAAATAGGCGTGTAGTCGTTCTACTCAACTGTTTTT
>Ga0233448_1001075_pt1 | contig 24798 bp, 28 predicted proteins | sample SI_124_October20_2_FD_183015 | JGI IMG/M metagenome (GOLD analysis project Ga0233448, IMG submission 183015) | Seawater microbial communities from Saanich Inlet, British Columbia, Canada - SI_124_October2016_150_MG | ecosystem: Environmental > Aquatic > Marine > Inlet | place: Canada: British... | reverse complement strand
ATTGTGTTCTATATAAAATATGTAATACTATATGTAATACTATATGTAATACTATATGTAATACTATATGTAATACTATATGTAATACTATATGTAATACTATATGTAATACTATATGTAATACTATATGTAATTATTGTTCATTCACCCTTTTCATTTGTTTTTCTTCTTGTTTAGTTCCAATGTCCTTTTTATAGATACCGTTTTTACATTTGCCATTTTTTTTCTACGGTCTTTGATATTTTGAGGATTTCGAAAATCGGGAGTTAATACTTTTCTCATTTCCTCTTTTTCTATTCGACCTATATTGGATAAGATTGTTTGCATTTCTGTTAACGTTTCCTCTGCACTTGGTCGTTTATCCGGTACCGATAAAACTATTTTCTTCATTATATTCATATATTCCTTCATAAATGGGATTTCCTCTACTTTTTTTTCTAATTTTAAATCATTCAATAAAAACATAAATGTTATTGCTACACCATAATTATCCCAACTTTTATGATTTTTTATGATTTCATCATATACACTACCCCAGGTTGGTATGTTCATCATACCACCTTCTACTAATGGTGTATAGTATGCATTCATTGCTACCGTATATTTCTCTTGCTCCTCTTTTGTTAACAAATCTATCATACCTTGATTCTTCTCCATATAATCACTTATTACTTTTGTTGCACTCTCCACAGATGCTTTCTCATCTCGCCATGCATTCATTCTTTTCTGTTTTATATCCGCATTTTTACTATTATTCACCATATATGTTATCATCGCTATATCTAAACACCAAGATGGATATGTATCTGTATAAGCAAAAAATACATTACGGGCATCATATTCGACAGATGCTATATTCGTTGTGTCTACCGATATACCATAATCTATTATTATTGGACGCCCCGATTTATTTCTACATATGATATTATTTTCTTTCATGTCAAAATGCATTATATTTGCATTGTTTAACTTCATTATTCCTGTTAAAACCGTTTGATGGGCATTTATCATTTTACGAAAATATGTTTCTATTTGATTTATATTTGTTGTTTCTTGTGTAAAATAATCTCCTAATGTTTTTTTACCCACATAACGGATTCTGTTGGATTCGTACGGTTTATCCAGATATTCATCTGCGTTTTCCATGAAATCACACTTTTTCGCTTCTTCCATGTTTTTTAAATCACGCACTGACACGTCACATGTTTCCAATATCGGAGCATAATATTGCTCATGACCTACTATCTTTTGGATTTTTTCACCAATTAATACCTCGTTTTTGGATATTTGACGGTTTTTTTGAATCTTCGTGATATATTTCTTTGATGTTAGTTGCTTTCCAGAACATTCTACACCTGGTCTAAATACACACCCATATGTTCCTTGGCTCAACAGTTTTACATTTGATTTTGGACCGTCATTCTTTTTTTCACTTCTTAATGGATTTAACCTTTTTACTGGCTCTTCAGGGACTTCTACATTTTTATCCAATCCTGTTAAATTTTTCACAAATGAAATCATATTACTTATATTATATGTAGATTTTCAAATATATAATATAACTTACTATATTGCTGCTATCTATCAACCCTAAACATTCATTGTTTTTATACTTCACTATTGCGCAACTTATATGTAACAAACTCGTATTTTATATTATTTGTTGTTGATGGCGCTGTTCTTTCTATTATATCATACTTGTCATGTAATTCGTGTAATAATGGGGCTATACTCACACCAGCCGTTTCATCGGTTTCTACATGCGTTACATAAATTTTTGTGCATTTGGAAAAAAAATATTTATAGATTTCTGCACCACCTATAATAAATACTTTTTTGTTTGTATTTGTTTGTATTTTTGTTTGTATTTTTGTTATTATTTCTTCACATTCATCTAAATCACAAAATATTGCTACACAATCATTGATTTTATATTTGTTTGGTGTTGATGTTATTACTATATTGATTCGGGATTGTAATGGACCCGTTGGAAGAGACTCATATGTTTTTCTACCCATTACTATTACATTGTGTATTGTTAATCTTTGAAAATGTTTCATATCCTCGGGGATTTTCCATAACAACCGATTATTTTTTCCTATTATTCCATTCTTATTTACAGCTACTATCATATTCATTTTTACATATTATCCAGATATTTCGTTTATACACTTTACATGTTATGTTTACATATCTCGTTCATTGGCAATGGTATGGTCCAATCGGTGTTATCCTCTTCTAATTCCCATTTGTTTGTTTCCGATTCCTCCTCATATTCTTCCTCAACCACTGCTTTCTCACTTTTTTCCTTTTCGTTTGATTTTACTACACGACTCAACAATTTACGGTTCAAATGACGCAACTTTTTGGAAATTTCGCTTATTTCTTTTATTTTTTCTTCACAATTTTCATATTGTTTAATATTATAATTTAAATCATACATTAAATCATCTAATGTATTCATTAAATCATACATTTTGTCACGTTCCAATGCACATGTTTCACATATCTCACGAATAATTTCTACATCTACACAATTACAGACATACCCTCTTCTATTATTTTCATATCGTAGCGGATCATCCACTATACATTCCTCACATTCTATTACTACTCGGGTCGGCGTATTCGACTTTTTGCAACCACAATCCCCATGATAAAATCTTGAATTACTTTGTTTATCCATTCTTAATATTGTTATTAGTAATAAATATTTTATTTTTATATCAATTTTTTTACTAATATTTTACTATACATACCATACGACGGTTCTCCATCGTTGGAATATGCGATTTTTGCAACATCTTTGTCATACTTGTATCCACTTCATAATTATTTTCCTGTAAATAAGATAACAATGATGGTATATCATCCGATGTCATATACATATCTGTATTCTTTACCGTACTATTTTCACTATTACGGGGATAACGCAATATTACGTGGCTACATACCATTCCTCCTGGCTTTTCAAAAGGTGATAACTTAGCGAATGATATTTCTTTTATCATCGCCTCTAATGGACCCAGTGGCTTTACACTCACTGTTAAAATATTTTGATACGTTTTATAATAATTATTACGAAATGGCTCTACGTACACTACAAATGTTTTGTTGGAATTAGCAAAAGGACTCTCCATCATTATTATATACCTATAGAGATTTTTCTGTTTTTCTTTCTTTTATGATTATCATTGTGTATAATCATAAATATTACTTTCGCTCACCATAGGGGTCGAACCTATGACCTTGCGGTTAACAGCCGCACGCTCTAACCAACTGAGCTAGGCGAGCATTAACATCTTTACGATGCCCCATTTGTTTACTCTATCATTGTACATTTTTATGCTACATATTGTCGCGTTATACTGCACTCTATCATTGTAAACACGCCTGTGGTCGCCAGACGCCAACTATTTGTAGCAGAAGAAGGGTTCGATCCTCCGTCCTTTGGGTTATGGGCCCAACGCGCTGCCTCTGCGCCATCCTGCTATGGAGCTCCTACCGAGATTTGAACTCGGGTTTCAGGATTCAAAGTCCTGAGTGATAACCACTACACTATAAGAGCTTTTTATACTACACACACACCCCCACCTATATATTCGCTTATTACTTTATATTGTTTTTCTATCCTTTTATTTTTTTGTAAAAAATTGATTTTTTTTTTTACATTATTTTACAAATACTTTTATCTATTATCACTCATTATGACAACTGAACACAATATTATTGACTTCTCTGCTAAACCGTTTGATAAACATACATCTACGATTTCTATGCCTGTTCTTCGATTCAACTTTTCCTCAACTATGATGAATAAACTTTCGACATTCGCAAAAATTCACGAACATGACAACCGATTTGATTTTAAAAACGCATGGAAATTATGGGCTGAACAAAACAAACTCATTATTCATACTGAAACTGAACGTCTTGAACTATTGGGATTTACAGGTAACGTTTATAATAAAATGTTTAAAAGCGTTCGTTATTATTTTAGACATAAATCTGTTATTCCTACTGCTCAACCTCCTCGTAAAACATATGAATGTATGCATAAACATATTCTATCTGCGATTGACCTACATATCATTTCACTCATACAAAATATTACTATGGATACGACGGTTTCTCCTGCTTATGCATTTGACCGATTCTGTAATGAACAAATTAACCTTATTCGTGATGATATTCGCATTTCATATTCTACTGATACTAATTCTATTTCAAGAGATATGGTTAATTCTTACATCAATAAACTCAAAAAAACATATAAAAATAGATTTTATAATATACGGGTTTCTTGTATTGCCAAAACATAAATCATTACCGGTATAAATATTCAAGGGTGTAAATCTTCACTGGTATAATAATTTTTGGGGTTTTTGATACTGATACTGTGATAGCAAAAAAGCTTTTTTCAGTTTTGTCTCTAAATACATCATTTTAGAACATATTCGAACCGTTAAAATATTTATATACATTATACTACACATAATTTATTAATGCACGAAATTTATGCTGTTTGTCTTTATGTCGCTGCTTTTGGATTTTCCGACTTATTTTTAAGAGTTTGTAGAATCACATCTATTTCCTCTCTCTTTTTTTATTATTTCTCTATTCTTTGCATTTCTGTTCTCTTTTTATTTTTTTACAACGACACACCCACCATGACTCAGTACTCGTGTCATTATTGTAATTCTTTATAACATTTCCAAAAAAAATACAAAAATATACACTAATTATACCTTTTTTGTTTTTTTACTTTGTTTTTACTTTTTATTTGCAATTCTTGTTGACCTACGCACTACCGTATTTACGTTTTCTACCGATTTATTCCTTTCATCTCTCTTCCTCTTTTGCACACTTCGTTTATTCAGCAGCACGAGTGCACGTGCGGCTTCTAATTCGTTTTCTCGATGTGTTTCCTCCATCTCAAACTTTACACGCGTCTTAATCATTTCCGCTATCTGTGTACGATATTCTTGTTCCATTTCGTTATGCTCCTTCTCCCAACTTTCCATATTATGCGGATAATACTGTTGACGAACATAATATGAATTATGTTCCTTCAATGCATAATTCATTCTAATCCATACACCCCTTTCCTCAGAATTCAACTGGGTTGACAAAATTAACTTGGAATTCATTGTAATAGATAATAGATATACTGTTGTATAATGATATTTCTCATTACTGTTTTAGAATTAAATCAATTTTTTTCATTTTTACAACACGCATTTGAAAACACATTTTCTATTATATGTATAGTGTATATGGCTAACGTTGATAATATAATTACAATGATGTAATATAATTATCATTTTTCTATTACATATAAATATTCTTTTACTGGTTTGTATTCTGCTGTTCGTTTGTAATTGCTTATACCTTTTAAACGATTGTACGTCTTATGTTCTATCGGCATTTTTTTTACACTCTTACTATGCTCCGACAATAATTCATCCAAATCTTTTATTGAAATTATTCCTCCGTCATTATAAGACAACATGATGTATTTTGATGGGGTATTTTCTATTAATTCTGTTAGAGCGCTTTTCGCATGCACCGTGCTGTTATAGGGGGATTTTGTTCTTGTGTTCGGTTGACCACGATACGTATCGGGGATTTCTTCCGTCTTATCCCAATTATTGATTATATCCAACAGAAAATAATAGATGTTATATGGATGTTTGTTGTACGGAGGATCGTAATACACCACATCTAATTCCCCAGGGAGGGCTTTCGCCCATTCTGTCGCGTCCATCTGTGTTATGTGGCTTTTACACCCGGATTCCTCGAATATTGGGTATGGTATTCGTATATCTTGGGTTATACGTTTTATATCCGTTCCTGTTTTTCCACCATACTCTCCCTTTTTTCCATCCTTATCCTTGTAGAATGCTGCAAATTGTCCATTCGTATTATTATGTATTGAACATTCTACCAACAGCGGTGCAAGAACATAGGAACGATACTTTTCTGGAATTGATTCTATATAATTTCGCATCACGTCTATACGACACCCATTTTCACGCGTATAATACGCACGATCTGACTCTGTTATCGTTGAGGTTTTTGGCGACCAATGGTTGGATATCCAACATCCTGACAACGCTTTTCCACCCGATTGGATTTCATCCGCCCTCTTATTCGCATTGTCTATATACTTTTTTATTTGTTTCTGCATTGTCTTTTTTGGCTCCGCTAAATAACACATATTTAATGTCTTACTGTACCCCGCCAAATCATTTGTATATAATTCTTTTGCCTTTGTTTTTAACAATCTGCTTACGATACCCGAACCCGAAAAACCATCTCCCACCCTTAGCTTTGACGATACTTTATTTCCTTTCATGATTTCGTCTAATGCCTCTTCTATTATCGGCAACAGTTTTCGTTTATTTCCCATATACGTGATTATTTGAGTTGTTGTATATTTTTGTTTATCTACATATTCCAGACCTGATTCCGCCATTCTTATACATTAAGAACCTTTTTTTAATTCATTTTTACTTATCTTTCCATTTTTTCCATTTTTTCCATTTTTTCCCTTGCATTTTGTAATTCTATTGTTGTTCTTTTTATCTTTTCTAAATACAATATTCCGTCCATCATCTCCTCTTGGGCATGCTGCACCCAATCCAACAGTGATAAATCTTTACGATCCAATGTTGTTCCATACTTTTTACATCCCACCATTGACCTCTCCGCAAATTGGCTTATTATTGAATTCACTATACTATCATTTGTTACTTTTGAACCCTCTGTTGACCGTTCATATTGGCTTAACAACTCTCCTGATGCTAAGCTTTGTGTGGTTGGGGATTCGAAACTTTGACCTCTTACAAAAGGTATGTTGTTCCTGATTTTACCTAATGCATGTTGCATAAAAGGATATTCGCCGTCTTCTTCCACTTCTTCCATTGATGAATTTACTCCCATCTTTATTTGTAATAATACTCATTATTACCAATACTTTATATGTCTTTTTTAGATGTCTTTTTAGATGTCTTTTTTAGATGTCTTTTTAGATATTTGTTTTTTTAGATATTTGTTTTTTTTCCGTTGAGTAATATATATTATGATTGGTCTTCTTTACTTTATTATTGGATGTATTACTGGTATTAGTATGGGTGTTATTGGAATTGGGGCTGGCTTAATTACCATGCCTTTATTAATTTTGTCTGGATTAACCGTTAAACAATCAATTGCTGCTGTTATGGTTATGCAACTTTTACCACAATCTCTTCCTGGTGTTATGAATTACAAGGACCATATTATTTGGACTCCTACGATATTCGTTATTATCGGCAGTATTTTTGGGATTTGGTTCGGATCTCATATGGTCAAATTTGGATTACTTGATGAAAATATGTTATATCAAATTATTACGGTTTTCTTATTTGTTACTTCTATTTACTTTTACATTTGTCATTGCAAATAATTGTTCCCTCAATTGCCCCCCCCCTTCGGGTGAGTGGTTCAGCATAGATGAACGACCCCCCCCTTCGGGTGAGTGGTTCAGCATAGATGAACGACCTGAATGGGGCAATAAGGTGGTGCATCAAAGATGCACGACCCCTTATTTCATTGTTATATACCATTTTTATATAACAATAACTATAAGCCTCCTGCGAGAATCGAACTCGCGACCACTACCTTACAAGGGTAGCGCTCTACCTCTGAGCTAAAGAGGCGGGTTCGTCTTACTTTTTTATCATAAGACATTCTATTATATAGTCTTTTCTCCAAATCATTTTTACATCAAATTATTTATTTTTTACATAACAATAAATATTAGCCTCCTGTGAGATTCGAACTCACGACCACTACCTTACTAGAGTAGCGCTCTACCCCTGAGCTAAAGAGGCCACTGTCTTACTTTTTATCATAAGACATTCTATTATATCGTCTTTTCTCCAAATCATTTTTACATCAAATTATTTATTTTTATATGTAAAATATATAATGAGTTTTTTGAAATAATAATATGATAATACTACTAATAATACTAAATGTTTTTTACATCTATTGGATTGGCAAACGCCGGTCTTACGTAATATTTTTGAATATATTTTAATAAATCACTATATAATAACACAATGAATAATGTCCACCTCTCTCCTGACCCACTTGTTTTAAATCCTAATCCTGCCGTTGGATTACGCAAGAATAAAAACATTAATCTTTCCATTGGTATTGAACAATGGAATAATTTTGATGATACTAATAATCAAATTCCTACCATGGACGCTTCACCTATGTATGCCAATTATTGCCCCACCAAAGGGGAGTTGTTCAGCCACAATTCACCTGACTATCGAACCAGAAAACGGAATCAAACTAACAATATTGACCATATTGAACATATTGACCATATTGAACATATTGACCATATTGAACATATTGACCATATTGAACATATTGACCATATTGAGAATAGTTATATTATCGTCTTACTACGCTGGTGTGAATATATTTTTAGTTGGTGGACCTAACTTATTGGTTACTCGGTAATATTTGTTGATTTTTATTGTTTATATATTATATATTATGTCGTCTTCTCCTACCTACGAATCCGCCATATATAAAATCAATTCAAGCAAAAAAATGGCTATACGCAAATGTATGTCTGGATACGAATGTAAACAATTACCTCTTGAATTGTCTTTCAACAACTTGGCCAAAATACTAGCCAAAATGCAAAAGGTTTGTTTCAAAGATAATAATCTACACAATGAAAATATTAACCGGATTCTTGATTTGCTTCAGTCTACCCAACAAAAAACCTTTATTGTTGCCATCTCTTTAGGATTTTTACCCAATACGAAAGGCCTCACCGATTTCGTTGACGGGGGAGCCGCTACCGTGCAGAAAAGCAATTTAGACATGTTGCAATATCAACAACCGTGGATCAATGAAGTCTGCCGCGCGAAAATTAAAGATGTCTCCGGCAAATCACCCGTATCTATCGTCATGGACTTGATTGAAAAATATGTTGCCAACTACCTTATGAAAACATCCAAAAAAACCGATGGACTCTATTTGTACGTTGAGAAAAAACCTGACCACGGCGACCCTCAATTCTTATTGAAATACTACAAAAAATATGGCTTTGTTGATATGACTCAACTAGATGATGAATATTTTTATATGCACAAACTCATTACAAATAAATATCACTAAGCTTACCGTAGGTGAGCCAGATGCCAGTTATAATTTGAAATCACACACACTCTGTGTGTGCCATTTTATACCGTTAGTAATTTGTAACGCCGGCCGAAGACCGGCATACAAATACTTATCGGTATTGGTTCTTGGTAATGGAAACGCCGTAAACGGCGTTTTAAATTACCAAGGGTCTAAATCTTCACTGGTATAAACCTTTTTCATTTCTTTTTCCCTTCTTTTTTTTTGAGAGTTAGACGTTCAGCCTCAATTGCCCAAAAGGGCAATCCGGTGGTGCATCAAATATGCACGACAAAGCTGAACGACTACGTAGTCAAGGCAATTGAGGAGAACCTTGTCTTTATATTTTCATTTCTTTTACACCATCGCATATTTTATACATAATATTCTTTTTGTGTGTGTTGTGTTACGCAGCAAATTATATTTTTATAATTCAATATAAATATATTTGTTTATATTATATTAATGACATCTATAATCATATTATTTTTACTTTTTCCTCTCTGTCAAGTGAGTTCCCTATTTATGTTTGATAAAATTACTAATCCCTATTTCCCTCATGAAAAAATGGGGTTTGTAATGACCAAACATATCAATCACTCAGCGATTGTCCATAATAGCAATGAACGTCATTTAACGAATTCACAGATTAATATGGTTGAATGGCGCGAATGTGACATTGAATCCAACAATGATATTCGTTCTTGGATTATGGGTGTTCGTGTTAATTATTGTTTTAAATGCACCCATACTTCTTCTTACCTCGCTGATATTAACTCGTGTAAATATGATGTGGTAAATACTTATTCTAATGATTTTAATATAGATTTTCACACTTATACTGACTCCAGTTGTTCTGTTGATGAGATTTATCAATTTACTTATTCTGAGGAGTTAAACGTATGTTATTATGGATTTAAGGCTGTATATACTACCGATTTTAAGTATGACGTTTCTATACCTGGATTAACTAATATTGAATATAGTGATACTTCTTGTTCTACTCCTTTCGCATTTGAAACTAAAGGTATAGTCAAAGAAACATGTATGCAAATTAGCCTAAGTAGTTCTATGGAAATTGTGGAATGTACTAATAATATTTTTCAATATCGTACGTATCTAAATCCTGATTGTAGTGGAAACACTTTTACTGAAGAAACTGATGCGATTGGGACTTGTGATGTACCTATTTTTTATCTGGTATGGTATGAAGAATTATCGAACAACGCTGTGATTGATTATTCTAATGAAAGATCTCGTTATACAATATATTGTTCCAGTTTATATTCCCCTATTCGCAATCCTACGTCAAGTCCTAACCTCAATCCTACACCATATCCTACTTCTTATATTGGAATTATACCTCCTAATGATGCCGATTATACTGAAACCTGTGATAATTGTCCATCACATCATATCTGGACAGTTGAATGTGGAATATTTGGAACGCCTAATACTGATATTATGTGCGATGAAAATGGTGACGAGTTTACTTGTTGCGCAAGTCATGATGACGATTGTTGTGTAGCGAACGGTGGAAATATTACAATACTTGTTTTTGGAATAATTGTTATGATTGGAGTGTGTGCGTATAAGTGTTATGGACGCCCTACTAAAGAACAAATTGCTATTACTATTGCACACAAACATACAACGACGGATAAAGAACTTATTAAACCGACTATTAAACCCTTTCAAAAAACTGTTCAAGCTACACCCACCAGTATGGAGGAAGGTATTCCATTTGCAGAAGCAAAGATTATTCCAAATCTACCAACAGTAAAAGCATCTAAAAATAAAAATAAAAATAAAAGAGGCCGATAATTTCAACTAAGTTACAATTCCAATCATGGCGGAGCTTTGTGTGTAGTTCAGCGGAGCTTAACCACCGGATTGCCCCCACTACGTTGTGGGGGGGGGGCATTGAGGCGGGTATATTTTTTAAATATAATAACATTTAAAAAATACTTTTTTCTACTTTTTCTATTTTTAATAATCACCAAATATGTCTCCTCCTGTGGGATTAAAAATATCTAATGGTCCTCCTATATCATCTACTTCTTCTTCATTAATATTATTATTCTTATTTTTTGTGTGAATATTATACTGAATACCTTTTATAAGTGTTATTTTACTTAAGTTACTACAGAATTTTTTTATGTAATGAACTATACCAGCTCGCACACAACTCTCGGTATAAGCATAACAATATAAATACTCTTTTTCTATCACAATAGTATACTCATAATATTTTTCGTCAATCGTTTTATAATCAATGCCCAAATCCACTAACATAGAATAAAGTTTAAATTGTTCTCGGTCTAATGTATCACTATAAGATGAACATTCTTGTGACTGCATATCTATATCTTTTAATTCAGTTATCGGAATTCTCATTCTCCATCTACCACTATCATCAGTCATTTTGAATATTAGTCCAGACACATTTGAGACTTTTTCGTTATCATTATGGACAGATTGACGTCCAGCGATACACAACGGACTGCTTATTGAACACATTTTATAATACTATTATATTTTCTTTATACTGTTTTCTTAATACTTTTACCATATTTTTTATTTCCATTCATTACTACATTTTGCTCGGTTATCGTTATATGAAGATAGTTTTGTTCATAATAATAAAAAACTTTTGTTATTATACATTCTCAATATCGATTTTCAATTCACTCAAAGTATGTTTAGTTGGGTGTAATCCATCTACAGTTGTATAATTTTGCATAAATGTGGGAATAAACGTACAATCCAACTTGTCGAAACACTTTTCATAGAAGAAATCCGTTTGAAATGGGGGTAAAATTAGACAACACTTTTCATTCTTTTTTATTAGTGCCGAGTAATTTTGAATAACCTCATCTTCTGGAATACCAGACGCCAAATCATTTGCTCCAAAGCAAAATATATATTCTGTAGTGTCTACATCTGTTAATAAATCTAAATGGTTTGCTACAAAATGTTCTAACGTCATTCCTGGATAACTTGTAACATTATGATGTTCGTAGCGTTGTATCAAACTATCACCTACTATGCTATAATTCATTGTAATGTATGTCTAATTATTTTTAAATTAGTATAAACATTTATTAATATTAATAATATGACGAAAAGATGTTTTTTTGAAAAAGAGTTTGTTGTATGAGAATTAATACGTTATATTGATGTAACAAATTTATTAAATTCAACCAAATTATTAAAAAGGGTTAAAAATAAATTTATTTACAGAAAACTAAACAAAAAATATTCATTGAAATATTACGATAATGAAGAATTTCGTATGATTATTCATGATTCTGTGGAAAATCCAAATAAACAAATTAATTTAAATTTAAATTGTTGTGAAGAAATCACTGATGTAAGTGCATTAGGGAACGTTCATACATTAAATTTAAGTTGTTGTTACTCTATTACTGATGTAAGTGCATTAGGAAATGTTCATACATTAGATTTAAGTTGTTGTTGGAAAATTACTGATGTAAGTGCATTAGGGAACGTTCATACATTAAGTTTAAGCACTTGCGGAGATATTACAGATGTAAATGCATTAAGAAATGTGCATACGTTAGATTTAAGTCATTGTGAAAATCTTACTGATATAAGTGTATTAGGAAAAGTTCATAAATTAGATTTAAGTTGGTCTGAAAATATAACTGATATAAGTGTATTAGGAAAAGTTCATACATTAAATTTAAGTTATTGTCATAATATTACAGATGTAAGTGCATTAGGAAATGTTCACGAATTAGATTTATGTAATTGTAAAAACATAACAGATGTAAGTGCATTAGGAAAAGTTCATAAATTAGATTTAAGTTTTTGTGATAATATTACAGATGTAAGTGCATTAGGAAATGTACATTATTTAGATTTAAGTTTTTGTATTAATCTTACTGATGTAAGTGCATTAGGAAAAGTTCATACATTAGATTTAGGTTATTGTAAAAACATAACAGATGTAAGTGCATTAGGAAAAGTTCATAAATTAAATTTAAGATGTTGTTACAATATCAATGATGTAAGTGCATTAGGAACAGTTCATACATTAGATATAAGAGGTTGTACTAAAATCTTACCGATGTAAGTACATTAGGAAATATCCATACATTAAGTTTAAGACGTTGTTACAATATCAATGATGTAAGTGCATTAGGAAAAGTTCATAAATTAGATTTAAGTTTTTGTGATAATATTACAGATGTAAGTGCATTAGGAAATATCCATACATTAAATTTAAGAGGTTGTACTAAAATCTTACCGATGTAAGTACATTAAGAAAAGTTGATTTGGTATAAAAATTAATAACTTCTTATCCTTGTACATCTTTTACAATAAAAATCTTCTCCCCAATTTTCCTTTTCATCGTCCGAGTCAGTACCAAGATCCGATCTGGTATCATCATCCGGGTCACAACCCCAATCATCTTCATTCATTATGCTACCTTGTCCATAATAATTATAATTGTGGGCAGTTTGATAATAATTATAACATCGGTATTCATGTTTAAGACAACGTTTACAAGATCTAAATAAAGCGTTTTTACAAAAGCACAAATTCTTTATTTTTTCACAACATTCGGTGTGATATTTTTTAATAACAAAAGAATCAGTTTTTATATTTTTATAGTTGTTTTCGTCAAATCCTTCGTTGCAAATTTCACAAATTGATTCAGGTACACATTTTTTATGATATGTATTTACGTGGTATGGTTGGTAATCTTCTTCATGATATGGTCTATGAATAATATTATCATTTACTTCACTTTCAAAAACATAACACCCGAACTTGGGGGTCTTCTGAATAATAATAGTATCATCATACACTGGTTGTTTATACACGCATTTATTATGTTCATATAAGCAAATAGAATTATTATTATTTTTATAGCCAGATGTTTCGCATATAAGACACCAAAATATATTATTTTTTCTTATATATTCGTCTTCACACTCAACGTGTATTTTCACACAATAGAATTCATCAAAATACTCATCTAACTCTTCATCTTTATCCATTGGCACCTCTGATGGCCCACTATTTTCCAAAGATGGAGGCTTACTGTAATCTGGGTAATCCAGTTCTTTTAAGCATACAGGACAATTATCCATATTATATATGGATACTTGCTAATATTTAAATGGTTTTTTCGGGTACTGTTGCCCCCGCAAATCCCCGCGCCGTACGGTCGCACCATCCTCGCCGAATAAGTATTTGAATACCTCTCACCCGAGATCTCCTCAACCCCCCCTTTTTATAGTTATCGGGAAATGAGTGACATATCGGGAAATGAGTGGGATACCCGGAAATGAGTGTATACTGCCGCACAAAGCCCTCAATTGCCCCATTCATGGGCAATAAGGTGGTGCATCAAAGATGCACGACCCGTTGAAAACCCAAAAAAATAATGGAAACATTGCCAACTAGTGAATATACTGCGTATAGTGAAAACAAGGGTGAAAAATTGGCGTTTTGTTTGAATAAAGAGCGTCAAGGTGAAACTAATATGATTGATGAACATACCTTGATGTTTGTTGCGATTCATGAATTGTCTCATATTGCTACAAAATCCATTGGACATAAAACAGAGTTTTGGGATAATTTCAAATTTTTACTAGAAAACGCGAAAGAATGTGGCGTTCATAAACCAAAAGATTATAAAGAGAAACCTGCTCAATATTGCGGAATGGATATTAAAGACAATCCTTACTATGATAAATAATTTAGCATAATATATATATTTGATAAAAATGAGTCAAATACAAAAGAGTGACTTAACGTTATTCAAAAAAAATGTTGCTGCTGATTTAAAAAAAGGAACAGAATTATTAAAGACCATCCTTCCAAAATTAGAAAAGGTCAAAGGAACTCGTATTCCTCCAGGTATGAGCAATGAAGATATACTAAGTGCGTGGGAGGTTTTAAATATACCTGGAAAAAAGGTTTTCGATAGATTTCTTTCAATGTTAAGCAAAAAAAACAAAATGAAGATTATTAAATATATTGCGGAAACAGATTTAAGTTTTAAAGAAGGGTTTAAGTTAGGGGGGGACGGCGATGGTAAAATGGTTCCATATAATAATGATGACATAGAAGAAGTTCCACGTACACCCAAAAAATTATTTTTTTATGCTAATTTTATTGGTAGTTTGATGTTATTAATATTGGGTATTGTTATATTGTATCTAGTAGCAGAGAATCTACAAGCATTTAACGAAGAATATGAAGCAAATGTAACATTAAAAAAGTTGATTACAGATTTTAAAGGAACTATCGAGAATATACCTATGGCAGTTTTAGGTGCTGTAACACGAGAGGCGAGTTATGTAATGCGTTACAAAATTCTAAACGGATGCAGTGCAGTCTCAGGGAATACAGCAACCTCATTATTATACAGTTTTTTTGGATCGGCCGATTCAGCTACTTGTATGGGAAGTCAAACAATTGAAGGAATTACTGAAGTTGCGAAAATGAATACTGCAAAAATAACCACAATGTTTAAAATGTCATGGACTTTAAGTCGTGCTGGAATAACATTGATAACCGGTGCCACAACTAATCTAGGTCGTTTATTATTAAATAAAGAAACACCATTACAAATAACAAACGGTGACGAACTAAACGGTGACGAACAATTAGCAATAGAAGGCGGAAAAAGAAAATCAAAAAGAACCAGAAAGTCCAAGAAATCAAGAAAAAGAAAAAAGGGAAGAAACGGGAGAAAATCAAGAAGAAATAAATAATTTTCTTGGACAACGAGTATAAATTTTTATACGATTCATATTGTATAAAAACATCATTTCATTATATATAAATGGAAGAGATAGAACAAAAGGATGAAAAACTATTTATTCCAAACGAAAATATTTATAAAGCGCACATATTGGATGAAAATGGCGAAGTAAGTCAGATATTTATATTTTGTGCAGGTCTTCGCTCCCGGAAATGAGTGTATACTGCCGCACAAAGCCCTCAATTGCCCCATTCATGGGCAATAAGGTGGTGCATCAAAGATGCACGACCCGTTGAAAACCTCTTTCTAAAATTATATGTAGATAAATGTATTAAACAGAATTCGTGTATGATTGTATCCTATCCTATGCAACCCACCAGCGTTGTCGGGTTGCACAAGTTGTTATGTCGCCTTACGTGCTTCAACAATGCCGATAAGAAAAACATTCTCAATGTGTGCGAATGCCACCCCGAGTGCCGTCGGTTGAACTACGACCCTCGCCCGGGGTCTACTACATACTCCATGTTCTACAGCAAACGGAATTGTGCATGTCCAGACTACACCTGTAAACTTATCTACCCACCTAAGTGAATCCCTCTTTATACCGTTGGATATTTATACCAGTGCAGATTTACACCCTTGCATTTTGAAATGCAACATTCAATGTGCCAAGGGTTTAAGTATTTGAAAAAATATTTTCAAATCCTTTTCGATATCCAGTGCATACAAAAATGTGGAAACTTGATTTTTTTGACGTTTTATTTTATTGCATCAAACTTAACAACAAGAATAACACGATATTATTATGACCGCAATTGCCGAAACTTTTATCATAATTGGAGTATTTGTACTCTTTCTGTCGTACCACGGAGCCAAGCTATACTACGATTTTTAACAACTCTTTACAAAAACCTTACAAAAAGCCTGTATGTCTATCGCTTTTTTGTTTTCTTTTTTGCGGACTTTCGCTTTTTCGTTTTCTTTTTTGCGGACTTTCGCTTTTTCGTGCTTTTCTCCCCTTTTTTCGTTCCTCCACGTCCACGTCCACGTCTGGGTGCAGACGGCACTGGGGGAGGCCTCGGAGGTGGAGTTATATTTGGAGAACCTGCCGGAGATGGATTTTCATCTATTATATCGGATCGTGATATGTCAAAATCACTCAAATGTAAGCTTCCTGGAGACCCTGGAGAATTTGGAACAGTGCTTATTGCAGAACCTGGCGGAGAATAATCTGGAGAACCTGCCGGAGGTGGAATTACATTATCGGGTTGTGATATGTCCAAATCACCCAAATGTAAGCTTTGCATTGGTGACGATTCCCCATGTGATATGTCCAAATCACCCAAATCTAAGCGTGGCATTGGTGACGATTCCCCATATGAATACGACCCTATGGGAGAACCCGGCTCATATATGGGAGTCGGGGGTTCATGTTTTCTAATGTCTTGTAATATACGTTGCATTTCACTATTTATACGTTGCTTTTCACTATTTATACGTTGCTTTTCACTATTTATAAGTCTACGTATACGTCTCCCCTGGGCTTGTCTAGCTGCTCTGTCACCTGTCATATTTCGTAACTCAGAATACAATATGTTAAGTGGACCATGCAAAGTGTCAAGCTGTTGGTCTAAAATCATAAATTGGGGTATCAGCCTATTCACGATTTCTACATCTTGTTGCTGATTAATCATTTATAATATACTTATATTTTTTCACAAATACTATTTTTGTTTACAATAAAACTCCTAATGTTTACAATGCCGAAAATTCCCGTTTTTCTTTAAACCATCTTTTTTACATTATAGTTGTTTCGTAACTGTGAATAATATAATAATAAACGCTCTTGAAACTCCGGAAATGGGGCGTCGTAGAATAATTCACACGTTTCACACGTTAATGTGAACAGGTCTATGCAAATTTGCGGTTGCTCCACATAAATACTTAGAATGTGATTCTTATTCTTTATGATAAATTTATGTAAAGTTGTACGTATGTTCGCATGATTACATACGCCTTGACGGGTAATACTATTCTCATGAACCATATAGCGTAATGTTTGCATAATTACCGTGTGATTATCAAACGATTTATCACAATATGTTTTCGCATATTTTTGATATAATTCAGCACACTTATATTCATCTATTGTATTGCCTCCCTGTATTGGGTTTACGGGTGAGAATGTATCGTGTAAATTATTCATATTATGTTCTTGTTTGATTCGAATATAACAATCTAACATATCATTTATTTTATTAACGATGCTCAATGCTTCCGGCCGAGGGTTTACTATGTTGAGCAATGTATCCATATGATTACTTAAATATGGATTATATTTAAGTTATTTGGATAACACATTGTAAATAAACATACAGTATAGGCACTCTAATACACCCAATAACTGAGTGTTTTTATACAAAACGGCGGTTTGGAAATCACAGGCCGTCTTTTCAATTTATACAATTATCATAAAAACACAAAATAAAAACTATGTTTAGTTCCAAATACTTACCATTAGTTCCAAATACTTACCATTAGTTCCAAATACTTACCTTTTAGTTCCAATGATAATGCCCGTTTTTCTTTAAGCCGTCTTTTCAATTTATACAATTATCATAAAAACACAAAATAAAAACTATTCTTGCTTTCCGATTTTTGGACATACATATCTTTGTCCATTTTTCAAAAGTGCAACTACTTTTTTTTCAGAAAAACACAAAAAACCACTTTACAGCATAATGCAGCGAAACCCGAATTTTCATGAATTTTTTTGTTACTGAACTTTTTTTTATACTTTTTGAAAAAGGATTTAGGCATTTTTCTCGTAGTATTATATACTACAAAATACTTACAAATGACTACAACTAAAATGCCGAAAAATGCCGAAAAATATATATGCGAAAAATGCAACTTTAAATGCAGTAAACTAAGTAATTACAATAATCACATATTGACTGCAAAACATAAAATACTACAAAATACTACAAATGAAGAACAACAAAATGCCAAAGCATTTAGGTGTGATTGTGGAAAAGAATATAAACATCACTCAAGCTTATGGAACCATAAGAAAAAATGCCAATATAACGCCGAAGAACCTATTGAAAATACCTTTGTCCCAGAAGAAAAAGAGCCAAGTGATAAACAACTAATGATGACCCTTATAAAACAAATGGCAGAAAAAGATAAGCAAATGACAGAATTAACAACCCAAATAACGAAAATCATTCCAAAAATAGGTGACACGAACAATAGTACCAACACGAATTGTAATAACACGTTCAATGTGCAGTTGTACCTTAACAATGAATGTAAGAATGCAATGAGTATTCAAGACTTTATCAAATCCATAGAGTTGAACATGAGTCATTTAAAAGCGGTAACAGATAAGGGTTATGTGGATAGTGTGAGCAATATAATGATAAAAGCCCTGGGTGATTTGGAAATCACCGACCGTCCTTTACATTGCACGGATTTGAAACGTGATACAATATACATAAAAGACAATGATGAGTGGAATAAAAGCTCTGCAAAAGATGATTTGATGAATGGTGTGATAACAAATATAGAAAACAAACAGTATGATTTGGTAAGACAATATGCCCGAGAAAACCCCCAAGCAGCGGTATTGGACACGCCAGAAAATATATATCAAAACAAGGCATTAGGAAACGTCCTCGGTAATTGTGTAGACAGTGAGGTCTTGCAAAAGAAAATCTACAAAGAAGTCTTGCCGACAATCAAGTTGAACAAACCAAGTGTATAATTATTTTTTGTATATATTTCCAGAGTTTATTTGAGGGAAGAGAGAACCTGGCAATAACCAGAGTAGGAATATTATAAAAACACCCAATAATAGAGTGTTTTTATAAAAAACGGCGGTTTGGAAATCACAGGCCGTCTTTTCAATTTATACAATTATCATAAAAACACAAAATAAAAACTATTCTTGCTTTCCGATTTTTGGACATACATATCTTTGTCCATTTTTCAAAAGTGCAACTACTTTTTTTTTCAGAAAACACAAAAAACCACTTTACAGCATAATGCAGCGAAACCCGAATTTTCATGAATTTTTTTGTTACTGAACTTTTTTTTATACTTTTTAAAAAAGGATTTAGGAGTTTTTTATGTAAACATATTATACTACAAAATGTTTACAAATAAAGTTCCAAAAAGTTCCAAAGAATATTTATGCGAACAGTGTGACTACCATACCAGCAGATTAAGTCAATATGATAGACATTTATTGACTGCAAAACATAAAATGTTGACAGATGTTGACATAAATGTTGACAATTTAGTTCCAAAAAGTTCCAAAGCATTTACATGTGAATGTGGAAAAGAATATAAATATCGTCAAAGCTTATCTGTGCATAAGAAAAAATGCCAATATAACGCCGAAGAACCAATTGAAAATACCTTTGTCCCAGAAGAAGAAGAGCCACGGGAAAACCAATTAACGATGACCATTATAAAACAAATGGCAGAAATTACAAAACAAAATGGAGAACTTATAAAACAAATGGCAGAAAGAGATAAACAAATGGCAGAAAGAGATAAACAAATAACGAAAATCATTCCAAAAATAGGTGACACGAACAATAGTACCAACACAAATTGTAATAACACGTTCAATGTGCAGTTGTACCTTAACAATGAGTGTAAGAATGCAATGAGTATTCAAGACTTTATCAAATCAATAGAGTTGAATATGAGTCATTTGAAAGCGGTAACAGATAAAGGTTATGTGGATAGTGTGAGTAATATAATGATAAAAGCCCTGGGCGATTTAGAAATCACAGACCGTCCTTTACATTGCACGGATTTGAAACGTGATACAATATATATAAAAGACAATGATGAGTGGAATAAAAGCTCTGCAAAAGATGATACACTGATGAGTGGTGTGATAACAGATATAGAAAACAAACAATATGGGTTGGTAAAGCAATATGCCCGAGAAAACCCCCAAGCAGCGGTATTGGACACGCCAGAAAATATATATCAAAACAAGGCATTAGGAAACGTCCTCGGTAATTGTGTAGACAGTGAAGTCTTGCAGAAGAAGATATACAAGGAGGTCTTGCCGAATGTCAAGCTGGATAAGTCATGTATATAATTATTTTTTGTATATATTTCCAGAGTTTATTTGAGGGAAGAGAGAACCTGGCAATAACCAGAGTAGGAATATTATAAAAACACTCTATTATTGGGTGTTTTTATAAAAAATGTATAGGATAGAATCAAGGTTCTCTCTTCCCTCAAATAAACACTGTAAAAAAATGTAGAAATGGAAAATGCATAATAAGAAAGACGGAGGTATAGAGGGCAATCCAACCGGTATATAGTAAAATTCTGCAACTATGCACTGTATATACAGTGTTACAGTACATTGGTGTTGATGGGTGGCAGGTTCTCCTCAATTACCCTGACTACTCACCGATGGTGGAGTAGTCAGGGCAATCAGGTGGTGCATCTTTGATGCACGACCAATATAGATACAAATGTGTGAAAACCCCCCTTTTTATACTTATCGGGAAATGAGTGGGATAACGGGAAATGAGTGTGATATTGAGAAATGAGTAGGATATTGGTCGAAACCACTCACACTATGCTCCGCTTAGATTTCATCTGGTGGGAAAAGTATTAGAATAAAAATATGTTCTCAATAGTGTGTTAATAGAACAAACTGTAAAAAATTGATTATATTCCAAAGCAGTAGTGATATGCATCTATTACAACCAGTTTTTAAAGTAATCAAAAAATGTCAAGTCAACCAGAGGTGCAAGTACCCCCGACTCCCGTCAAGGCCGTTCGTGCTAAGAAGGAGAAGGTGGTGAAGGAGAAGGTGGTGAAGGAGAAGGTGGTGAAGGAGAAGAAGGAGAAGGTGGTGAAGGAAAAGAAGGAGAAGGTGGTAAATGAAGAAGTAGTTAGTGTTCCAGTTCAAGTAGAGGAAGAGGTGGTGGCTGATGAAAAGCCGGTGAAGAAGGCTCGTGTAGCGAGTCTTCCCGCGAAGTATAATAAGTTTATCCAATACACATATTATATGATTAGAGCATTAAATAATGCCGAATTGGAGAAGACGGGCGAGGAATTGTTAGACGAGGAAAAGTTCTTTGAAGCGGCCAAGGTATTTACAGAAGTAGATGTGCAGAAGGAGTTCGTGGAAGTATTTTTGGAGAACAAGGGAATAGGCAAGGAGATGCGTACCCACTTAGCGGATAAGAAGAAGGCGGAGAAGGCAGCTGCGAAGCAGAAGGTAGCAGACGAGAAGGCGGCAGCGAAGAAGAGGGTAGCAGACGAGAAGGCGGCAGCGAAGGCGGAGAAGGCAGCTGCGAAGAAGCCAACAAAGAAGTCGTCAAAGACGGCAGAACCAGTAGATTTAGTGACAAGTCTCGTAACATTGGCGAATTCAACAACCGAAAGTGTTCAAGTAACAGAAGAGGAGGGGGGTGTGGAGGAGGAAGAGGAGGAGGAGGAGATGGACGTGAAAGTAATTGAGATAGATGGAAAGGGGTATTTAGTCGATGAGGCTGGAAATTTATACGATAATAGTACTCATTTGATGATTGGTACATGGGATTGTGTTACCAAAGAGATTACTCATGTATAAAGAAAAAGAAAAAGAAAAAGAAAAAGAAATAAAAAAAAGAGGGTTAAATCCCTTTTTTTATACCATTTTGGGTGTCCATGGTTATTGTGATAAAAAATTGAATTATATGAATAATAAAAAAGACTCATATAATTTGACAACTATTTATATACAAATATGGTTAAGAATACGACAGGAGGTACAAAGACTAAGGGTTTAGCGAGGAAGCACGTGAATGGTCGTTCAGCAGGAGGAGGGAGGTCTGTGTTACGATTGCCGGAGAACCAATTGGAGGTTATTGTCGCGGTTGGCAAAATGTTAGGAAATGGCATGTGTGAGGTTTTCAATAATGACGACGAACGTTTTATTGCACACATACGCAACAAGTTCAAGGGGCGACATAAGCGTTCCAATCTTATTTCCCCCAATCTGCTCATTCTATGTGGTTACCGAGAATGGGAGAAGCCATTTAAAAACCTTGATGTTATTTTTATTTACGATGACTACGACATCAATCAACTACGCAATATTCCTACTATTACTATTCACGCCCTTTTTAGCCGCATTGATTATAACCACTTTACTACACACAACACCCAACCCGACGACCTACTTTTCGCACTAGAGAATAATGATAATGATGATGATGATGATAACCATGACCATGACCATGAGACCAATACTGACACTGACCACTACACTGCAGCTGCTGAACACAACACTATCATTCACGACATTTAACTACAACGACACCAACGACAATGCACTCAACAACGACAACGACACATCATGCGTTATTATATTTTCACCAAATGTTATAAAAAATTTAATTTCGTTTCAAGTTATCATAATTTAAAAGTAATTGATAAAAACCCAGCGGGAATAATATATGCCAGACTGTATGACCATATACAGTAGATTCATTACAAAATTGTTCGGATACAAACCAAGAAAAATAACCAACAAAAGACACAAATAAATACGGTTTATAGGATATATAGTGCTTATGTGCAATTTTACGAATAATATACAATGTCATAAAAACATAAAAACCAAAAATATTAGGAAAAAGATAATCGTGTTTAACCAATGTGTTTGATGCGATAAACATATACATAAATACTGTATTAAGATTTTTTAATGTTTGACGCTTACTTGGATTATCATAAGCAAGATCAATAAACCGCCATAACCCAAAATAATTGGCAAGAATCATGGATATTTCATCAGCTTGTTTACCAAGCCATGTTAAGTAATAATGATAATAAAAACTGGCTCCTCCGTTGATAACAAACATAACAGCAACATTATACAATTGTGGATTATTAGGAAAGCCACTAATAAATGGAACGACAGATATTACAAGTGCGGTGTAAGCGTTATATATTTCAGGCGGTTGATTATTTTGTAATCGGGATTCACAAAAATTATGATTAAATATCTCAACCGTAGTATTTTGAACAGGTTCGGGTAGACAATAGTGAACGATGGGTGGACAATAATGAACCATAGCAGTATCAGTATTCATTTGGATAGAGTTGATGCATGATAAACTATTAATAAGTAATATAAAAAAGGGTAATACAAAATACATATATTATATTTAATTATTTTTTAATGCTGAATTGGAACGATATAAGAAAGTAACCAAATACCAATAAACGACCACATAACAATAATGCTGTTACCACCATGATAAATTAACCATCTTAATCCAAAACAGTGCGGTGCAGGAACCAAGAATGGTGACATAAGTAATCCAGTTAAAGTAGCTGGAACGCACCAGTGGATATACAAATGAGATGCAACATAATGTAAACCAATCCAAGTTAAATAAATACCAAAATTCAATATAGCGAAATTCAATATACTTTTTACTTTTCCCATTGGGATTTTATTTAGTATATCAAACTGAAATAATGTAATATAGTTCATGTTTTAGAATGTTGATAATAATATGTATAAAACAATACAAATCAATTTTTTCATAATACTATATTAATATTATGAAAAAGCCCTATATAGGAGATGGAACCGATAATAAAGTTGCAATAGTAGGAATGAGGTATTGTATTTATCATTTGTTGTCTTCCAAATGGATGAATTATATTTGTTAAAGAATTTACACCCTTGAATATTTAAAACGCCGTTTTAACTAACAAGGGTTTGGGTCTGAACCCGGTAAAATCAATAGTAAGGAGTTTCACCCTACGATGGTCCAACTGTAAATCCAACTTAAGTATCAGCGACCCACTTCCTTAAT
>Ga0233448_1001042_pt1 | contig 25442 bp, 26 predicted proteins | sample SI_124_October20_2_FD_183015 | JGI IMG/M metagenome (GOLD analysis project Ga0233448, IMG submission 183015) | Seawater microbial communities from Saanich Inlet, British Columbia, Canada - SI_124_October2016_150_MG | ecosystem: Environmental > Aquatic > Marine > Inlet | place: Canada: British... | reverse complement strand
CGATCATTCAAACCAACAACACCCGAACAAATCACATTGGCATCAGCGGCTACATAGTTTAAATGTTGCTTTTGGTGTTGATAGTTAGATTCAATTTGATTCAATTTTTTGTATAAAATAAAAATAACAAAAAATAAAATCAAAATAATAGCTGACATTAAATAGATCATATTATTTTCAAAATAATGCCATCAACATCGTTGATTTGAATCAACCTACATTCCAAATTCATTCCACTCGTCTTCAGTCAATAATTTATTTAAATCAACTAAAATCAATAATTGACCTTTCATTGAAGCAACGCCCTGGATATATTTTGATGTCTCATCATTACTGACATTAGGTGTTGACTCAATTTCTGACCCTCTCAGTTCAACAACTTCAGCCACACTATCCACTAAAATACCAATAACTTGTTTATCGGCCTCAATAATAACAATTCGAGTTTCATCATCAGGCTCTTTGGTCATTAATGCAAATCGACTTCGAGTATCGATGACAGTCACCACATTACCTCGAAGATTAATAATCCCTAGTACAAAACTGGGTGCTCCAGGAACAGGTGCAATCTCAGTCACTCGTAAAACTTCCTGAACCTGCATAACATTGATGCCGTAAGTCTCTTCATTTAAACGAAAGGTAACCCATTGTATGACTGGATCACTGGATCTATCGTCCCCCATAAAATTCCCCTCTAATCTCTAAATAGTGTGCTTTATTATGTGATAGCAAAGTTGTACCAATATACTCTCGGACAATCTCCTAGGAGGCTGTCCGAAAACTCCTCTTTCCGCCAACTCTGCGTTCACCCCTCAAGGGGGTACCGAGGAAAAATGGTCTCAAAATGCTCATTTACACACGTAAACTGCGCTTTTTCGACAATTTTATGCCTTGATTTGACGAAAATCTGAGTTCTCAGACAATCTCCTAGCTATATTATAGACACAATTATCTATTCAGTTACCGTCCAAACTATTAAAATCAATTTATTTTCATTAAATTCTTAAATTTTTTCATATCTAAAAGCCAATACATATGATTAATAATTGTACCGACCAACCATTGTCTTTTTGCATCTTGCTTACGCCAACGTACATCATCTGTTTTTAATGTAATAACTTCTGAAACTGTATTGCATACCAACCCCCAACGACCATCATCAATCAGTATGATGTGTTTGTATTGCAACATTCGATTATCTGATTCAAATTTATTTAACATTTCTGGCATAATTAATGAAGCAGTATCAACCAAAAGTGTTTTTTTATTCCTGAAAGGATAAACGCCTAACATCCAGTCAACTTGACCAGGAACAGCTGTACACTCACCATTCCATTTTTCGATGCTTAAAATGTCCAACAAAGGTATGGCCAGTATTAAACCATTTAATTTAAACAGCAGACACTGAAACTCTTTTTTACCCCACTCAGGAGTATATCTTATGTCTTGTTTGACGGCGGGAGCTTGTTGCTTTACATCAACCTTAACAGAACTTTCAAGTGTCGGTTTTACCTCTGTAATAACATTTGTTGGCAACAAAGGCTTAGTTGTGGCTGGTTTTGTGACAACATTGGGTTGAACTATTTTTTGTTTAAGCCGAGTTGCTTTTTTAGTCTTAACAACGGTTGTTGTTTCAATTTGGGATAAAGTTTTAACTTGAACCCTGGGTAAATTAACAGGCAGTTTAATTTTATCCCGCACGGGGATAAGTTTCTTTCGGGCAGACGATCTGCTCAACCCAGCTTCAACGTCGGGTGGTTCAGCATAGTTCAATGCTTTCTTTTTTATAGCTGGCTTGGTAGGAGGCTGTTTTTTTATAGCGGGTGTAAACGTTTCTTGAGAATTTTTTCTATCCGTAAAAGAAGCATGAGGTTCTTTTTCACTATCAGACTCCTCATCAATGAGATCAATACCTTCCAACAAAGCACCAAGATACATGCCTAACGCATCATCTTGTGCGGCAATTTTGTGATTTTTCTGCTGTGTTCTCATCATTAACACCTCCAACTAAAAAATACTACAAATCTGTTATTCCATTTCTCTTAAATAAGTCAACAACGCATCATAGGCACGAACCCCCTTAGTGTTAGGGTCATAAAATGAAATTGGATCACCCACTCGACTCGCATCACGAAACTTTGTATCAACAGGAATCATTGACTGCCAAACATATTTTCCATAACGATCTCGTAAAACTCTTAAGCTATCGACAGATGATTTAGTTCTTCGATCAAACATTGTCGGTACGACCGTATATTCCAATGGTTTTTTTCGAGCTTTTAAAATCATTTCCAATGTTCGCAACATTCGCTCTAAACCTTTCAATGCCAGAAATTCAGTTTGTACAGGTATGATTAAATGTTCACAAGCTGCCAAGGCATTTACCATTAAAACACCCAATAATGGCGGTGTATCAATAATCACGTAATCAAACTGATCTTCCAGTTTTTTCAAAGCAGTCAATAAAATTAACCCCATACCATCCATATTACTCGCCTGACGATCAAGCGTTGCCAACGCTGTCACAGAGGGCAATAATTTTAAACCTTCAAACTTGGTATCACGAATTAATGGTTCTGGATTTGATCCTGTTCCCTGAACGACACTTTGGAACAAGGTATAAACACTGGTCTCTAATTCATCTGGATCATATCGAAAATAAGTAGTTAATGATGCATGAGGATCCAGATCAACAACCAATGTATTGAATCCCATAGATGATAATAAGCCAGCCAGACTCACGGCAGATGTTGTTTTGCCAACACCTCCCTTTTGGTTTGTTACTGTCCAGACTTTCATAACCTCTCCTTTTCTTATTATTGTATGCTTGGACGCGATATCTTTGTTGAACTTTTTCCAGATGCTTCTTTAATACCCAGCACATTGTTGGTTTGTGATTTTGCCAATATTAACAAAAGCACTCGCCTATTTTTATTCCTACCAGCCACCGTATTATTATCAGCAATGGGTCTAAACTCACCAAAACCAATGGCTGCTAACCGTGTAGGATCAACCCCTGCTTTTGACAAGCTATGTACTACACTTGCCGCCCTAGCAGCAGACAATTCCCAATTTGATGGATAAACCAGCGTTTTAATTGGAACATTATCCGTAAAACCTTCAACATAAACAGGGTTTTGTAATGGCCTTAAAATAATCGCAATTTTTTGTAGTGCTTGAATTGCCACCGATGAAAGGTTTGCGCTCCCGCTAGGAAACAACATGCTACTTTTCATATCAATTTCAACCCAAAACTTGTTAACTTTAACGGCAACCAAATCTTTTAAAACCAATTTCCCTAATTTTTTTTCAACTTCAAGCGCCACTTTTTTCAAACTTTCTGAATCTTTAACACTCAAAGCTTTATCTTTGTCTTTGTCTTTGTCTTTATCCTTGTCCTTGTCCTTGTCCTTGTCCTTATTTTCTTGCGTCTTTTTTGAATTATCCCCTGTTTTAGATATTTCTTCCGTTAAATTTTCAGTATTTTCCAGAGGAAGCTGTTTTGTTTCATCCCCCCCCTCCCCTTCTTTTGTTTTTTCGACAGGTATTTTATTTTCATTATCACCGACAAAACCTTCTTCAAGATCAATAGAAAATGGAGAATTAAATTGATACAAACTACTCATTTGCACCCCCAACCCCAAAGATTGTTTGGGTGATTTAGCAAGATTACCTATTTGTATAGGGTCTAAACTACGCTGAGGTTCTTTAAAGGCTTTTACCAGAGAATCTGAAACCACCCTGTATTTACCGTCATTAACGGACGATATTGAATACATAACTACAAAAAATGCAAATAGTAACGTAATAAAGTCAGCATATGATACTAACCAACGCTCATGATTTTCATGCTCCTCATGTCTTTTTCTTCTTGCCATCACTTTCTCATTAACGTCAATTTTCAGACACCTTTGCTGCCACCATAAAAACTCAAGCAATCGCCATGCCACAACAATTTTAAAATCGTTTAAACATAATTCCTTATAGGAGAATTTTCAAAGACTCGACAATTGACCTAATTTTTACCATGAAACACATGAAGAAAAAGCTTCAATATTTTCGGCCCTTCATGGTAAAAAATAAAAATACTCATTATTAAAAAATGGTGCATTTTCTAATACGCACACATATTCAAGAAATAACGTACACAGAATAAGGGACTATTCAAAAATAACCTTTACAATTTGCGAAGAGATTTGTTCACAGGCAAGGCACGAAAACAGGCGAATAGTCGAACTATGCAACTGTTTGAGTAACGAAGTCTGTGGGCAAAAGATCGAGTCAATGTAAAGGTTAATTTTGAATCATCCCTAAGTATTATCTTAGAATTTTAGCAAAGAAGGCAAATAATTTACGGATTTAGATCAATATAACGAGAAATACCCGACAAAAAACAAGTCAGGTATTAATATTACTTATTTAGAACGCATCTACGATTGCAGATGGCAAAACAATTATTAGATAATTGTCCGAAACAATATCAGATCAATATTATGACTTAAGCCATTTATCGAAATTAGCAGAATCTTTACTTTCACCATCTGCATATCCTGCTTCATAGGCATCATTAAGACGCTGCTCTTCTCTTTGAGGGTTTTTTAAATAACCACCCATCCAGCCTTGCATGTATTCTTCATTAACACCCATTTGTTCCATTTTAGTTACTGCATCATAATAGGTTTGATCCATTCTTTTCCCCTAGTCATTAAACATATAGTTATAAAATTTATGGTAATTATACTTTCTATAACCGCCATTAAAAAACAACTTAATTATTAATTTTATTGTTGGTTTTTGTCGTTAAAAATCACCTGTACTGAAAGAGTATATAAAAAAAATAGGTTTTTTTAAAACTATTTAATCAAATAATCTTCTAATTATTTAGAAAAAATTTGATATTATGAAACAAAACCATTAAAAAATTGTCAATAATTACGAACTCTATTCGCTATAAAAATGGCATTAAACCTTAAGATACCCATTAAAATGATACAACGACAAAATAGACATCACTACCAGAAAATCAGTTCTGCAATTATTTTTTTATTAATGACTCTTTTTTACCAGTCATCTATTGCTGAAATCACTTTACCCAGTTTAGGCAGTACTTCAGATGATATTATAACGCCTGCTGAAGAAAAGCGCATTGGTAAGCAAATCATGCTCCAGTTGAAAATTTCTGATACCTTGGTAACTGACATGGAAATCCAAGAATATATTCAATCACTGGGAAAACAAATCGCATACAATAGTAATTCCCCTAACACTCACTTTACTTTTTTTGTCATAAACAATAAAAACATCAACGCCTTTGCCACTGTTGCGGGTCACGTAGGCATCCATACTGGCTTAATATTAATCACTCGAACCGAAGGCGAATTAGCGTCGGTACTCGCACATGAAATCACCCACGTCACACAAAAACATTTATTGCGCCAACTGGATAACTCTCGCAAACTTAGCATCCCAACCATTGCAGGCTTAATGGTCGCTGTTCTACTCGGCTCAATTTCATCAGACGCATCTCAAGCAGCTCTTGCAACAACATTAGCAGCCAGTAATCAAGCCAGACTCAATTACACGAGATCCAATGAAGAAGAAGCTGATCGTATTGGCATGAACGTTTTAGTTAAAACAGGCTTTAATGCCCATAACATGCCTGATTTCTTTAAAAAAATGCAACAAAATACTCGATTATATGGTGGAGATAAAATACCTGAATATTTAAGAACTCACCCATTAACCCTCAACCGAATCTCTGAATCTGAAGACAGAGCAACCAAACATCAAACCAAACAAAGAATAGATAGCCTAGAATATCACCTAATTAAAGCGAAACTTCAAATTGATAAATTTGACACTCATAAAAACGCCATTAATTATTTTAAAAATTTATTAAGCAATAAAAAATTTTACTACCGACAATCCATTGAATACGGACTGGGATATGCCTACATGAAATCAGGCAAATACCCTCAAGCCGAAAAACTATTCAAAAATCTTTCATTGCAACATCCTAATCAATGGCAATATCAATTAGCACACCACCTAGCATCAAGCAAAAACAAAAAAACTCAACTCGCAAACTCAATTATCACCACAGCAGTCAAAACTTATCCTGACAATAATTCAATAAAATATCATTACATCAAACATCTCATTGCATTAGGAAGAATACAGGAAGCATTTGATTACACCAAAAATATCCTGCCAGAAAATCAAGAAAAAGCATCAATATGGTACAAATTACTGGCTCAAAGTTCACACAAACTTCAACAATTTTCTGATGAGCATTACTATCTTGCTCAATACTACAAAGTTGAAAATGATTTATCCAATGCTCTCAGGCAAATAGACATTGCCTTATCAAACAAAAAGCTAACTCTCTATAAAACAGAAAAATACGATGCCTTTAAAAAAGAATTAAAACTAAAACAACGACAGTTAAAGAAAGACAATAAATAAAAATATCATTCAGTTTGACTTGCAATAATGAAAGGTCGCATCAATAATACGAATTGACACAAATAATAAAGTTACTCTCAACAATAAACAGTGGAGACAGAAATGCCCGCCGAAAAAAGACCATTGATATTACAAATGATCACCACAATAGGTATCGTTAACATGCTCGCCATGCCACTCATCAGCCATGCAGATGGTCATTCAGCCAGTATTCAACCAGGAATGAAAATTGCCTTTGACAAAAAAAAGGGAAACTGCTTAGCATGCCACAAAATTGAAGGAGGCGTCACTCTGGCAGACATCGGCCCCGAACTCAATAATATGAAACAACGATTCCCAGACAAGTCATTAATAAGAAAACGAATTTGGGATGAAACAAAATTTAACGCTGAAACAGCAATGCCGCCATTTGGTCGACACAAGATTCTTACCGAATCTGAAATCGACAAAGTTGTCGAGTTTGTTTGGTCATTATAAAATATGGAGGATAATATTGTGTTAAGTAACACTATGAAAAGAAGAACATTTTTAAAAGGTAGTTTGGTAGCAGGCGGTGCTGGAGTCGCTTTATCACTTGGACTAATTCCAACAGTTGTTATTGGAGCATGGCCTAAAAGTGCATTTAAGTCGAAAGATGTTAATGGCGCACTTAATGGCGTACTCAATGCATCTGACACAGTTGCATCAGATAAAATAAAAATAAAAGCCCCTAAAATTGCTGAAAATGGCGCGGTGGTTCCTGTCACTGTTTCAACTGATTTAGCCAATGTAGAAAGCATCACCATACTCACATCAGGTAACGTCAATCCAATGGCGGCACATTTCAATCTGTCCAGCAACACATTACCAACAGTTTCTACCCGAGTAAAAATGGCAAAAACAAGTGATATCATTGGCGTCATCAAGGCAGATGGAAAATTATTCAGTGCTAAAAAATCAGTCAAAGTAACCATCGGTGGTTGTGGCGGTTAGAACCCAGCCCAACTAGGCATGAAAAACATGAAATCATCAAAAAAGTATCATTTGCTGGCATCTGTATTTTAAAAAACGCCTTAATAAAAATCACCAATAGACATCAATAAAATCAAGTAACAGGAAAACAACATGGGTACAATTAAAATTAGAGCAAAAGCTAAAAAAGGTGTGACCACTGTCAAATCACTGATAACTCACCCAATGAAAACGGGTCTTAGAAAAAATAAAAAGACAGGAAAATTAATACCTGCTCATTTTATTCAAGAGATCACTTGCCAACATAATGGCACAGAGGTGATGAAAGCCTATTGGGGGCCTTCAATTTCAAAAAACCCCTATTTATCCTTCAAATTCAAAGGTGGTGAAAAGGGTGATAAAATCACCATAAACTGGATGGATAATAAAGGCAATAAAGATTCCTTAAGTAAAAAAATCAGATAATAACAATCAATTTCAGGAGACATAGCCAATGAAATCACCTTGGTTAATTATTTTTACCCTATTAACAACCAGCCTGGCATTCAATACAAGCTATGCAGAAACTCAAGATGAAGACCTTAAAAAATACAGAACATTTTTCTTAAATAAATTCAGCAATCTCAAATTAGAGGATTTCAAAGATGGTGTTTATGCGCTTGATTCTATTGCCAGAGAAAGCTGGATAGAGATTGAAGAATTCCCTCCTTACGAAATTTATATTGAAGAAGGCGAAGAATTATTCAACAAAGCATTTTCTAATGGGAAGACGTTTGCAGATTGTTTTCCAAATAAAGGCATCGGCATCGCAGACCAATACCCCTACTGGAACAATGAAAGAAAAGAGGTCATCACCCTACCTCTTGCCGTCAATGAATGCCACGAAAAAAATAATGGCAAAAAATTAAAATATGGCAAAGGAAAACTGGCCTCTATTGTTTCATACATGGTTTCCACAACCCGAGGTAAAAAAACCAATATAATTATACCCAGTGATTCAGATGCCGTAGCAGCTTATGAAAAAGGTAAACAATTTTTCTTTGCGCGTCGTGGTCAATTAAACTTTTCATGTGCTCATTGCCACATGGCCTATTCTGGCTCACACATAAGAACTGAAGTTTTGGGGCCTACACTTGGACAGACCACAGGATTTCCTGTCTATCGTTCAAAATGGGGCAATATGGGAACACTGCACAGACGGTTTAGTGGCTGTAATAAACAGGTTCGAGCAAAGCCATTCAAACTTCAAAGCGAAGAATATAGAAACCTTGAGTATTTTATTACTCACATGAGTAATGGCATTACTATCAACGGACCATCCGCCAGAAGATAAGGGGAAGCGAAATAAATAAATGTCCAAATTGCGCAGGATTTTTGTTTGCCTTTGAGGCGCAAAAATAGGCGGACAAAAAAATTGCTATGCCCTTTGGGTACAAGCAAGTTGGATGTTTATTTATTGCGTATCCCCTAAGCTACACTTGCTCCCACGCATTCTTGCGTGGGAAATACCAACATCCTCCCCTCTCCCGAAAATCTCGCTCCTCATTCACACATATAAATTTACTAAAAATTTAAAATTAGGGCTAATTTAGAAAAGAAAGTAAAAAATTAAAATCTTTTTGATATAACGATTATAATTTGATTGTCCTTTATTAAACATAATCATCAGGTCATTCATGCCCATTTTTTATTACAAAGCCGTCAATAGCAGTGGAGAAATACAAGAAGGAGAAATGTCTGCGAAAGACCAGCAAATGGTTATTTCACGCTTACAAAAACAAGGCTTTACCCCTATTAGGGCTGACTTATTAAATAGTGGTCAACAAACCAAAACCAAAGTCACCAAAAAACTAAACACGCAAAAAATTAAACAAGATGATATTGCAATGTTTACGGATGAATTATCAACTTTATTAAACGCAGGAATGCCCTTAGATAAAGCATTTGAGACATTAATAGATTTAGCTGAAAAACAAGCAGTACAGGATATGCTGATCAGCGTTCGTGATGACATCAGAGGTGGATCTAGTTTGGCGGATGCTTTTGAAGCAAGAGAAGGTATTTTTAGTCGATTTTATATCAATATGATCAAAGCAGGTGAAATCGGTAGCGCACTAGACAAAGTACTCATTCGTTTAAACGAATTTTTAGAAAGATCAAAAGAACTCAAAGAAACCGTCAAGTCGGCATTAATCTATCCTATGATACTGGTGTCCGTTGCGGGACTTTCGGTGGTAATATTACTAACGTTTGTCGTACCACAATTTACACCAATGTTTGAAGATGCAGGCAAAGCACTACCCGTCCCAACTCAAATTGTTATCGCCATGGGGGATTTTTTTAGAGACTTCTGGTGGCTATTGGCATTTATTCTATTAGGTATTGCATCATTTTTTAAGAGCCAATTTGCCCACCCCAAAAGCCGTTATTTTTGGGATAAAAAGCTATTAAAACTTGGATTGGTGGGAGACCTTATTACCAAAATGGAAGTTGCTAGATTTACTCGCACACTCGGAACATTACTAGAAAACGGAGTCACACTATTAACTGCTTTAGCCATCATGAAAGAAACCATCACCAACACCGTGATCGCTGAATCTGTCTCAAAAGTTTCAACCGATGTCAAAGAAGGTAAAGGACTATCTGACCCTATGGCAGAAACAGGTGTATTCCCCAAATTAGTCATTCAACTGGTCAGAGTTGGTGAAGAAACAGGTCAATTGCAGGAAATGCTGGTCAAAGTTGCCAATATTTATGACAAAGAAGTCAAAGCAAGCGTACAAAGAATGCTGGCACTTTTAGAACCATTGTTGATTTTAAGTTTGGGATTAATGATTTCAGGCATTATTTTTTCAATATTATTGGCTATATTGAGCGTGAATGAATTGGCCATTTAATTTTTTAAATTTTGGAGGGTAAACATCGATGAATATAAAAAATAAAACTAAACAAGGATTTAGTTTAATAGAGTTACTGGTCGTACTGGTTATTTTAGGGCTTTTAGGAGGCGTCGTAGGGCCCAAAGTCATGAAATATTTAGGTAGCTCTAAAAGCAGTGCTGCTAAAATTCAGATAGAAGAATTCAGTGCTGCTATGGATTTGTACCAACTGGAAGTGGGGCGTTATCCAAATACATTGGATGCTCTAGTTAATAAACCAGGGGATGCCGACCGCTGGAATGGCCCTTATCTAAAAAAGAAAAAAATACCTAAAGACCCTTGGAACAATGATTACGTCTATACCTTCCCTGGAGAAAACCTGGCATTTGACTTGGTTTCATTGGGTTCAGATGGTGTTGAAGGTGGCGAAGGTGAAAATAAAGACATTGTTAACTGGGATTAATTCCATTAAACAATCTGGATTTTCACTCATCGAACTATTGGTGGTTTTAGTGATTGCAGCCATGCTATTAACCACAGTACCACCTATGTTCAGTAGTGGCGTCAGCAGTTCCGAACTCAAAGGAACTGCACGAAGCCTTGCGGCAGCATTACGTTCAGCCAGAAGCCGATCCATCACCACTCAAAAGCCCACCCAACTCATCATCAATGTTGAACAAAAATTTTTCACCGTGCCAGGTAAAGACAAACAGTATAAATTACCCAAAGACATGGAAATAAAACTAAAAATTGCAGGATCAGAACAACAGGATAATGAAACAGGCTCCTTTCGTTTTTTCCCTGATGGTAGCTCTACAGGTGGTCGAGTTGTTATTGCTTACGATGAAAGAAAATATCAAATCGATATTGACTGGCTGACTGGCGACGTTGTCATTGCAAATTAAAGAAAACCATGTTGAAACAAAATTCAATTCATCTTAATGCCACAGAGAAAGGTTTTTCTTTATTAGAAATACTGGTTGCCTTCGCCATCATGTCTATTTCATTAGGCGTTCTCTTACAAATATTTTCATCAGGCATGAGAACCGCATTATTAAGTGACCGATACACCAATGCCACCATTCACGCTCAATCCAAACTTGCTGTGGTCGGAGCTGAAATCCCCATGCAACAAGGTGAAACCGAGGGTGACATTGATGATATTTTTCGCTGGAAAATAATCATCAATCCCTACCAATGGTGGGATGACGATGAAGAAGACCCCAGTGAATCCATCCCTTTTGTTGCCTTTGAAGTCATTTCAACCGTTTCCTGGGGAAAAGAAGGCAAAGAACGCACTGTTTCATTAAAAACGATGAGACTATTAAGCCAAGCAAAATGTTTAGGTTGTTAGCTCATGGTTAAATATAAAGGCTTCACGCTACTTGAGCTGTTAATTTCCATGACCCTGATGGGAATCATCATGGTGCTATTGTTCAGTACATTAAAATTAGCAACCAGAAGCTGGGATGCCGCTGATTTTAGAACCGAACAAACGGGCAGAATCCGTAGAATTCAAAGTTTATTACGTCGCCAAATTGAATTTCTACAGCCCAATCGCTCTGAATTAACACAAAATATGATTGTTTTTAACGGAACTCATGACAATTTTAAATTTACTGCCCCCGCTCCCGCTTACCATCTCAAAGGAGGCTTATATTTACATCAACTCTCACTGGTCGATACCGAAGAATCTAAAGGATTACAACTTCAACTAACACTGGAACACCCTGATGTTACCGATAATGATGAAGCCACAATTAAACCTGTTATTTTATTAAACTTTATTGAGAAAATTAAATTTTCATATTTCGGCAGCTTAAAAATTGGCGAAACATTTGAATGGCATGCAGAATGGACAGAACAAAACAGATTACCCAAATTTGTCAAACTATCCATCGAAAGAGAAAGCAAGTATTTTAAATGGCCAGACATGGTTGTGCCCATCTATTCTGAACAACAATCACAAATCATGAGTCCACAGTAGAACAAAATGCAATCACCCAACAATCAACAAGGAATAGCCTTAATAATAGTTCTCTGGGTTATTTTAATGCTCACCGTCATTGCAAGTAGCATCGCATTTTCCACTCGCTCTGAAATTAATATGACTCAAAACTTCAGAGACACTGCAGTCGCTATTTCTATTGCAGAAGCAGCGGCAAGTCGCGCAGTCATAGAGCTTACCCGATCAGTCGACCAACGCATGTGGCAATTTGACGGTTCCATCAATGAATGGGAAATGCATGGCGCCAAAATAAGAATATCCATTCAAGATGTGGCAGGATTAATTGACTTGAATGCGGGACAGGAACAATTAATTCGAGGTATTTTAAACCGCATTAAAACTGAAAATAACGAGCTTAAAAATCAAATTACTGATGCCATATTAGACTGGAGAGACCCAGACAACCTAAAACACCTAAACGGTGCAGAAGACTTGGATTATGAACAAAATGAATACGCCTATCGCTCAAAAGATCGCTCATTTGACTCATTGGATGAGTTAAAACAAATTTTCGGTATGACACCTGAAATCTATGACCAAATTGAAAGCGCTTTTACCATTTACTCCAAACAACCAGGCATCAATCCTATTGTTGCCCCAAAAAAAGTGTTGATTGCCGTACCTGGTGTTGATGCAAACTTAGTTAATGATTACATAGAATTACGCAAAGAAGCCTACCAACAACGAAATCCAATTCCTCCAGAATTTCAAATGAATGGCAGTTATCTTGCTTCAACTAGCGATATGACGTATCGCATTAGAATTAATTTAACATTACCCTCAGGAACAGCTTTATATCGAGATGCCGTTGTAACTCGTACTGAAAACCCAGCACAACCTTTTACCATTGTCTCTTGGAAAAATGGAGCTGTTTTTCCCGAAAAAGAAAACGAAGTAACAGAAGATGAGTTTGAAACAAAAAAATAAGAAAGAGAAGAATAATTCAAACAAGACTAGATTTTTTCTCATTCTTTGGTTATTCTTCTTTACGGAAATTAAAGAATAGTTTTATTCTAAAACTGTATCGACTGGAGAGGTGGCTGAGTGGTCGAAAGCGGCGGTCTTGAAAACCGTTGAGGGTTTATCCCCTCCCAGGGTTCGAATCCCTGCTTCTCCACCATTCCATTCATAATAATTTTGCCCGCAATGAATTAGGTAATGCTTCCGTTATTTTCACATCAACAAATTGACCGATTAAACCAATATCCCCATCAAAATTAACAGTCCTATTATTTTCAGTTTTACCAGCTATTTGTTTTTTATCTTTTTTTGACACTGCTTCAACCAATACTTTTTGCTGAGTTCCAACCATTGATTGACTGATGGCAAATGCTTGCTGAACAATGATGTCTTGCAAACTCTTTAAGCGTTGTTTTTTCTCAGCCAAGGCGACATTGTCATGTAAAATAGCGGCTGGAGTTCCTGGTCTTGGGCTGTAGATAAAACTAAAAGAATGGTCAAAACCAACTTCTTTTATTAATGATAGTGTTGACTGAAAATCTTCTTCAGTTTCGCCTGGAAAACCAATAATAAAATCTGAAGAAAGACTAATGCTTGGTCGAGCTTGTTTTATTTTCGATATTTTCTGCCTGAAATCATCCACACTATATTGACGTTTCATTTTAGCCAATATTCGATCCGAACCACTTTGAACGGGTAAATGTAAATGGCCGACCAATTCTGGAACTTCGCTATAGCAGTCGATAAGAGAGTCAGAAAATTCTGCGGGATGGGATGTTGTAAAACGAATTCTATCTATCCCCTTAATTTCGGCAACATAATGAATCAGTAACGCCAGATCTGCCTCATCACCATCACTCATTTCACCACGATAAGCATTGACATTTTGCCCTAATAAATTAACTTCTCTGACACCTTGTTCAGCTAATTTTTCAATCTCAATCATAATATCATCAAATGGTCTACTAACTTCTTCCCCGCGAGTAAAGGGCACGACACAAAAAGTACAATATTTACTACACCCCTCCATAATAGATACAAACGCAGTTGCACCTCTGGCTTTAGGCTCGGGCATACAATCAAACTTTTCTATTTCTGGAAAAGAAACATCAACCACGGTTTTCTGTTTTTGGTAAACCAAATCCAACATTTTAGGTAAGCGATGAATAGTTTGTGGACCAAAAATCAAGTCAACATAAGGCGCTCTTTTGTTGATTAACTCTCCCTCCTGGCTTGCGACACACCCCCCCACACCGATCACTAAATCAGGTTGTTTTTTTTTCCATTCCCGCCAACGACCTAACTGAGAAAACACCTTTTCCTGTGCTTTTTCTCTGACTGAACAAGTATTTAACAACAGGATATCCGCATTTTCTGGCTCATCCACACGCTCAACACCGTAAGCTTCCGATAAAATATCACCCAATTTAGCAGAATCATATTCATTCATCTGACAGCCAAAGGTTTTTATATAGAACGTTTTAGGCAATTTCTTCTCCAAGCATCAATTAAAGGATGAGTACAATATACAAAATGCATTCTAACAATTTCATCTTTTTTTAACAATAAAACTGATTATGTGAAATAAATCCATTACACTATCGCAAAAAATAATCAGGAGACATGACATGAATGATTTTATTCCCTACGGCAAACAAATTATTGAAGATGATGACATAGAAGCAGTTTTACAAACCCTAAAAAGCGACTGGTTAACTCAAGGCCCAAAAATCACTGAATTTGAACAAGCCGTTGCGGATAAAGTCAATGCAAAACATGCCATTGCAGTTGCAACAGGGACTGCAGCACTACATTGCGCTTGTTTCGCTGCGGGTGTTACAGCTGGAGATGAAATCATCACTTCTCCCATTACTTTTGCTTCCAGTGGCAATTGTGGTTTATTCTTAGGTGCAACGGTTAAATTTGTTGATATTCGTGCGGATACCTACTGTATAGACCCACAAAAACTGGAAACAGCCATCACAGCAAAAACCAAAGCCATTATTCCTGTTGATTTTACAGGCCAGCCTTGTGATATGGATGAAATTATCAGCATCGCAAAAAAACACAATATTCCAGTGATCCAAGATGCTGCTCATTCAATTGGTGCAATTTATAAAAATAAAATGGTGGGCTCCATTGCTGATTTGACCATTTTTTCATTTCATCCAGTCAAACACATCACCACAGCAGAAGGGGGTATGATTGTTACCAATGATGACCAACTTGCCAAACAATGTCGTTTATTCAGAACCCATGGCATTACTAACAGTAACGATGACATGCAATTAGTTGAACAAGCATCTGACAATGAAAATCAATACTTAAAAACACGAGAAGCAGATAGCAAAGCGGCTTGGTATTATGAAATGCAGGCACTGGGCAATAAGTATTGTTTAACTGATATGCAATGTGCATTAGGTATTAGCCAATTAAAAAAACTGGATAACTTCATCAAACGCCGAAGAGAGATTGTTGCTGTTTATAATGAAGCCTTTTCCAAAAATAAAAAGCTCATCATTCCTTTCCAGGAAACAGACCGTAAAAATGCTTTTCATTTATACATGCTAAAATTAAATCTGATAAAAATGGATAAAAGTCGTCGAAAAGTTTTTGATGAATTAAGGGCGATGAAGATAGGCGTACATGTTCATTATATTCCATTACATCTGCAACCATATTACCGAGAAAAATTTGGATACAAACGCAATGACTTTCCAGTATCCGAGGAATATTATGACTCTGCGCTGACGATTCCATTATTTCCTGGCATGACCGATGAGCAAGTACAAAGAGTCATTGATTCGATCAATCAAGTTGTCAGTTAATTTTTAGATACTTTTTTCTACCATGAAGGTATTAAAGTTTTTTCTTCATTGTCTTCATCTACTCACTTTTTCTGGTTTTCACGAAAAAACATGAAAGAAAATAGAATAAATACTGACTTAGGGGACATGCAATAAATAAACACCCAACTTACTTGTACCCAAGAAGCATGACTTCTTTTTATCCACCTTCTTTGCTGCAAAAATGATTGTGTAGTTCGACTATACACCTATTTTTATGGCAAAGAATACGAACAAAAATTCTGCATAATATGGGTAGTTTATTTATTGCGTGTTACCTTACGCCATTCTTTTTAAGTCGGTTTTCACCCGCTGAATCAATTCCACCCAATCCCCCTCTGCCTGCTGACGATATAATCTCATTGATGCATACCACGGAGAATCCAGTCTATTTTCAAGCCATCGCCACTCTGCATGATAAGGCAACATTAGCCAAACAGGTCTCCCCAACGCACCCGCCAAATGAGCAATGGCAGTATCAACCGCAATCACCACCTCTAAATTCATAATAATGTTGGCTGTATCATAAAAGTTGTTAATTTTTGAAGACAAATCGCAAATATTTGTATCGATATTCTCAAGCTCCTTACTTCTTTCAGTCACTTGAAGGCTAAAAAATTTAATCTTTTTTTCTTCAAACAATGGAGATATTTTATCAATGGGAATGGATCGGTTATGGTCATTACAATGTCCAGGATTACCGCACCAGATAAACCCCACATTCAAACCCTCGCTTGACAATTCAAGCTGTTGTTGCCATTGCTCAATATCCTCTGATTGCACACTTAAATATCCCTTTGATTCTGGAATATCATGCAACGATGTTTTGAGAATAAACGGCAAACTCATTAACGGTGCATGAACATCAAACGTCAACGGAGCTTCGCCCAATGAATAAGAGGCTTTAATTTCAGGTAAACAACTGAACAATTGCGTTAAAGGAGTTTGGCACTCGACAATTATCTGACCACCAAATTCTGCAACTTTTTTAACATAACGAATAAATTGTATGGCATCACCATAACCTTGTTCTGGATACAATAAAATGGTTTTATTGACTAAGCTTTCACCTTGCCATTGAGGTTGCGAATAACCTCTGGAGTCTATTTGCCAGGAACTGGATTTCCATCGCCATTCGTATTCTTTCCAGCCCTGCAAAAAATCACCTATTTGCAGTAAAGACAATGCTTGATTGTAGTGAGCATCAGCAAACTCAGGATTAATGGCAAGGCATTGTTGATAACAGCTTAACGCTTCATCCGTTCTTCCATGTAAGCTATGAATATTACCCATATTACAATAAACTTGCTCATCGTCAGGCTTAAGCTTCAATGCTTTATTAAAGAACTGCATTGCTTCATCATCATTTCTTTGCTGTTGTAAGATACTGCCTAAATTACAATAAACAGTGGCAAAATCAGGATGTAATTCAATGACCTTATAAAAGTAATATTTGGCTTCATCAAGCTTGCCTTGGTCTTTCAGCAAATTACCCATATTAAACAAAGCTTCTAAAAAATTAGGCTTATGTTGTAACGCTTGAAAATAATGATGTTCAGCTTGATCTAGCAATCCTTTATCGTGAAAAATCTTACCTAAATTAAGTAATAGTTCTGGGTAATTAGGTTTGATCGACAAGGCCTGTTGATAACTCAACATTGCGTCATCCACTTGATTCATTGCCAGCTGTGCATTGCCTAAATTAAAATGGGCGTCGGCAAAATTTGTATTAATAGCAATTGACCGAGATATCAACTCTATAGCGACATCATGCTGAGCGATTTGATGCGCCAACAAACCCAATAGATATAACACATCAGAATTATTGGCTTCAATAGATAAAACTTGCTGATAAATTGCTTCAGCTTGTTCTAATTCACCTTTTTGGTGATAGCCCAAAGCAAGTTGTATGGCTTGTGGAATGGATACATCATTCATAACTTTATTCTCAATGATTCAAATTCAACAATTCAGCACCAAAAATACCATACTTTACTTTGGCGTGGATTCTCACTGGAATTTTCCGCTTATCTGCGGTGAGCCAAATGGATAAACTGGCATTTTTAGATTTTTTAAAGACGCCTGACAAATGACTGGTCGCAATTTTTAATTTGATGGTTTTCACGGGTTTGTTATTAATCATCAAAACCTCTTCACCCTCTGTTGAAACCTGATTATAATTCACCGCTTTACCACTAAAAACGGGAACAACCACTTTTTCTCCAGGCTTTAACTGTAACTTTCTAAATGCCTGTACTGCCGATAATCGATCATACACTTCATCGGGTAAGGCAATTTTACCATCGTTGGCATTTTTCAAATAAGGCACACCAGGCGAAACGTCAGTAAATCTTTTTAATAATTGCACTGGAACATTGTCTTTTTCTGGTTTTACCCAGACATATTCTCGCTGGAAAAAATTCTTTTTTATCTTGGTTTTTTTCCTGTTTCTGAACAACTCACCTATTTTATTTTTCCAGTCAAACCAAATAACTTTGTGCTTAAATTTTCTGGTTTGAGTCGTCTCTTCATAAAACAGCGTTTTGTTAAGTTTTTCATTCACATAACTGTTAATATGATACCTGACACTGTATATTACTTCAGCTTTTTTGAAGTTTTCTGTGGTTAAATCCAGTTGAAAAAGATAAGCAGATTGCCCCTCTATTTTTTTCATTTCAGGCGCAATAGTTAATTTAATATTAGCAATATCAATCCAGACATTTGATGTAATCACCCCCCGAAATGAAGCCTTATAATTTAATACTTCGCCCAGTTTAAATGGGATATTAGCAGCATAAATTGATGAAATATTGAATAGAAGAAAAATAAATATTATTTTTTTTAAGGAATAGGTCATAGACATAATTTAATGGTTAAACTGAGATAAATACTGATATTTTACTCTAATTTTTGCCTAATTTATTAAAATCATCTAAATTTTATGCTGATACCAAAACTTCAAGCCCAGCTAAAAATTGATTATCGAAAAGGTTTTGTCAAAATAATGAGGGGCAAATTAAAAAACACCTCATCCTAACACTCAGTAGTCATCCTAATTTTACCAAAGCTGGTGGCATGGTATCCTTTAAAATTGATACCAAACCTATTGCTTTTCAGGCAAATTTATCTAAATTTAAAGAAACATATTTAAAATCCAATTCGTCTTTACTCAAAACACCAACCATTATTTCTTCACTATAATATGAAATTATCACCCCAAAAAAGTTTGGCATCAAAGCTTCGAAAATTAATCATTATTATTTCGACCTGCTTGTTGTTATTAGCATTTTCTGCATTTTTGATGATTGAAACGATATCCTATAAAAAATCTGCACTGAGTCATATTACCGTTTTAGCTGACGTTATCATGCTCAACTCAACCGCTGCCATTTCTTTTGATGACAATGTAACGGGGCAACAATTATTAGATTCTCTAAAATCTGAACCAAATATTATTTCAGCAAAATTTTTTCACATTAATTGGACAACCTTTGCCCAATACGGTGATTTAAAAAAACCACATTCAACAACAGATGAAATTTTTAATGCCTTAAAAGAGCAAGTCTTAAAAACCAACCAACATGCATCGATGATCACTTGGAGTAACCTGACATTATTAAGCCCCATTCATTTAGACCAAGAAATCATTGGTTATTTATGCATCAAATCTTCTTTGGATTCTCTTTATCAACAATTACAAAACTCCTTAGAGATAATGCTAATCATATTTCTTGTACTGATGCTGGCAGCACTGATGTCATCAAATATATTAAAAAAACAAATAGCCAAACCATTTGAACAACTCGTCATCCTCATGCAAAAAGTAACCGACCAACAGGATTACAGCGTTAGAATTGACATTAAAAATGAGGATGAAATTGGTATTTTATCAAATAATTTCAACATCATGATCGAACAAATACAACAAAGAGATGATGAGTTAGAAAATAAGGTATTAATTAGAACGGCTGAACTGGTAAAATCAAAAGAAGCTGCTGAAGCAGCCAGCGTGGCAAAAAGTGATTTTTTAGCCACCATGAGTCACGAAATTCGTACGCCGATGAATGGTGTACTGGGTATGACAGAAATTCTGTTACTGTCCAATCTTGACAAAGAAGCTCATTCACTGGCAAAAACGGTCTATTTATCGGCAGAAAACCTACTACATATCATCAATGAAATTTTAGATTTTTCTAAAATAGAAGCCAATAAAATGGACGTTTATTCCAAAGCATTTAATTTCCTAGAAATGCTAAACAATATCATGGATATTTTTAAAATTCAGTCCGACAAAAAAAACCTGGCATTAATTGCAAAATTTTCAGATCAATTACCCAATTATGTCATTGGTGATGAGGTCAGAATACGCCAAATATTGATTAACATCATTGGCAATGCCATCAAGTTTACTGACCAAGGAAAAATTCAATTTTATTGTGAAATAAGTAGCAATAACGATGCACCTAATATTCAAATAAAGTTTATGATTTCAGATACTGGAGTCGGCATTAGCCCTGAACAACAGAACAAAATTTTTGACGCATTCATGCAGGCTGACAACTCAAGCACTAGAGCTCATGGGGGGACTGGATTAGGCCTGGCTATTTCAAAACGTCTGGTTGACTTACTTGGAGGCGACTTAAAATTAATCAGCCAGCAAAATCAAGGCAGTGAATTCAGTTTTATATTACCTCTTCAAATAACAAAAAATCTTGATAATAAGACTATAAATGCTGAGGTTATTAATCAACCATCAAAAACCATTAAGGTACTACTAGCAGAAGATAATCGAATTAATCAGCTGGTTGCCCGAAAAATGTTAGAAGAACTCGATTGTCAGATCAACATTGTGGAAAATGGAGAATTAGCCATCAATGCCGTCAAAGAAAATCAATATGACATTATTTTAATGGACTTTCACATGCCTGTGATGGATGGTATTAATAGCGCTAAAATAATCCGTGACAATCATTTAATTCCCCCAGAAACCCCAATTATAGCCGTCACTGCTGACGTACAAAAAGGCATTGAAGAAATTTGTAAACGAGTTGGAATGAATGATTATTTAAGCAAACCTTTTAAATTGGAACAATTGCAAGGTATGCTGAGTAAATGGGCCAAAACTTAGATTAGGAATGGGAATTAAATAAATAAATAAAAGGGTGATAAATCACCCTTTTTTTTATTACCGTATAAAGATTTTAGTTACAATTTCTAACCGCTTGCACATGTGTTTGAGGCGCATCTTCAAAATCAAATTTATCACCATTGATTTCATTGTTATTAGCCAAATTTAATGTACCTGAAACAGTTTTAGGTGCTCCACCTATTGTATATGAAAATGTCACTGATGCCGTTGATGCACCTGGCGCATGATTTCCCGTTAATACGCCACTGTGAGTCACATCATCAGACGTTCCCATGGTTGCATCACCGCCAACGTTAATGGAAGTATAGGTTCCATTCAGATTACCACTGGCATCTTCTGTAATATCAGCAACAAATGCAACTTCACCCCAATGACCATTCATGGTTGGATCTTCACAAGATTGAGTTTCTTCTGATGAACCCATTGGGTGATGTGGAAAAGGGCGATGTGGTGGAATATGCGGATGATTTTGCATAAATGTTCCACCAGGGAAAGGTCGATGTCCAGCACCTGGAAATGGACCGCCTGGTTTCGGTCTCACCAATGATCGTGAAATAAACTGTACACTTTCACCCTTAACCGTTGCAGGACTGGTTGATGCCAATGGTGCTAAATCAGTTGTTGCAGCACCACTTGAAATCAAATGATTGGGTGAAGTTGTGGTATTTAACTCTATCGGATCACTACATTTGGTTGGATCAGTTTGATAAGTGGTATCACTTGAGTAAGGTCCTTTGCTATAAAAAAAGAAGTTACCTGGTTTCAGCACAGGAACACCAGCAGCTCTTTTTAGCTGATTGATATTAGCAGGAGCACCATTAACATCATTATACTGCTGAATATTTTTAACCAATTGCGTTACTTCACCATTACAGTCGGTTAAAACGTAGCCCATTTTTACGCTATTGGCAATGGCATCACCTTTTGCCAACCAGTGAATTTCATAAAGATTATAAGCATGATCTACATCCATAGAAACGCCCGCTATACCAAACCAACGACTACTGAAGCTATTGATTGTGCCACCTGTTAATGAATCACCAGCACAACTGGCGACTAAAGAGCTTAGTGGGCTATCAGAACAACGCTCAATTATCTGTGATTTACCTGGCATTGCCTGAGCGGTATTAACCACAACCAGCGATGAGAATAAGATACTCGATATAGCGCTTGCTACTAGTTTGTTTTTCATTGATATTACTCCTAAAAGTTGATTAAAATTTGATAACACTTATCTTATCGGCTTTTATAAATAAATTTTAGGAACCACATCACATAATTTTATAATTGATATAATTTAAACTTATTAATGTGACTTGTTCCACTAATTATCTGTGATAGATTTAACACTTTTAGTCGTCAACACTGAATAATTCAATACACAACAATAAAAAACATGCAAAATCCCCCTAAAACATTATTTATCGGACTCATCACTTTTGACATTATTTATCAGGTGAAGCAAGTCCCTACGTCCAATGAAAAAATTGTCAGTCATCATCAACTGCTCACTTGTGGAGGACCCGCGACCAATGCGGCGATTACATTTTCCCATTTAAGCGGGGTCAGTTCATTAATGGCAAGTTTGGGACAACATGATTTATCATCACTAATATGTAATGAACTTTCAAAATATCAAGTAGATTTTTTGAACCTATCAAACCAAACGCTATCTCCAACTATCTCATCCATTATGGTGACAGAAAGTACGGGAGAACGAGCGGTTGTCTCAGTGAATGCAAAACACAAGCAATGCAAGCAGCTACCTGTTGGCTTTTCTATGGACAAACATCAAGCTCTCTTTGTGGATGGACATCAAATACAAATATCCATTGATGCCGCTCAAATTGCCAGACAAAAGCAATACCCTGTCATATTTGATGGGGGAAGCTGGAAAACCAATACTGAACAACTTCTACCACACGTTACTCATGCTATTTGTTCAGAAAATTTTCATCCACCAAATTGTAACAACATCAAGCAAACACTGAATTATTTAAAACAATTCAATATTTCCAGCATTGCCATTACACGAGGTGAAAAATCAATCATTATTGTTGAAAATGAAATTCATGATGAAATTACCCCGCCACAATTAAAGGTAATTGATACCTTAGGAGCAGGAGATATATTTCATGGAGCCTTTTGTTATTACTACCTCACAACCCATAATTTCAAGCAAGCTCTACAACAAGCATCTATCATTGCTACTAAATCATGCCAGTTTTTTGGAACTCGACAATGGATGGAATAAGTTAAATGAAAAACATAGAGATCGTTTGTACTCAGGAAACTAAAGACTTAATGTGTCGCTGTATTCTTGAATTTGTTGAACACAATTATCCCAAAGGAACAGCAGATTGTGGACTGGCAGCAAGAGAGTCTTTATTGGACTGCGTTAATAATATTAATCAGCAATTCAACCCAGATAAAAATCAAACAATTATTAACAAACGAGTCAAACCCTTTATAAAACTTGCCATTCAACACCATTTCAATCAATTAAATTCAAATACTGAACCAAGTCAGCAAAATGAAATGAATATTTTACTGGATGCTTTAAATGGCGAGCAAAGATAATCAGGACAATCGCTTTAAAATTTTATAAAAAATGCTAACTTTGATCAATACTACTTGTGTTCATTGGCATCCATTCGTGGTTAATAATCATCTATATTGAATTAAAAAAACCACCATCAGGGCTTTATATTCTCAGATTCATGTAACTTTCGATCAACTGATATTAATAACTTTTCAATATGGTCAATTTTTTTCCTCAATGCTTCATTTTGTTCTTTTAACAATTTCTCTTCATCAGCACCACTTTCTTTGGCTGCTTTCTCATGTTCTGTTTGCATAACATCCAGCACAATACCAATCATCATATTTAAAAAAACAAAAGCAGTTAAAAAAATAAAGGTCAAATAAAAAATCCAACTTAATGGGTAAACTTCCATGGTTTCATACATCACATCCGTCCAGTCTTCAAATGTTGCAACCCTAAAAAGAGTGAGTAATGAAATGGCAATATTACCCCATAATACAGGATTAATTTCGTCAAACACAAAACTACCAATCGCACCATAAATATAAAAAATAATAAACATCAGCAAGAGCACATAACCCATGCGTGGTATTGAAATCAACAAGGCATTGATAAGAACACGTAGCTCTGGAATAATCGAAATTAAACGTAATACTCTAAAAATTCGCAATAAACGTGCGAGTAAAACCATTTCGGTATCTTGTACAGGAATAAGACTGGCAACCACGATGAGGAAATCAAAAACATTCCATTTGCCTTTGAAAAAATCCAATGTTCGCTCTTCGACTGCCAGACGTATGATAATTTCCACTAAGAAAATCAAAGTAACCAGTGTATCTAAAACACTCAAAATCAGCTCAAGTCGAGGATCAATTTGGTAAGTTTTAACACCGATCATCAATGCCGAAAAAATAATCACAGAAATCACAAAAAATTCAAATGCTTTATTATTTCGAATTTTGATGAGTTTTTCTTGTAAAGAGATAACGTCCTTATCCATGTACTTAAAATATCCTTATTTTTGATGAATGGTCAGGGTGTGATATACCATATAAATAAGTAGGTGACCATAATTATCTTAACAAAATTTTCGCTCAAGATTTTTTGACCTTTGGTGTTACTGCTCTGATTGCATAGAGGTCTATTCGGTCAGAGTAGTAGTGCCAAAGGGCGGAAAATATTGAGTGTAAATGTTAATATAATTATGGTCACCTACTTACATTTTCCTCAAATAAAAAACACCCAAATAAATGGGTGTAAACGTCGCTTATTGATTTCACCAGTTATATTGTAACTTTTCAGAGGTATCAATAAAAAATGATAATTATTCTATAACTGTTCAGATTGCCCCTATTTTTCTTGAACTGAACCCATCGGGGTGACCTGAATAGTTAAGGAATGGGCACGAAATAACTTCCCGTTCTTGGTTTCATATTTATTTTAAATTCAAATGATCTGATTGAATAAAAGCGTAGGAATAGTTACTCTATTTTGAGCTTTTATGATTGATATCATTTGAAAGTGAAGTGAAGATGGAATTAAGAACGGGAAGTTATTTCGTGCCCATTCCTTGTATACTAATTATCATGAATCATTAGTAACATTATTATAAGTATTACTAATGATTCTAGCATATGAT